>JGI20214J51650_10002614_pt1 | contig 11353 bp, 9 predicted proteins | sample WetSurMetagenome_FD_51650 | JGI IMG/M metagenome (IMG submission 51650)
TTAAAAAAGATACATAAGAAAAGAGATTAAAATTAAGAAAGGTTTGGATATATGCAGAAAGAAATGTTTTGGGGAGATAAAAATATTCTAATCACCGGAAATACCGGATTTCTCGGTTTATGGTTTACTGAATCATTAGTATTACAAAACGCGAATTTCATTGGTTCGGTTCGCGATTTGGTTTCAAAATCAAGATTTTATCATCCTGTTATTCTGATCCACGGAATCAATGAGATACAGGATCAGTATTTGTCGGCACCAAAAGCAAAAAAAGTATTGAACTGGAAATCACAGTATATTTTAATCAGGGATTTGAAGAAACGATTGAGTGGTATATGCATTTTTTTGAAGTATCCATATTAGGTGGCATATGAAAAAACTGGTTAGCATCATTATCCCGGCATACAATGAAGAAGCAGTGCTCGAAGAATTGAAAAAACGATTGCAGAATATTATGAATACTTGTTCAAATTATGATTTTGAAGTAATTATTGTAGAGAATGGATCGGTTGATTCTACATTCGAGCGACTCATCGCTATTCATCACGGAGACCCGCGTTTCAAAATTGTTCAGTTATCCCGTAATTTTGGATGCGACGGCGGAATAACGGCGGGACTTGAATATGCAAAGGGTGATGCAGCTGTCATCATGAATGCAGATTTGCAGGATCCCCCAGAATTGATCCCACAGTTTATTCAGAAATGGGAATCCGGATATGAGATTGTTTATGGGATAATCCAAAAGCGTGAAGGCGTTAATGCAATCCGTCGAGTATTATCAAGGGCTGCCTATATGATTATTTTCAAATTAAGTAATCAAATGATCCCTGAAAATGCGAGTGATTTCCGGTTAATCGATCGAAAAGTTTACATAATAATCAACTCCTTGAAAGAAAAGAATAAATTCCTGCGAGGTCTTGTGGTTTGGACCGGTTTTAAACAGACAGGTATTCCGTTCGAACGACAACCCCGTTATGCCGGGGAATCAAAAGCAGATTTTAGAACGGTATGGAATGTTGCGATGAATGGGATATTTTCTTTTTCCTACTTCCCGTTAAAAATTGCGACTTTTTTGGGATTTCTTTTATTCACGCTTACTTTTATCATGGCTTTAATTGAGATATATCTATATTTGATGTTCGGACGGGAAGTCCCGGGTTTTACCACGCTCATTTTGGTAATCCTGCTTTGTTTCGGTATGTTTTTTTTGATGTTCGGGATCATGGGAACCTATATAGAGAGAATCTATGATGAAGTAAAACAGCGACCAAATTATATCGTAAACAACGCAATTGGTTTTAGTAACGTACCAGATCAAAATATATAGACAATGAAGACCGATTCCTTGCAAGAATATAAAAAAACATATCTTATTTTGTTGCGGAGAAATTTACTATGATGGTTTCAGAGGATTGATCATGTCGAAATCACAAAAGAAAAAAAATATCCTCATTACAGGTGCAACGGGTTTTATCGGATCTAATCTATTAAGGAGACTGGTCCAGACAGATGCGGATCTTCATATTATTACCCGTGGTTCATCCAACCTCTGGAGAATTCAGGATATTATAAAAAATGTAAAAAATTATAAATCAGATTTAACCAATTATGATGAAGTAAAAACTGTTTTACGAGAGATAAATCCTGATATTATCTATCATCTGGCTACCTATGGAGGGAATCCACGACAGAATGAATTCAGGCAAATTGTTGAATCAAATTTTTTTGGCACCGTAAATTTACTCAATGCATGCAAAGAGACCGGATTCGATCTTTTTGTTAATACCGGCTCATCTTCGGAATACGGAATAAAATTGTCTTCAATGAAAGAAGATGATGTCCCGGAACCCCGCAATAATTACGGGATTTCTAAACTTGCATCTACCCTTTATTGNCAATCTGTCGCATTGAATGAGAAATTGCCGGTTGTATCCATACGNCTTTTTTCGCCCTACGGGGATTTTGAAGATCCTACACGATTGATCCCTTCAGTGATTTTATCGTGCTTACGCGAAAAAAATCCTGAGATATCATCGCGCGATTTTGTGAGGGATTTTATTTACATTGATGATGTCATAGATGTATACGAGCTAATTGCTGATTCAGATGTGATCCCTGGAAATATTTTCAATGTTGGCTGCGGAAAACAGCATTCTGTGGGAGAGATCGTTGATACAATTATTTCCATTATGGGCAACCATGTCAGTCCCAGGCTTGGTTTCTCACAACAATGGCCAAACGAGCCCACGTTCTGGCAGGCAGATATTTCCAGGATCACAAAAATCCTGAACTGGACCCCGAAATATAATATAACCTCAGGATTAACGAAATCGGTAGGGTGGTTTGAAGAACACCAGTATTTATATCATTGATCCAAAGGAAGATCCAACAAAAATTATCCGATTAATTCACCACTCGATCAAAGNGTTAATTATGAAGTATGTGGGAGGCCAGNTGATACTGGATTTGTTGTGTGGAATAACAAATATCATCAACGTATCTATGCTCCAGAAAATGGCAGCCTCAATCGCAACAGATGGATATGCCGGAACTGGAGGAATCATACGTTTTGCAATGGCACCAACCGGTCCTAAAGGAACTAGACTGATTTCAAGCATTGTAGATCTGCCATTTTGTTCCCAATCCCTACTTGATAAGTCACCAGTCAGGTTTTGGTATAAGTACAACATCCCTGTGCAGTGAATCGGATTCCCAGTGATAGATATTGCAATTATTGTAAACCCGATTGTAAAAAGCCCTATCTCATACAAAAAGGAACGAAGATCACATTATAATACCGATGAAGGATCTTAACCGCCGCCCGACGCAGATACAAAGTACCGACTGGTGGGACTGGAAGATACCGAACTAGTGATGAATAATCTGTTTATTAGTTGAAGCGTATCAAAGGGTGAGAGAGAAGATGGTTTTGTAAATGCTTCAAAAATTTTGTGACTTATTTCAGATAAAATCAACATTTAGGAGAATATCCCCGATTCATGAACAAATTCATTTAAACATTTTTTTGAACATATTCCCAATTAGATTTGATTGTTTCCGTTGATAGTGACGAATTTGAAATCATCACTTCCTTAATTATTCCATTAAAAGCCCGATCATTCCCAATCCAGTTTCCGATATCGAGAGGTATATCACTATTTTTTATTGTACTGCCGAGGTTGGTAGANTTTATAAGTATCCCATTGTTATATGCGAAAATTTTCTCATCTTCTGCANTAATGACAAGATAATTCCATTCATTGTCATCCAAATGAAATTTAAGAGGAGATTCCCAAGATTTTCCAGTTCCAAAAATATATGAGTAATTATTCTGACTTAAATTAGCCTGCTGAATTACAAAACCTTCAAAATTATTAGTTCCTGGGTGACTTCCAAGGATTGTAGNATAGGGTACTTGGTCTGCATAAGGTCTAACCAATACCTGAATTGTGAAATAATTATTTAAATTTATTTTTTTCTGATTATAAAATATTTCTGAACTTTCATGATAAATCGTGTTTGGTTCATTTTTGAAAAAGAATTGGTTTTTTTCTTTGTTAAAATCTCGATATAACAAAGCCATTTGATGCGAGGAACTTAATGAGTAAATACTATAATTCTGATTTAAAATCTCATTGAACTGAGGATCGTGATTTGGCAGTTCAACAAATACCTTAATGTCTGTATTATTCATTAAGAAAAATTTTTGTTTATCATAGTCTTTTATATACAAAATTTCTGCTAATCCAGGAATGTTCAGAGCGGATAGTGTATGAGATTCCCCATAATATATTCCATCGTTATAATTTGCCAAAATAAAAATTTTTTCTCCAGGCTCGGCAGAATTTTTGATAAAATCAATATTTTCAGAAATAATAGTAGTTTGAGAATCATTTAACGCTGAAAAGCCTCTTTCAGAAAATTTATAATATTGATTAAAATGGTATCCAATACTGCAAATAGAAATTGATAAAATGAATACTAACATTATTACGAATATCAAATTATGATATAGTCGTAACCCTAATTTTTTTAAGTTTGATAAAAAAATATCGGTAAAAATTGTTAATAATAATATTGCGGGATATGAGACAAGAGGCAAAATATCATCATGTGATCTTCCCTGATAATAAGAAAATAAACCAAAACCGAGTATGGATAAAAGGAAAATAACTTTTGCTATATATGAATTATCTTTTTTAATTATTGAGTTAGTTGCATAGAGCAAACCACAGATATATATTATAATTATTGCATTCCAAGGATGAAATAAGCCCATAGGGATCATATAAAATCCAGAAATATAGAAGAATTGTTGATATTGAACAAATTCAAAAAAATTGGGGAAACTACCGCTTCTCGTAAAAATATAAAGAATAAAACAAATAATAACAATACTAAAAATTGATAAAACAGTAAAAAAATGATGCCACCAATTTTTAATTGTTTTCATTATGTCTTGTTGAAATAATTCACAATAACCTAGTAATAATCCCCAGGATAGGAATACTACCACACCAGAATCAAGATTCCATAAAACTGCGATTGAGGTAAGAATACATAGGCAATAGTAAATAATACGGTTTTTTTCTTTTAAATATATTGNAGCTAATATTATGAAAAGCGCNGGAAAAATTGTTCTTACAGGCCAATATTGGAAATATACATCTTGCGTGANTAAAGATAAAACAGAAAAAAATACTATTGTAGAAAATCCCAAAAACGAAACAACATTATTGGAAATGGTTTTTTTCAGAAAAAAGAAAATTGATGTCAATGATATAGCTGTTAAAAAGCTCATTACTATTGAAAAATTCAATACTGTTAAACCAATTATATGAAATATCGGGTCAAGAAAATGAGGATATAATCCATATTGATTAATAAAATCAACTAATAGAGTTTTTCCTCCAAAAACTTGGGCAACCGAATAAAAAATAGCTTCTAAATGAGGGATTCCACCGATATATTGATTTTTATTAAAAATTGTCATAAAAAATAACATTCCCATTAAAATAAATGAGCAGATGCCAAGAAGTATTGAAAACAATTTGTTTGCTGACGAATTTTTTTCAGCTATTGCTATAAAAAAAAGGATACCAGGAAACAAAAATACGGCATAAAACGGGAAATTATCCAAAACGGGGGTGTTTTGAAGATAAAAAAATTTATCCTCGTAATTAATAAAATAACATAAAAAAATAACGCATAGGGTTGTTCCAAGAACTCCAATCAGATATAGTGAATCAATTTTTTTACTAAAAAAATCAATTTTTTTTGATGCTTTGTGTATATAACGATAGGATAAGAATACAATAAAAGGAGAAAGGAAAACACTGATTATATATTGTGTTCTTTCTACAGGTTCCGGAGCAAAAAGCGATTTATCGAATCCAAATCTAGAAATTGAAATTGCCTGTTGGATAATCTCATCAATATCTGGTTTGTAAATCAAAAATATTACATAATCAATAATTAAAAGGATTATTATTGATAAAATTAAACTTAATATTGCATAAAGAAATTCTTCTTTTTTATGCCCGATTGATATTTGGTCAGATTTTTCAAAATTCATTTAAATTTCCTCACTCGAAGATTTTCCAATTAAAAATACTAAATATCTGGGATGGAATTTAATTATAGTTTTTCCAGGAGAATCTCCAATCTTTCTTTGATAGTGATATCCTTGATTAATTACTTATCAGAATTTCTGATATCGCGGAAATTTCGATTTTTATTTGAGTTTATAAAGGATATCCCTTGTTTTTATTCATTGGGAAATCACATCAATATCCTGATAATTGGGCACCATCTCCATTATAATCAATCACACTCTTCTAACCTGGTACTCTGGTCCGACACGCGGACTCCATGGAACAAACTTTTTCTTTTTGTTTTCTGAATTCCTATATAATAAGATTGAGTTTCCTATCAATTTAGGACTTACGCAATTGACATAGACATAAGATCTAGACATAAGATCTGAGTTACAATAGGTACAATCACCAGCACCGGATAAAGTGACTCACCGATCCTAAAACATTGGGTACGACTTAAAAGGAATTAAATGGAACCCCTGACTTCCCCTATAAACGTCTATCGGTTCCGATTTGCCGTCTAAACTTTCTTCCGCTTAAGAAACCTCATAAAATCGAGAACCTCGATCCGGATTCCCTCACGGATCTTTGTACAATTGGTAATTTATGAAGGGACAAAAGACGATCTATACTGGATCGAAGTAATCCAAGGGTTGATAATGGAGATGATAAATTCGCTTAAAAATTGAGTAAATTCATGATTTCGGTTTTAACTTCCGTTTATTCTGTTTCTCAAGATAGTCAAAAATTTGATAATCTTGATATGATATCCCGTCCTATAGGAAATATCATATCATGAATTTATTAAAAACCAGATTAATGATAAAAACGCTATTTTCCCGATTAAAATTTTTTATTAAAAATTATTTTCTAATACTTTGTTTACTGATATTACCTGCAATTCTCTCTTATATTTTTATAACCCTATACGGAGTCAGCGTTGTTTATCTGGACGCTTGGGCAAGAATTCCGCTATTGGAACATTTATTTAATAATACACTTACATTTAGTGATCTTTTTGCACAACATAATGAGCACAGGCTCTTTTTTTTTAATATTATCTTTCTGATTATTACGCCGTTAACTCATTGGAATGTAATCGTGCAAATGTATCTTTCCTGGATTTTTATAATTTTATCCTGTGTGTTATTTTTTTATCTCAATTCCCGGTATTGGGGGATCTCAAAACAATCATTGATTAAATTCCTGCCAATTCCATGGTTATTGTTTAGCTTTCGGCAATGGGAAAGTATCTTACAGGGAGAACAATATTGTGTTTACCTCTGTATCTTCGGGTTTGTACTTTCTATAATATTTATTGAATTGTCCGAAAAAATCGATTATAAATTTGGAATTGCACTTATCGGCGGAATTGTATCAACCTTTTCATTTTTTAATGGATTATTGATATGGCCGATTGGCTTTTTACTGATTTTTTTAATTAAAGATAAAAAGAAGATGTTTCTGACGATTTGGGGACTAACCGGCGTTGTTTGTTATTTTATTTATTTTTTCAACTGGATCAAACCACCATATCATCCAAGTATTTTGTATGTAATCGAGCATCCAATCACAGGAATTGAATATTTTGTGGCAAATGTGGGGTCTCCACTAGGTTACGACTACGTCTCGTCAATTTCCATGGGTATTATTCTTATAGTGATAGCATGTTGTCTTGGATTTTTTTTATTAAAATACAACCTGATTAAACAAAATGCTATTTGGCTTTCCTTAATTTTTTTCTCTCTGGGATCATCGTTAATGATGACGATGGGNAGAGCTGGATTTGGGGTTATNCAGGCGATTACATCAAGATATGTTTCGTTTACNGTAATCGGGATTATTGGATTGTATCTTTTAGCACTTGCCATTTATTCANCTTATGATAAAAATGCGAATCTGTCAATAATCCTNGGCATNATCATCGGTATNATCCTTTTTGGTATTATTGTTGGNTATATTTCCGGGATCGGAGCTGCAGAGTANTACAAAGATAGTCAGGAAAAATTAGTTAATTACCTTATCGGGTATTCTACTGGAACAGATGATCAATTACAACAATTATATCCTAGTCCCAGTGTTGTGAGAGAACGGGCCAAATTTTTAGAAAATTATCATTTGAATGTTTTTTACTCTCAGAATAACGAATATAAATTAAATAAGCCGGTACCTGTACAAATTCTTAGTGGACAACAATTTTTTACTGGATCGGGTAAAATTGATGATGAAAATAAATATATTATATTCGAACATCCACTAGCTCAAAATCAATCTTTATTTTATTTCGTTAATCCTCCAGTTACGAATAAGTCCGTGCTTCATTTTAGCATTGCTTTAGATCCTAATGTCTGGTCTCCCGATAAAGGTGATGGGGTCGAATATCAGATTTACGTAAATTCTATAGCTTCTGAAAATCTAATATTTTCCCAGTACATTGATCCGAAAAATAACCTTGACGATAGAAAGTGGAATAACCGTGAAGTAAATTTGTCACAATATGCCGGGAAAAATATTACCTTAATCTTCTCAACTTTACCTGGACCAAAAAATGATACAGCATATGATTGGGCATGGTGGGGAACACCGAGAATCACAAATATGGATTAGTAATCCTGTTGTTATCGAATCTTCCGCTGGTAAGAGCAAGAAATGCGATATATAATGCGCATCGGATGAAACATTGATGATTGTTTATTTCTTTTGCAATAGTGTAATAACTTCATTCTCATTTTGTTCGAAATGCAAAACAGTGAATGGATTTTTCAGATATTCCTTTGTTTTGTATAAAAATTGGAAAATAGTTTCAACGTCCCATACATGGAAATGAATGCTATAATTCATCGCCATAAGTACTGATACCCGGGCATCGATTTCATTAAGATCCTGCTTGTTCTCAACAAGATTTACCCATTCATGGAAATGATCTTTTCTGGAACTTACAATACCATTAATATCATCATTTACGAGATGATTGAAATCTGTTAAGGATCGTTCTTTATCAAAAGTATGCATCTTTTCAGGAATAGCATAATATATCACCCCTCCAGGTTTGATTTTCCTCAAATGATTTCGTATTGTCCCAATTGGATTTTCGCAATGTTCCAAAAAGTGATTAGCAATGATAAAATCCAATGAATTGTCAAATATTGTTGATAACGTCTCTCCATTATCAATGATATCAATCGATACCATCTGGTGAATGTTTAAATCAGAATAATGTTTTTGTAATTCCTCTGATGGCAACCTGTCCACATATCTGACGCGTGCATGCTCACTGATCGAAAGTGGATTATGTAAAGCACCAATTTCAAGACCCTCTCCTTTAAGGTATCTGTAACTGATCCTTTTTCTTGCATCTGATGAATTCAGAATTCCTGATTTTATACAGAAAATATGTGCGAAAACTGAAGATAATCTGGAAAAGAGAATATTCTTTTTTTCGGACATAAATGCCACGGTTCCAAGAGTGATATTATTCCCCGTTTTTTCGGAAATAACGACTTTCAGAGTATGTGGCCCTTTTGAGAGGGAAACATTTTTCGAAAAGATAAATCCACATATCCCAATTTCCGGATACTGTGGGAATGCCATTTTTACATCTTTTCGCAGCAATCCATATTCTGCATCGCCAACCTCTCGATCATCAATAATTATTTTAATTGAAGTGATACCCTCTTCAGAATATGCCCATCCCTTGGCTACAAAATCCATCGAATATAATGTTGAATTTGTTAATGGCACATCAATATTTCCGATCATAAGTAAAAAAATCCCATTTCAATTTTTAATTGAAAAATCTTCTCTCTCCAATGTCAGATTCGGATTGTAATAGGGATCCCCGCTATCAATTACTACCCCCCATTGTTCCCGGATTAGCGTCACTTCTTTGAAAAATCTAACCTGTTTTTCGGGAGTGTTTTCATATCCTCTGCTGGTGGATTCATAGTGGTATAATTGTGCGTAGGGAGAATAAACAATCAGATACCCCCGTTGTCTGATCTTTAGACATAAATCCACATCATTGAATGCAATTGCAAGATCTTCATTAAATCCTCCAATCTCCTGAAAGATATTTTTTCGCATCATCAGACATGCTGCAGTGACCGCACTGTAATTCCCGATTATCTGAGATCTAAGGAAATAGCCGGTAAAATTATTTGGCAAATATTTATGGGAATGCCCGGCTACCCCTTTTTGACCCGGGGTACCTGTTATACCTAAAATTACTCCAGCATGCTGGATGAGATTATTCGGATACAAAAGTTTTGCTCCGACAGCTCCAACCCCATCTCGCTGCGCGTGTTCAAGCATGGCTGAAAGCCACTCCTCAGTGATCACTTCCGTATCATTATTCAGGAACAGGATATATGGAGAATTAACATGACCTACTGCGTAATTATTTATTGCTGAAAAATTGAATGGTTTGTTGTAATGTAGAATTTTTATTTTAGAATTCGCATTCAATGATTTATAATATTCAAATGTATTTTCTTCTACACTTTGATTGTCAACAATCACAATTTCATAATTTTGATATTCGGTTTTGCCCAGAATTGACTGGACACACCGTTTTAAAATTTCAACATGGTCTTTTGTTGGAATAATAATTGATACCCGAGGAGTATTCTTTATTGCATAACGGATTCTGTAAGAGCTTATAGAAAAGCCATCAGAAACATCCCCTGTTTGACCGCTTCGGTATAAGGAATCTGATAATGCTTTTTTTGCAGAGACAATGGCATAGGGTTTTGCAACTATATGCCCCGCAGCTGATCCCTGAATTGTTCTCCAGTGATAGAGAATCTTTGGGATATGGGCAATAGTCTTCGGAGAAATCTTTTCCGTGCATCTCAAAAAAAGATCATAATCCTGTGATCCATCATATCCTTCGCGAAATCCACACACTGAATCGATAAGTGTTTTTCGGATAACAGAGAAATGACAGAGATAATTCTGAGATAAAAACAGATCCGGAGACCAGTCTGGCTTAAAAAAGGGATCTTTCCGTTTTCCTTTTTGATCAATTTTATCTTCATCGGAATAGATAAANTCAACATTTTGCTTCTTATTGAGAAGAGTTACCACTTCATAGAGTGCAAATGATGCCAGTTCATCATCATGATCAAGAAATCCAATGAATTCTCCAGTCACAAGAGCAAGTGCTTCATTGGAATTTCCAGATATCCCCAAATTATCCTCTAAAAATTTTATTTTGATACGGGGGTCTTTTTTTGCATATTCTTTTAAAATCTGTTTTATATGTCGCTTTGTTGAACCTCCGTCTACGATACAGAGTTCCCAGTTATCGTAGACCTGGCTAATCACCGATTCAATAGCGATGCGAAGCCATTTTTCGTCAGTATTCCATACAGGAGTAATTATGCTGATCTTTGGACGATAGGAAAAATCGTGAGAAATTTCCTTTAACCGGTTTAGTGTTTCAAGGACAGGTTCATTTTTTTTAATCCAGTTCNGATAATCATTCAATTCATTATTTTTATGAAAATGGCGGGTAACGGATTGGTTGAATGGGGTAATTCCATCCTGTATCAGAATTTGTCCACCGGTCCTCCCTAATTCATAATATTTTCTTCTCCTTGTTTTTTGGGGGAGAAGCCGTTCAACAACCTTCACATGAAACTTCATCGTGAGTTGCCAGATAATACTCCTCTCGATGGATGTAATTTCCTGTTCAAGAGTTTGGATACGGGCAATTTGTTCCTGTACCTGGTGCTCGAACATTGTGATATTTTCAG
>JGI20214J51650_10002615_pt1 | contig 11352 bp, 11 predicted proteins | sample WetSurMetagenome_FD_51650 | JGI IMG/M metagenome (IMG submission 51650)
CTCTCTCCGGCGACCCCGTATCCGCCCTTCAGAAGTATTTCGCGGATGGCCGGTCCGCTGGCATCTTCCCGCCCGCCCTGGGCGCAACTGTCGCTGACGGTCACAATGCCGGCTCTGGTCGATACCGGGTTTTCATCCATCAAATCGGCTAGAATCAAGTCCCCGACCCTGATCTTTCCGCCCATCACGACACGCGCAAACAGGCCTTGTTTGGGCATAATGCAGTCGCCCACTTTTTCATATATATGGCATCTCGCATGGCAGCGTTTGCCCAGCTGCGTTATTTCCAGCTCAGCGGCATCCCCGATCCTGAGCCGGTTTCCAACCACGAGAAGAGACAAGTTGAGGCCCTCTACTGTGAGGTTCTCGGCAAAATCGCCGGGCGAGACCTCCGCCCCCTTGTCCCGCATCTCCTCGATTGCTTTCATGGCCAGAAGACTCACCTGGCGGTGGCCGCTGTCGGCGTGCGCGTCTCCCACAATGCCGAAATCGGCCCGCATTTCCGCCTCGGGCACATTGTGCTTAGGCTGGCCCTTGGCGCTGGAGACTGAGATGGCTCTAATCCTTCCGCTGGTAATCGCCACTGCGTCCTCCAGTTTTTTCCAGAAGCCTGATGCGGTTGATGGTCATGCCTTTGCCGGTGTATTTGAGCATGTCATAGATGGTCAGGCAAGCCCCCGCCACACCGTTCAAGGCCTCCATCTCCACTCCCGTCTTGCCCGTGGATTTCACCGCAACGATGACATGCAATGATTGGCCCGGCTCATCCAGCGAGAAACTCACCTCAGCGCTCTCAATCAAGATCGGATGACACATGGGGATTAGCGCAGGGGTCGCCTTCGCCGCCTGGATGCCGGCCACCCTAGCCGTCGCCAGCACATCCCCTTTCGGACACTCGCCCCGCTGGAGGGCGCCAAACGCCTCGGGACCGAGGAGAACCGATCCCGCGGCCCTGGCAGTCCGGACAGTCACTTTCTTTTCAGTGATATCTATCATGCTGCCAGCCCTTAGCCTCCAATACTCTGCATCAGGAAATCCTCCGCCGTGGAAGTTGTTTTCGTGTAGCGGCACTTCTCTCGCAGGACCCGCTGGATCAAGTTGCAAATTGACGGATCATCGGCGCCGCCTCGGAGCAATTCTCTTACATCATAGCAGCGATCTGAATGGAGGCAGGGCATAAGCTTGCCATCGCTCGTCATACGCAACCGGCTGCAATCGGCGCAGAACATGGACGATCGGCCGCTGATAAATCCAATCATCCCTGCCGCTCCCTTGATCCGGAAATATTCAACCGGCCCTCCCGTATCCGTCACCACGGTTCGCGCCAGCGGCCCCAAATGCGATTCAATGATCCTGCGCACATCGGAGTTCGGCATATATTCGTCTGCCGGCCCGGTAATTCTGGTGGTTGGATAATATTCTATGAATCGGGCTGCCAGCGGCAGGCCCAGCGTCACTTCCGCCAGAGGCAATATCTGCGAGAAATTGCAGCGCCGCATGACAACGCAGTTCAGCCTCACGGGCGTCAAGCCGGTCTCCATTGCCGCGCGCACGCCCTCCAGGGCCCGGGGCAGCCCGTCGAATCCGGTCATTTGCCGATAGCACTGTCGGTCCACGGCGTCGAGGCTGATATTGACCCGCTTAAGTCCAGCTGCTTTGAGATCCGCGGCCATTGGCCCAAGCAGGATGCCGTTCGTGGTCAGGGATAGGTCTTCAATTCCGGGGACCGCCGCGAGCCGTCCCACCAAATCCGCAATGCCGCGACACATGAGGGGTTCACCGCCTGTCAGCCGCACTTTTCTGATGCCGCACGCAGCCGACAGCCGCACTACGCGAGCAATCTCATCAAAACCCAGCGTCCGGTCACAAACCGTCAGGCCGCTATCTCCGCGGGGATTGCAGTAAATGCACCGCAGATTGCATCTATCCGTGACCGAGACTCTTAGGTAATCCACGTTCATGCGCACATCTCAGAGCAGCCGCACCCGCACGGGTGTTCCCCGCTCGAGTCTCGCCACACCAACTTCGATCGAAATCAATCCGTCCGCCTCGCAGAGTGCCGACAGGTGGGCAGAACCATGGTATGGCACCGGCCGGGCTGAATCCAGGCCCGTGATTGTTACAGGAATCCAGCTTTGTCTTTCGATATCTTTTCTCTCGACCGTCTCGTCCAACCGCATCCGCACGCAAACGGGCAGGAAATCATGTCCCATCAGCCGGCAGAGAAACGGCTTGAGCAGCAGTTCAAAGACCACGAACGTCGAGACAGGATTGCCGGGCAGCCCGAAGCAATACGTCCGTTCCGAGACACCAAACACGGTCGGTTTGCCGGGCTTGACGGCGATCTTCTCAAACAACAGTCGCACCTGGTTCTGCCGCATTGCTTCCGGCACCAGGTCAAAGTCACCTGCCGACACCCCCGCAGAGACAATCACAACATCATTTTCCGCCAGGGCCTGCTTCAGCAGGGCATTGATATCTTCCATCGCGTCCTTGACGATGCCATAGTCCCGAGTTCTGAGGCCCATCGCTGCCAGCTGAGCGAGCAATTGCGGCCCATTGGAGTTCCTGATTTGGGCGCCTTCCGGTCGTACTTCCGGCGCGACGAGTTCATCGCCGGTTGCGATTACTCCCACTCTCGGCTGTCTGGCAACCGGGACCTCCGCACATCCGACTGAGGCCAGGACAGCCACATGCCGCGGGCCAATCTTTTCACCCTTCGCCAGCACAATTTGTCCCGCGCGGATATCCTGCGCCCGGCGGAAGATATTTTCCAACGTCCGCTCGCGCAAGAAGCGAATCGCATCTTTTCCGACCGTTTGCGTCTGCTCGATCATAATCACGCAATCGGCCCCCGTCGGTACAGCGGCGCCGGTCATGATTTTGGCGCATTGATTAGGTCCAATGATCTTGGCAGGTATCCGGCCGGCTGTGATGGTCTCGATCTCCGTCATTACACTTCCAAGGTCCGCCCGACGGCAGGCATAACCATCCATGGTCGCCTTGTCAAAAGGCGGCACGTCCATATCCGCCGCGATATCTTCCGCCAGAATGCGTCCCAGTGCCTCGTTCAATTTCGCCCGCTCGGGCTTGAGCGGATGGGCTGAATCCAGGACAATCCGCAGGGCTTCCTGTAATTGGATCATCTTTCAAATATCCGTGGGGCAATCCCAAAGTGGGATAGATATTCTTCAGGCGTGTTGATCCTGAACCGGATGCCGGGTTCAGAAACCGGTACCTCAAAGATCTTATCTTCGTTGGAATACACGGTGTGTCGCGCGCCTTTGTCGGCCGGAGCTGCGAGGAGTTGACCGAACAACTCCCGGGCAAACAGGGTTGGATGGCCGCGTTCGCCCTCAAAAACCGGAGTCACAATCGACCGGCCCATCAGTCGGAACGCCGAAACAACTTCATCCACAACGCAGACGGCGATGAACGGATTATCAACAAGGCATAGGAGAATCGCCTCGACCACCGAAGGCAAGCTTTTGAGCCCGACGATCAAAGAGGAGAGTTGCCCATCGCAATAGTTCTCATTCAAAACAACGTCTGTGCCGGACAGGTCTAGTGCGGTTTGGATTCTTTGAGATTGTGCCCCGAGAACGACGGTAGTCCTGTCCACACGAGACTGCTTAAGCACCGAGACGATCTGCCCCAGAAACGTTATGCCTCCGGTCGTACCAAACTGCAGCAGCGATTTGGGCATCCCCATGCGCTTGGATTCGCCCGCTGCGAGGACAATTGCATTAATCATTCAGCTCCTTCCGGGACAGGCTTAAGTGGCCGATTTCCGCCTCGTCGCCCAGCCGTTTGATCTTGACCAACTCACTGACAATGCTCAAAGCGATCTCTTCGGCGCTTACCGCACCGATCGAGATCCCGATGGGAGCATAGACGCAATCCAGCCGTTCCTTCGGGATGCCCTGGTCACGGAGATTTTGCAGGAGCGTCTGCGTTTTTCTTTTGCTACCGATCATTCCGATGTACCGGGCATTGGTCCGCACGGCCTGTTGGAGAACAATCTGATCGTGCTGATGACCGCGAGTGACAATCACGATATAAGAATGCCCGTCAAACCGTATCTGGTCAAACGCACGCGCAAAATCCTCCACAACGATCTGATCGGCGTTGGGAAATCGATCGCTATTGGCATATTCCGGCCGGTCGTCACAAACAACCACGCTGAAGTGCACCGACCGGGCGAAGCGGGCGATATGGGATGCCACGTGCCCAGCTCCAAAAAGAATCACCCTATGCGGTTTGGCCAGAGGCTCGGCGAAAAGGTCCAGCTCGCCGGCGGCAACCCTCATTCCCCTGCTGCCTTCAGCCAGCATCCCCCTCGCGGCATCTGCGATCTCAGCGCCGAGCGAGGTTTCTCCTACACTTCTGAGGGCTTCGATCTGCTCCAGTGCGGCCAGGTAGATCTTCCGTGGCACTTCGCCGGGCGAGATGATGGAAAAGATCGCCCCGTAATGGTCGTGGCTTTGGATGGATGTTATCTCGCGAAAGAACGGCAGGGATGTGCAATCGAAGATTTCGATCAGAAACTCGATCGAGCCGCCGCAGATTCCATTTGGATCGTCCGGCGCCTCGCCTAGGCCGAAATGGAACACCTGGGTCTCTGGCCTCGGGAGCATCGCGAGGGCCGCCTCGATCATCTTCGCTTCGAGCAGTCCGCCACCCACCGTGCCGACAATGCTCTCTTCCCTACCAAAGACCAGCATCTTGTAGCCGACCTTGCCGGGTGTTGAGCCTGCAGTGGCTATGACCGTCACCAGGGCGACAGGCTTTCCCTCTTCAAGAGCCGACAAGGCTTTGCGAAATAGGTCAATGTTGTCCATTGCCCAACCATCCTGTTTCGGTATTGTCCGGGAAACTTTGTCCTCTTCACAAGGATATTCCGCCGGCCCGCCTATAATAGGCAGCCGAATTGCGGCCGGGGCGGTCCGGCGGAATCCTTCCCAGGATATGGAGAAATCGTGGAAATCCGGGCAAATCAGGCCAGCGCGAGGACTGTCTCCTCAACCGCGCCCCTAACCATGTCTATCTTATAAGCATTATCCCTCAGGGGTTCGGCTCCTGTCGTGGCGGCCTCCCCGGCCGCAGCTGCGGCCGCATCGTCCGGTTTCTTTCCCATCAGCACCTTCTCCGCGGCTTCAGCGCGCCACGGGAAGGGCCCGACGCCGCCGAGCACAACTCGCGCCCTGCTGATGACATCTTTATCGAGCTGCAGCACCATCGCAACGCTGGCGCTGGCAAAGTCCCAGGCCCGGCGAGTTCCTATCTTGCGGTAATGGCTGCGCACATTCCCGGTCAAAGCGGGAAGTGTTATGGCCGTGACAATTTCATTGAATGCCAGGACATTTTCTCTCAATATGTCGTTGCTGGGATTGACGAAGAAACTCTCCATCTTGAGCGGCCGGCTCCCGGAGGGTCCGGCGACGGTGAGCACCGCCTGAAAAGCCGATAGCGCAACGGCAGTGTCCGAGGGGTGCACATAAAAACACGGCCCGCCCCCGAAAATGGCGTGGTATTCATTCTCCCCCTCGACGGCATAGCACATGGTGCCGCCTTTGCGGGCGCAGGGGAAATCCCCGCGGAAATACCAGCAGCGCGGACGCTGGCAGATATTGCCGCCAATGGTCCCCTGTTCTCTGAGCTGCGGGCTAGCCGCTGAAGCCGCAGCCTGCGCGAGAGCCGCGTATTTCGAGGCGACTGACTGGTTGGCTGCAATGTCAGCCAGCGTGGTGAGCGCTCCGATCCGGAGTCCACCGTCGGATTGGGGGGAGATACCCTTGAGGCTCTGGATACCGCTGATGGTGACGACCTTGTCAACCGCAAAGATCTCATCCCGCATGCAGCCGAGTAAATCGGTGCCGCCGGCATGAATGCGGGCACCTTTGGTGCTCAGCGCCTTGACTGCCTCCGCGATCGAGCCGGCTTTTACATAGACGAAATTTCTAATCATGGCTCATCCCCTTTTCCGGTTACGGAGCAAATCCAGTATGGTTTTGGGATCGACCGGACCGTTCACGGGCCTCACTCCGATGGCGTTGTAAATTGCGTTGGCCACGGCGGACGCCGTCGGCACGTGGGAGGGCTCGCCCGATCCCTTGCATCCGGCGTTGTTGCATTCGGTATCTTTGGGATCGATGGCAACCACCTGATGATCGGCTGCAACATCGAGCGCNGTCAGTATCCTGTAATCATGGAAATTGGCATTGCACATCTTTCCCGTTTGCCGGTCCAGCACCCGCTTTTCCTTCAGTGCATACCCCATCCCCATGTTCATCCCGCCGTAAACCGTGTTGTCGAAAGTCTTGCGATTAATCACCCGGCCGCTTTCATTGGCACCGAGCAGCCGCAGGACGCGCACCTCGCCGGTTCTGGTATTGACTTCGACTTCGGCAAAGTGGACTCCGAAAGGCATGATCGCCTTGTTGGTAGGATTGGGCTCCCTATTTCCAATCGCGATCGCATCCATGACACCGTTGGCCCGGAAGACTTGCTGGACAGTGCTTTTCTTGTCCGGATTGCTCCGACTGACAAAGGAATCCCCCTTGATAACAACATCTTCTTCGGCTATGCCAAGAGCCTTTGCCGCCCAAGGGAGGATCTGTCTCTTCAACAGCCAGGCACCCCGGCGCACCGCAGGGATGAGGGATGGCAGGGTTTGGCTGCCGCCGCTGCTCGAAGCATAGGGAGTAATCGAGGTATCCGCGTTCTCGACCCGAATGGTATCGAGCGGGATGTTCAATTCCTCGGCGGCGACCATTGCAGCTACGGTCTTAGTCCCAGTGCCGATATCCATCGCACCGGTTTTGATGGTCACCCCCCCGTCGGCAAACATCCGGACTTCGGCGGTGTATGGAGGCCCCCCCGAACCCAACTGCCACATCCCGCCAGCTACGCCGACTCCGCGCTTGAGGTGGCCGNTGCCTTTTGCCGCAGCCCGGGCCTGCGCCCATCCGAATGCCTTGGCACCTTCGATCAGGCATTCCTTGAAGCCGGTACTGCTNTAAGGCAGGTTCCGGGTTTGGCTGAAGTCAGTGAAGTTCTTTACGCGCAGATCAACCGGATCCATGCTGAGCTTTTCGGCCAGCATATCCATCGTCTGCTCGAGCGCCCAGTTCCCGGTGGGGAATCCCGGGGCGCGGAAGGCGCGCGCGCGCCCGGCGTTAATATAGTAAGCGCGTTCGCTGACCAGGACATTGGGGCATTTATAGAGCTCCAGCGTCTGAAAGGTGAAAGATGCCCCGGCCGTGTAGGCGCCTCCGGTTGTGACATTGGTCATCTGCAGGGCGGTCAGCGTGCCGTCCTTTTTTGCGCCGGCCTTCATGGTCATTTTGCCTTCGGGTCTGTTTCCCACAGCCAGCAGGGTTTCCTCCCGGCTGATCATGAGTTTTACCGGCTTGGCAGTCTGTCGGGCAAGGAGTGCGGCGATAACGGTATATTTGCCGAGTTCGAGCTTCGCCCCGAAACCTCCTCCCATATATTTGCAAATGACGCGAATATTGGTGGGAGTCATATTCAAAGCCTGCGCGAGCGAAAATAACACCGCCGCGTAGACTCCCTGGGTGGAATCCCAGACCACCAGTTTGTCGCCATCCCAGCGCGCCACCGAGCCGAACGTTTCCATGGGTACATGTATCTGGACGCTGGTAGTAAAAGTCTCTTCCACGACGACATCGGCCTCGGCAAATCCCTTTTCGACGTCGCCGCGTCGGGTGACCCTTGGGTCGCCGGTGGAATTGCTCGAGCCGTGCAGTTTCGGCGCATCGGCTTTCAGCGCGGAAGCTTCGTCGAGGACAAAAGGAAGGACTTCGTACTCAACTTTGATGGCCTTTAAAGCGTCCTGAGCCTGATAAGGAGTCTTGGCCGCGACAGCCGCTACCTCGTCCCCTTCGTACCGGCAATGCGGGTCAAAGAGGGTACTCTGAGGATTGTTCCCCGATCCGTACCAGGGGACATTGGCACCCGGCGTTTTGCCCGTGACTACACCCAGGACTCCGGGCATTTTTTCGGCCGCGCTGGTATCGATATTCATGACCATGGCGTGAGCGTGGGGACACCGCAAAATAGCGGCATAAAGCATCCCCGGCAGGTTTATGTCATAGGTATACTCTGCGGTTCCTGATACCCGATCATAAGCATCGATGCGGGGGAGGGGCTTGCCGACGATTTGCGTTTCGCCGGTCCAGGGCTGCAGTTTTTCTTCGGCCGGAGGCGCGGGCGTCACCACGGGTAAGCGGGCCTCGGCCTCTAACACCTCATAATAGTCGTTATATTCGTTACGGTCGATCACAGCGCGCCTCCTTTCCGGCCGCGCAGCTGGGCTGCCTTGGTCACGGCATTAAAGATGTTCTTATACGGGCCGCAGCGGCAGAGGTTGCCACTCATGCCCCCACGGATCTGATCGAAGGTTGGATTGGGATTCTGCCGGAGCANCCCTTCAGCAGCCATAATTTGACCGGGCGTGCAAAATCCGCACTGGAACGCGTCCTCTTCGGCGAATGCCTGCTGAACGGGTCCAAGCTTCTCCCCGTCCATCAGCCCTTCGAGAGTCGTGATCGCATGCCCCTCCGCCTCGACGGCGAGAGTCATGCACGCATAGCGCGGTTTCCCGTCGATCAGGACCGTGCAGGCCCCGCACTCGCCGCGTTCGCAGCCGATCTTGGTTCCGGTAAGGCCGAAGACCTCCCGCAAGACGTAGAGCAGGTTCCAGCGCGGTTCCACTTGCACCTTACGCGCTAGTCCGTTGATCTGGAGGCTAAGCGTGACGGGGCTGCCGGTTGCCTCCATCTCCTGCATCGGAGTCGCTGGAAGATCCTTGATCGCTACGGATATCATAGCCCCTGTGCTCACCGAGGATAAGAATCCCCTGCGGCTTATCCCTCCGTGTATTTTGCAGTTTTCATGTTCAGAATCTTCGGCCATAGCAGGTCCTCCATCGATTTTGCCGGCTGGCATGGTCGGAATTCGAATGCCGGTCTTGCAGCGAGGCCGCTCCACGAATTCCAGATCCAGCGGATATGATCTATCTTATCCGTACCCGCGTCGTTATGTCAAAATATAGGTTTGCTTGAAGATTTTGGATCAATGCCAAGCGGAGCATCTTTCCAATCCATTAGCCTGGGCACATTTCTCTCGCAGAAGCCTTTGGTTGGGTCCTAAAATAGGTTGTATTTTCTTGCAGGTTGGCTTTGAGTCGCGAGGAGGGCTTTTTGCAGCTGGTCTTTCACGTCTTCGGAGAGGTCTCTAAAGCGGACTCCGAATCCGGCGAAGTTGTCATATTCTTGCAGAAACCTTCCGGCATGAACCACCTCGGCCTGGATGCTGAGCTGAGAGGCAGAATCATGGCCGGGCAAAGCCATCATGAGTGTCACTTCTGATCCAGTGTGGATGCGCTGATCGCACTTGATAAATCCTCCTTCTGTGGATACATCCAACAAGAAGGCTGGCGAGAGAGTCTCACCCTGCTTCAGAATGCAGCTTACGACCACGCCATTGCGAGCCAATTTCCTCGCGTCTCCGATTTCGCATCTATCCACTCTCATAATTCGCTTTCCCGTCCTACCATCATCTATCGGCCTTTTGAGACAATCCAATAGAAAATTACCGGGCAATTCCGACTTCTATTTCCATCTCCTCAATGATCATATTTCGACCCCCATCTCCCGGCACTCGAACCAGCGATACAGAGTCGGCAAAATGATCAACGTCAGAAATGTTGATGTCAGCAATCCGCCCACGACGACCGTGGCGAGCGGCCGTTGCACTTCCGATCCGGGACCCGTGGCGTAAAGCATTGGGATCCGGCTGAAAATGGCTATTGAAGCCGTCATCAGCACGGGCCGTAACCTGTCCTGGAACCTTGCACAACCGCTGCTTCGACCGAAATGCCTTCTTCCCGGAGTTGGGCTATGCGCGAGACCAGCACCACACAGTTGAGAACCGCAACCCCGAACAGGATCACAAATCCCACGGAGGTAGCGACGGACAGATACAGTTGTGAAACATACAGCGCAAACACCCCGCCGATGAGAGCGAAAGGCAGATTGAAAATGACCAGCAGCGCCATGCGCACCGACTTGAACGTAATGAACAGCAGCAGGAGAATCAAGCCGATTGCAATTGGGCCGATAATCATAAGCTTTGCCATCGCCCGCTGCTGGTTTTCAAATCGGCCACCCCATAGTGAACAGTATTGGGGCCAGCGATGAGCAACGCGAACAATACCGGCAGTTGCGGAACACGATCAATCTATCGATCTTGTCGCCGAATTGGATCCGGCATTACCGCAATCAGTTAGATCGTCAGAACGCATCCGATCGCGTACTGAGAGTTGCGGGAGATGCTAGCTTCTGTAACCGTGCTTTTTATAAACATCCTCTGGAGCGTATCGAACTGCTGGCGAGATGCCGCAAGGATGCACGTTTGTGCTTTCGGGCGCCCGAGGGAGGCGGCCGTCAATATGCGCTCAAGATCTTTAAGCCTAAGGATATCCTGCAATCCCCACGATGCCGGTATCTTTGGTGCAGGATCTGGCTTGGCCTTAAATGACGCCGCATCCGCTACAAAGTTGTCGAAGCGGTTCTCTGGAGGCACGGAGGCTGCACTCGGAAACTGCGCCTGATTGCCATTGCTGCCATCCCTTATAAAATGTCGCTGAACGCCTTTCTCAATTACCGTCAACCAGGGTATTTGTTGTCGACCGATGTGCGCAGTCCAGTACGGGAATTGATCCAAAGCTGCTTCGACCGATGGCAAATCGAGGTCAACCACCGGGACGAAAAAACCATCCTTAGCGTGGAGCAAGGCTCAGGTTTGGTTGCGGTCGCCTGTGCCGCGCCAACCCGCTATGCCATTAGCTTCGTACTCGATGCTCCTGCTCGCGGGCTGGCGCTGTTTTGGTTCAGGCCGCAGCCCCTATCATCCTCGCCTTCCCAAATGGTGCTCGCATAGTTCCAGAGCTTGATTACTTGATCTGTTGACATTGCTCCGAAAAGAAATCATCGAAACGTCTGTCAACAATCCGAATTATGCTGAAATAGCCAAACTCCAGGCCCCTATGGGGCTTGTGCGCTGGGCCGTGCCGCATTGCGCTTTAAGCGCCGGATTACGCGCCCTGCCCTGATGCGCATGCCTCACCAGCCCATATCAATTCGCCTCTCACCCCGGGGGCTGTCAGATATTGCGGTCCTAGCCTCCGCCGCGCCTTGCTTTCTGATAACGGGCGAGCGGATTCACAAAAACGGCATCCGCTCCCAACTCCGCTTCTATTTCCAGGAGGCGCGTGTATTTCGCCGTCCGCTCGCTCCGGCATACCGAACCGGTCTTGATTTGTCCTCC
>JGI20214J51650_10002618_pt1 | contig 11337 bp, 8 predicted proteins | sample WetSurMetagenome_FD_51650 | JGI IMG/M metagenome (IMG submission 51650)
ATTTCCCGCGCCGGAGCGATGGCTTTAGCTGAGATCGCCGCCTGGGGGTTACCGTCGATCCTGATTCCTTATCCATTTGCCACAGGCGATCATCAATCTTTTAATGCCCGTGAATTCGCCGAAACAGGCGCCTCAGAAGTTATCCCTGAATCTAAAATAGGGATAAGGCTCACTCCAGCATTAACAGAGCTTTTGGCCAGCGCGGAAAAAAGATCGCAAATGGCTATAGCTTCCAAAAAACTGGCCCGCCCTGAGGCCGCAAGTCTGATTGCTGAAACGATATTGGAAAAGATAAATGAAGTTCAAACGAATTAAATCTTTGCATTTGGTTGGTATTGGCGGCACCGGTATGTGCGGCATCGCCGAGGTATTGTATAACACCGGCTATAAAGTCTCTGGCTCCGATCTCAAACAAACTGAGACCACCGAGCATCTCGAATCTCTTGGAATTGAGATAAAATATGGCCACGAGGGCGCAAATGTTCATGGGTCCGATGTAATCGTAATCTCATCCGCGGTTGGAGATGACAACCCTGAAGTTATCGCCGCCAGGGCAGAAAAGATACCAGTAATCAGGCGCGCTGAAATGTTAGCCGAGCTAATGCGTATGAAGTTCTCGATTGCGGTGGCCGGGACTCATGGCAAAACCACGACTACCTCGATTATCGGGCATGTCCTTCGCGAATGCGGTATAGATCCCACCGTTATCGTTGGAGGTAGAGTGCTTCAGGTCAACTCTAATGCTTATATGGGCAAAGGCGATTACCTGGTAGCCGAGGCCGACGAGTTCGATCGCTCGATTACAAGATTTTTCCCCACCATAGCCGTTATCACCAATATCGAGGCCGAGCATATGGAATGCTACCGCGACTTGCAGGATTTGCATAACTGTTTTACGGATTTTGCCAATCGTGTTCCATTTTTCGGCACCGCGATAATTTGCATTGATGATCCCGGCGTCCGAAGCATAGAATTACATATTACCCGCCCGGTAATCACCTACGGTTTGACCCCTACCGCAGATTTTTCCGCCTCCGATATTTCATTCGACGAAAATGGGATCGGCTTTACTGTGCTTCATAAAGGCGAAAAGGTTGGCGAGGTGAAATCGCCCCTGATGGGTTACCATAATGTGCGGAATATTTTAGCCTGCCTGGCTCTGGCCTATGACCTGGAAATCCCGTTAAAAAAGGCGATATCAGCAATTTCGTCATTCTCCGGGGTTGGCCGGCGAATGGAGCTTGCTGCCCAGATCGATAACATAAAGCTATTCGACGATTACGGCCATCATCCCACGGAAATCAAAACAACTTTGGAAGGTTTGCGCTCAGTCTACAAGGGGCGAATCGTAGCAGTATTCCAGCCACATTTATACAGTCGTACAGTTCGCCTCTACAAAGAGTTCGGCGCGGCCTTCAACGATGCCGATATGCTGGTTGTGCTTGATGTTTTTCCCTCGCGCGAAAAGCCGATCAACGGTGTTTCCGGTAATCTCATTGTCGACGCTGCTCGCAGACAAGGGCATAAGAATGTCAATTATGTTGAGGATAAAAACACGCTGGATAGTTTCATGAAAGAGCATTTGGAGTCTGGCGACCGTGTTGTGCTCTTTGGCGCCGGCGATATTTACAAGTTGACTCAAAAAATTATCCAAAGGCTTAAAGAATAATGTTGAAATTTTTCGTAAAGCTGGTAGTATTGCTTTTTGCAATCGCCGCGGGACGGGTGGCCTATTTCAAGGGATTGGACCTGCCAATTTTCGCGCTTAAAGAGGTCACTGTCAGCGGCAACTGGAAGGTTTCGCAGGATTCGATCCTGACGATTACCGGTCTTGAGAGGGGAAAGTCGGTCTACAAGCAGGACCTTAAATTTGCAGCTTCAGGGCTTATGCGCCAGCCAGGCGTGGTGCAATGCTCCCTTAAGAGAGGATATTTTTCTACTATCGATATTAATGTCACAAAGGCCGAACCGGCTCTACTTGTAAATAGCGGAAACCTGAACGCTATCTCTCGCGAGGGGATGATTCTGCCCATGGATTCCAAGTTGCCCGTTCTACCGCTTGTTTCCGGACGGCGGTTTGCGGCGGTACGTTGCTATGATCATATGAAAGACCCTGATATTGCCTATGCACTTGAAACTTATGATGCCCTCATGGTCCGGTCGCCCAATCTCTCGTCGCGACTTTCAGAGATAAATTTCGGCGATGATGATGCGCTAAAGCTTTATTTCTCGCCCGCCGGGACAGAGGTTCTGCTCGATAGAAGCGATATCCAAAACGGCATTCAGAGGTTGGCTGCAATCGCCGATTCGGGTCTGGTGAGCGATACCGCTGTTTTCGATTTACGGTTCGGTCCGGTGATGGTTGAATCAGCCATTGGAGGAAGCGCTTTATAATATGCGAGCAAACGGAATAATAACGGGCCTTGATATCGGAACCACCAAGATTGGTGTGGTGGTGGCCAAATGCACCGAATCAGGCTCATTTAGAATACTTGGTATCGGCAGCGCTCCTTGCGAAGGAATGAAAAAAGGAGCGGTAGTCGATCTGGAAAAAACCGTAGACTCTATCCGGCAAGCACTCGATGATGCGGAAAATGTCTCCGGCCAGAAAATCGAGTCGGCCTATGTCGGAATTTCCGGCGAACATATCAAGAGTATCAACAGTCGGGGTGTGGTTGCAATCGGCAAGGCCGGAACCGAGATACTCCCTTCCGATGTGGACCGGGTGATTGAAGCCGCCAAGGCGGTCACCATACCTGCTGACCGCGAGATCATTCATCTGCTGCCGCAGGTTTTCACTGTCGATGAACAAGGCGGAATAAAAGATCCAATCGGTTTTACCGGCGCGCGGCTGGAGGTCGATGTACATGTAGTTACCGGCTCTGTGGCCGCGGTGCAGAATATTTTGAAATGTATCGAAAAATGCGGTTTGCAGATCGATGAGCTTGTTCTGGAGCCGCTGGCCTCGGCCTATGCCATTGTCTCTCAGGGCGAGATGGATCTGGGCTGCGTAGTCATAGATATGGGTGGCACAACAACCGACCTGGCAGTTTTCCACGAGGGAGCAATCAAACATACCGCTGTAGTGAGCATCGGCGGTAAAAATGTAACAAGCGATCTAGCTATAGGTCTTCGNACACCACTTGAAATGGCCGAACAGATCAAATGCAAATATGGCTCNGCGCTGGCGTCGCTGGTGGATGCGTCAGAGATGATTACCGTGCCTGGCGTAGCCGGACGCGAAGCTAAGGAGGTTTCGAGATCGGTTTTGGCCTCGATCATTGAGCCGCGCATGGAGGAGATTTTCTCGCTTGTGGCGCGTGAACTCAAAAAGGGACGATTGACTGAAGCTCTGGCTTCGGGTGTGGTATTGACCGGTGGCGCGTCGCAGCTGCACGGTGCAGCCGAACTTGCCGAGCAGATATTCGATCTGCCCGCCAAGCTTGGCGCTCCGACAAGTTTTGAGAATTTTTCGGAAATCAACCCTGGCCCGGCCTTTGCAACAGGTGTGGGGTTGATCCATTATGCTTTATTCCCAATGAAACGGGAAACAAAATCAAAAGCGNGGGGCATAACGGGCAGGTTTGAGAGAATAAGAAGATGGTTTAGTGAATATTTTTAGTTCCGGCGATTCTGCGGACCTTTCGCTGGAGGGGAAAAGGAAGGGGAACTATGGTCTTTGAATACGATTTCAACGACGGGGCCAGATCCAAAATGAAAGTAGTGGGGGTAGGGGGAGCCGGTGGCAACGCTGTCAATAGGATGGTACAGGCTGGCTTCACCGGCGTAGAATTCATCTCAATTAATACCGACGCTCAGGCGCTCGAGAACTCCCACGCCGATGTCAAGATTCAGATCGGCAGGAAACTTACCCGCGGGCTTGGCGCCGGAGCCGATCCCGAAATCGGGCGCAAGGCGTTCGATGAAGACCCCGAAGCTACTCGCGAAGCGTTGGCTGGGGCCAACATTGTTTTTATCACTTGCGGTATGGGAGGTGGGACCGGCACCGGAGCCTCGCCAATGGTTGCCAAGATCGCCAAGGAGATGGGAGCGCTTACCGTTGGCATAGTTACCAAACCGTTTCTGTTCGAGGGACCTCGACGGATTTCACAAGCCGATACCGGAATTCGACAGATAAAGGAGCATGTCGATACGCTTATCACTATTCCTAATCAAAGGCTTCTCGCAGTTGTCCAAAAGCAAACGCTCCTGACTGATTCTTTCATGAAAGCTGATGAGGTCTTGCTTGCTGCAACCAAAGGGATATCCGATCTCATTACCGTTCCCGGTTTGGTTAATGTTGATTTCGCAGATGTTAAAACCATCATGCATAACGCTGGCGAAGCTCTCATGGGTACCGGTGTAGCCAGCGGTGAAAATAGGGGAGAGGTGGCTGCTAAGATGGCGCTGCACTCGCCGATGCTCGAGGATGTTTCTATCGAGGGCGCCCGTGGCGTTCTGATCAATATCACCGGAGGGAACGATCTGACCATTGACGATATCAATCTGGCCAACGAGACCGTTTTCGAGGCNGCNGGCAGCCAGGCTAATATCATCTTTGGAGCGGTAATCGATCCTGCCATGAACGATCGCCTCTTTGTAACCGTTATCGCGGCTGGGTTTGATCGCAAGGGTGTAATTGAATTTGAGGCTGTTGAGGATAAGGACCTCTTCGGTTTGCCGGCCAGCCCGATGAGCAAGACGCGCAGGATTCGTCCCAAACGCCCGATTCTCGAAAAAGTAACATCGGAAGATTACATTCCAGAGGATTTTACTGTTCCGGCCTTTATGCGCAATAAACTGACTGAAGGTAATAAAGCCGAAGCANCGTTATANGATTTTACAGACATATCGCATCCAAGCGAGGGCGGGTTTTATATCCGCCCCGCTTTTTTTAATGCTACAAAGTTGCATCAGAAGCAAGGCTTTCGAGAACCGATAATAATTGCTGGAGCTTTCCAACTCCNAAGTAAAAAGCGACCTTAGAAAAGNCCGCTTTTTAACGAATATCTTGTTTTTCGATCTTTACACCCGCTTTATCGTCCCGAAACCGCGTGAGACCGATTTGCCCAATCCCAAAAAATTGGGTATCTCAAAATTGACGATAAACGAGCCAAACAATCCAGCCATGTGGATATCGCGTTGAAATATATAATTAGGTTTAATATTTATTTTAAGTCTCAGCTCATCCTTGATCTCATACCCCAGNGAATCCGCCGCCGACCTAATATGTCCCTCTAAAATCTTGCACAACATCCGCTCCTTGGCTTGATCGTCCAGCAAAAGATACTTCTTNAAATTCTCTTCCGGTAACGCCAGCCAGGGTGTGAGAAATCTGTATTTAATTAACTCAGATGTGATCCCAAACTGCACTTTTTTATCGATAAGTCGCTTTTCAGTGATTCTCCAGTCGATTTGCTCATCGCTGGCTCCGTCGAGTTCTTCATAAAGCTCCCAGAGTAGATCGCAACCCTCTTTAACGGCAGCAATCATCGGTGCACCGCGCACGATTTTATACTGAAGCCTGGGATAAAAATAGGTTAATGGCTTGCTACCAATTGCGGGGTCGTTCCCATTATTCCCAATAATTTTCTTTGGGAAATATCGGTTGTATTCGGTGCATAGGAGATCTGTGACTCTGGATGGCCCCAATTGCACATCCTTGTCGGTCTTAAGCGAAAGAAGCAGGTAATTGAGGTCAATCATCGCCAAACCACGGTCTCCAAACTGGTTAAAATCCGCTCCAATACTTCAATAATGATTTTAGCAGATAATTCGACAGGCTGTCAATTTATTTTATGGGTTTGATCCGGATATTTGGAGTTTTAATGAAAGGGCCGGAAAATAATCCGGCCCCGAATTATTAAGCCATAATGGGATCAGTTAACTATGATTATTTACAAAACTCAGGAATTCGCTTTGATCCCCATTTATCAGCGTTTCAATCATTTTATCGATCTTTCCAGCCACCTCCGGAATTAGCATTTGTGGGGCAACTATCAGCTTTCTGGCCCGGGATGTTAATTCCAGATCCTCAGGAGGAAGTTGACGCCAGTCTTTCAGGAAATGATCGTGGATTTTCAGGTATGCCTGCACCACCAGATAAGCATCGTCCAGATAGCCGAACAGGTTATTCTTCCCCTCTGGCAGCAGGTCTCTGGGATGATAAATATAGGTGATTATAAAACCGCTAACCCGCTTGGCCTCGGCCGGCGTATCTTTGCGATTCCAATATATGCTCAGTTGCTTAAGGGTAATCGGCATGAGAAAGATGAACTCTTTTAAGGCGCCCAGTTGTTCTTCATTGACATGGCCCCCCGCCCGCTCCTTGATATTTTCTCTGAATTTGGGATAATAATCCTGAGCCAGCAACCTGAGCTGATTGTCCAACGCATTTAACATTATGCCCTCCTGTTATATGAGATTCATTGATCATATTCTTGCGACTCAAATGGCTCGATAAGCCCCTTTTTTTAAATTTAATACTTATTAATACCTATTCTTGTTGCCTAAAGATAGTAAATAAAATTCATCCAACATAAGCCGTTGACAAATGCGAGCTTCAAAGGTAGCTTAAACGTTAAGGAAATAGTTGACGTTTGATTTANGCGAAGATTTGAAGTCTGCCCTAAGCCTTAAATGAAAGATTGAAATGGAAATTAGAGTACGCATTGCGCCATCACCATCGGGATTTTTGCATATAGGAACCGCTCGGGCGGCGCTATTCAACTACCTGTTTGCGCGGCATAATAACGGTAAATTTTTACTTCGCATCGAGGATACCGATGTCGAGCGCTCATTCAAAGAAATGGTGAAAATCATTTTCGATTCCCTCAAATGGCTTGGCCTGGAATGGGATGAGCCGCCAATTTTCCAGTCAAAGCGGCTTGATATCCATAAACAATATGTCAATCGTCTTGTAGAAAACGGTAAAGCCTACCGTTGCTGGTGCAGCCAGGAGCGGCTTAAGGGAATGCAAGACGCAGCCCGCAATCAAAAAACAGATTATCGTTACGACCGGCATTGCCTAAACCTCCCCGATTACGAAAAAAAGCGTATGCTTGAATCCGGGACGCCGTTTGCAGTACGGCTCTTTATTCCTGAGGGCAAAACATCATTCCATGATTTAATCCTTGGCGATCTGACCAAGGAGCATAAAGAGATCGATGATTTCATCATCGCCCGATCAGATGGCCGGGCGGTTTACAATATGGCGGTAGTTGTTGACGACCATGAGATGCGCATTTCCCATGTTATCCGTGGAAACGACCATGTTCCCAATACTTACAAGCAAATCATCATCTATCAAGGGCTTGGCGTGGAACCACCGCAATTTGCCCACTTACCATTGATTTTGGATAAGGATCGCTCTAAGATGTCCAAGCGGGAGGGTGCCGCCGCCGTAACCGATTACGAGAAACAGGGATATCTTAAAGAGGCGGTAATAAACTTCATTGCCCTGTTAGGTTGGTCCCCCGGTGGAGACAAGGAAATCATGCAAATGGCGGAGATGAGTGAGCTTTTTTCGCTTGAGAATATCAACCCAACTAATGCTATCTTCGACCTAACCAAGCTTCGTTGGATGAACGGCGAATATATCAGAATGACTGATGATAACCGCTTAGTCGACTTAATCAGGCCGTTTTTGGTTGAACAGGGATTAACAACCAATTTGTGGATAAATTCGCGCTGGACTTGGATGCTAAAATTCGTTCANCTTATGAAAGAAAGATGCCATTTGCTAACCGAGTTTGGCGAGCTTGGCAAATATTTCTTCGTATCTAATTTTNTGTATGACCCGAAGGGAGTAGAGAAAACATTTAAGGATACTGATGTAGTCTCCAAACGCCTCGAAAAGTGGGCCGCCGTATTAAGAGCAACCGACGATTTTTCTGCTAAGGTGCTTGAGGAGCAACTTCGAGCGCTTTCCGAGGAAATGGCTATCAAACCGGCTGAGTTGATTCATCCGATCAGGCTTTCGCTTTCGGGCGTAACCGGAGGGCCACCCCTTTTTGAAATGATGGAGCTCTTGGGTAAAGATGACTCAATCGCTCGCCTCGAGCGGGCTATTGTTTTTTTATCAAAAAAGCAAATGTAGATATGAAAAAGTTCTTGACAGTAATGCGCAATTAATGTATATAGATTACGAGTGTCTTTTGAAGGTCTGATGCGACGCATTTCCCCCCTTTATGTTGCACAGCTTATCAAAAGACATTTTTTATACACAAAACTGGGGAATCGTCCAACGGCAGGACATCAGACTCTGGATCTGATTATCGGGGTTCGAATCCCTGTTCCCCAGCCATTTATTCGGATGACTTAAATCATTGAAACAAAAGCAGATATAGTTGGGATAGAAGCGCTTAGGGAGCGATTCATTTTAGGAATATCCCCTTTATTGAAAACAGGAAAGATATTGACATTTTATTTCTTAACGATAATATATCATTAGCTGTTATTAAATCCGTTTTTGGCGTACTGCATGTCAAGGTTGAAGATTACTTTATATAAAACGAGGTAACAAATGAACATCAGAGCGATAATTACCGTTTCGATTCTGGTAGTATCAGTATGGTTTGTAGATTCGGCTTTAGGCGAAGCGATAATCGCCAACCATCAGGCTTCAGCTGATTTTACTGCAATCCCGGAAGCATATTTTAATCAAATCCGGGCGAATTACAATTTTTTCTACGGGCATACCTCGCACGGCAGCCAAATTATGACCGGAATATCTATACTTGAAGTTGAGAATGGGGTACTATATGCCCAGCCGGATTTTAGCGAATACGGTAGTGATTTGGGGCATAACGGCGATATTTCATGGGTTACGCCGACCCGAGATTATCTGGATTCGCACCCGTCCTGCAATGTTGTGATGTGGTCGTGGTGCGGCGGCGTTTCGGATAATAACGAGGAGGGAATCAATAGCTATTTAAATGCAATGAACCAGTTGGAATTAGATTATCCGGGCGTAACCTTTGTCTATATGACCGGCCATCTTGATGGTTCCGGTATGGACGGAACACTTTATGCCAACAACAACCAGATTCGCGCTTACTGCGAGTCTAACGATAAAGTACTGTTCGATTTCGCTGATATCGAAAGCTATGATCCCGACGGCACCTACTATCCAGATGAAACGGATTACTGCAATTGGTGTTATGACTGGTGCGCCATTCATACTTGTCCCTCCTGCAATGAATGCGCGCATTCACATTGTTTCAACTGCTATCTGAAAGGCAAGGCATTCTGGTGGATNATGGCGCGTGTGGATGGCTGGCAAGGTGGAACAGACACAATCCCCAATATCTTAGCGATATCACCAGAGCAAAACGAATTAAATGTAGCGACCAACGCGAATATTTCGGTCACCTTTGATATCAATATGGACCCGACAACGATTAACAATTCGACATTTATCGTGAATGGCCGGTCGACCGGCTTGNATAACGGTAGTATAAGCTATAATCCGGGAACTCGAACAGCGACATTTAATCCCGATGAGGATTTTACGATCGGCGAAATAATAAGCGTCACGCTTAGCAACGAGATACAATCAAGCGGTGGAATCAATTTAACCGATAGCTACAGTTGGAATTTTGTGACTATTGTACTTCGGGGCAACGCGGTTTTCGATTATTCCGCGGACTATCCCACCAGCGATTTCCCGGTCGGCGATGGCCCTATATCGGTCTATGCAGGCTTACTGAATAATGACGACGTTATTGATCTCGCCGTTGCCAATGGATTAATGAGCACGGTATCTGTTTTATATGGCAATGGCGATGGCACATTTCAAAACTACGTGGAATTCCCNTTGTTTGGTTCTAATGGCGCGGTAGCGGTGGCAGGNGCCGATTTTAACGGCGACAGCTATCTTGATTTGACCGTGGCAAGTCATAACTCAAATAACATCACGGTTTTATTTAATAACGGCAGCGGCATATTCGGGTCACAACTGAGTTACGCGGCGGGTCAGGGGCCGCGTTCAGTTTGCCCGGCTGATCTCGATGGCGATGGCGATATCGACCTGGCCGTATCGAACGAAAATTCAGATAACGTTTCGGTTTTATTGAATTCCGGCGATGGTACATTTACCGGGCCTTCAACATATGCTGCCGGAGACGACGCCCGTTCAGTCTGCGCCGCCGATTTCGATAATGATGGCGATATCGATCTGGCTGTAGCCAACTCCCTTTCCGGTAACGTTTCAATATTGATGAATAGCGGCAATGGTTCGTTTGCCGGACAGATTTTATACGATGTCGGATCGATTCCCCGTTCAATTTTGTCGTGTGATCTTAATGCAGACGGCTATTCCGATTTGGCGATTGCGAATGCCTATGACGACAATATCTCCCTTCTTATAAATAATGGTAGTGGCAGTTTCGCTACAAATTCAACTTATTCGATCGGCTATTATGCCTGGCCGATATCGATATTTGCCGCCGACTTCGACAATGATAGCGATCTCGATCTGATAACCGCCAATGATCAGTCCGATAACGTTTCGGTCTTTCTCAATGACGGAGCCGGAGCTTATAGCATCGATTCTTCCTACGCCGTGGGCGAATATCCCTATTCGGTGTTTTCCGCCGATTTCGATGCTGACGGTGCTATGGATTTAGCTACGGCCAACTATGAGGGGCAAAATGTTTCAATATTGTTGAATTTTATNGACAGCCCAATTTGCCAGTACCTGCCCGGCGACGCTAACAACAGCAACACCTTCACCGGCCTTGATGTTACTTACTCAGTGCGTTACTTCAAGGGTGGGCCGCATCCACCATACTCCTGCGAATGCACATCCGGAAATATCTGGTATGTCTCTGGTGACGTTAACGGTTCTTGCAGCTTCTCCGGGCTTGATGTCACTTATATGGTACGATACTTCAAGGGAGGAGCGGTACCGATTCCATGTGCTGACTGCCCGCCATCAGGCATTTTGCGCGTTCCTGACAGAATCAGACTCATCGACGCGAATAAATAGCAGCTTATTTTTTATGGTATTAATAAACAAAGGGCGGTCATTGGCCGCCCTTTGTTTATTAAGGAATTAAAATTTCGGTACAAATTCAGCACATACTGCATAACTCCTTGAATGGCAAAAGCAAATGAGGTTCGAATCCCTGTTCCCCAGCCACTTAGCAATTTGTACTAACAATAGCTACGATCTCATATAAGCTCCGTTAAGTGTTCAATCCCGATAAACATACTACAGATAATCCATAAATTGATTAATATCCTTAAAATTATATTCATGGCTGAAACTTCCCCAATCCCTCCCGTTGTTTAATACCGCGATGTAATCGTATCACCCATTAAGCGGTGATTTTC
>JGI20214J51650_10002619_pt1 | contig 11335 bp, 9 predicted proteins | sample WetSurMetagenome_FD_51650 | JGI IMG/M metagenome (IMG submission 51650)
TGGAGGCGCAAGTTCGCCTGACCCGCTCTGCCCTGGAAGTCATAGCTGAATCCGGTTTCCCGGTCCACGTCATCACCAAGTCGGACCTGGTCATGCGGGATATTGACCTGCTCGAAGAGATCAGCCGCAAGACCTACGCCGCCGTGACCTTCACCGTCACAACCGCCGACGACCTGTTGAGTAAACGGCTCGAGCCTGGAGCTCCGGTCTCCTCCCGGCGGGTCGCCGCACTTAAGAGTCTCAGCCGGCGCGGCCTCCTGACCGGTATCACTCTGATGCCGGTGCTCCCATTCATTGAGGATACCGAAGAGAATATCCGCGCGATCATACGAATGGCGCAGGCAGCCGGAGCCCGGTACGTTCTGCCTGCCTTCGGCATGACCCTGCGCGACCGCCAGCGGGCCTATTATTACGATAAACTCGACCAGCTTTTCCCGGGCCTGCGCGTGCGTTATGAAAAGGCCTTTGGCGAACGCTACTCCGCACCGGCCCGGAATGCCCGTCGGTTGGGACAGGTTTACGCCGAATTATGTGAGCAACTCGGAATTGCAACGAAAATGCCGGTCTTTGCTCCCCAAAAACGTATTCACATGCAGAAAAATCAGCTCCCATTGTTCTAAAAGTACTTATGGCATCTCCCCCCGAGGGATCAAAGTGATAGAATCGGATCGGTGGAATTCTTCCACCAGGAGCAGAGCTTATGAAACGCACCCTTTTCGTTCTGGCTTTCAGTCTTGCCACCCTTTTTTTGGCCGGCTGTAGTCTTTCATTGCTGCGAAAACCGGCCGCGTTATCGACGCCGATCGTCCTGGCCTCTCCGACACCGCTGGCCGCCACACCGGCGCCGTCGGCCAGCGACACGCCTTCAGTTCCGACCGCAACCCCGACCTTGACTCCGCCAACCGCCACCCCCGGCGCCGCCCCCACAGCCACCACTGCCGGTGTGCTTCCCACCGCTGCGGCCGGGGTCATCCTGCCTGGCAGCCCATCCGGGCCGTACGGAGTCATCGGGGTCCCCGCGGGGGACGCGCTCAATATCCGTTCCGGTCCGGGGACGGGCAATCCTGTGACAGGTTCCTTTGCTGCTGGGACTACCACCGTGATGCGAACCGGGCCTTCCTCCAATGTTGATCAGGCTCTGTGGGTGCAGGTGCAGAACCCCGCTGGCAGTTCCGGCTGGGTGAATTCCGCTTATCTGACCGAATACGTTGCCTCGGCCGCTTTCTGTGCGGATGGGCGCGTCAATACCCTGCTGGCCAACTTTGGGAACGCCGTCCAGACCTCCAATGGGCAGATGTTGTCTGCGCAGGTCAGCCCGGTTCACGGCATGGCCGTTCGTTTATGGCGCAACGGCAATGCGATCGTTTTTGACCAGGCTCACTCCCAGTGGATATTCTCCAGCACCTTCGAGCACAACTGGGGTGCGGCGCCCGGCAGCGGCCTGGATACCATCGGGGCAATCCACGTGGTCGTCATACCAAAATGGCTGGATGTTTTTAATGGAAGTTACACATTGAGCTGCAATGTCCCCCAGACCGGTGGCGCCAGTTACGATACATCCTGGCCAGCCGCGTATGCCAATGTCAACTTCTACTCCCTCTACAAACCCGGCCCGGCTGGTAACGAGCTCTCCTGGCGAACCCTGTTGATCGGGGTGGAATATGTTNAAGGACAGCCTTATATCTTCAGCGTGACACAGTTGGAGTGGGAACCGTAGAATAGTTTTCATTAAATGATGACGGACCCATTTCCTTTTTGGAAACGGGTCCGTATTTTTTGTTGTATAATATATGTGTTATTGATAATAGTTGCAATAAGGAGTCTCCCCTTGTCTTGCATACCCAAATACACTCAGACCCTGCGGGCACGCGGCTATCGCATGACGCCCCAGCGTTTGTCCATTTTGCAAGCCTTGCATGAGGGCGGACATCTTTCGCCCGGACAAATTTATGAGCGCATCCACGCGATCGGTATGACAGAGACCACCGTTTATCGAACGCTGGATTTCCTGGCCAGGAACGGCGTTGTCCATCCCACCCAGGTCGGAGGTGGTCACCTGACCTATGAGCTGGCCGGGCATGATCACCACCACCTGGTTTGCCGGGTCTGCGGCGCGCACCTGGACCTGGAACCGGATTCGCTCAACGACGCAATCGCGCGCATCGAACTCCTAACCGGCTACCAGGTTGATGCCGGCCATCTGACATTTTTCGGGCTGTGTCCGGATTGTAATCACAGATCCTAAGGAGGAAANATGTCACAATATAAAGCGGCGTTCGAATTGCTGATCAAGAAAATCCCGCGTGCTTTGATCCTCTATTATGGAGTGTTTGCAATCTGGCTTTGCACAACAGCAATGCATATCCCTGATGGGTACCTGAGCCCGGCCACTTCGATCATTATGTTCGCACTCGTTCTGCCGTTTTGGGTCATGGGCGTCAGGAAGTTGCGCGAGAAAATGACTGCCAGGAATGTACCATTGGTGGCTTTGATCGCGGCCTTTTCATTTGTAATCATGATGTTCAATGTCCCGCTGCCGGGCGGAACAACCGCGCATGCGGTTGGTGGTGCGTTGGCGGCGATCATCCTGGGTCCCGAGATCGCAACAATGGCAATAACCATTGCACTGGTCATACAGGCCTTCTTTTTTGGGGATGGCGGTATCCTGGCCATTGGTGCTAACTGCTTCAACATGGCCGTGGTGTTGCCATACGTAAGCTATGCCATTTACCAGGCTTTCTCGAAAAATCAACCTCCGACGTCAAAACGCCGGATAGTCGGCGCAGCAGCTGGGGGATGGGCCGGGTTGACCGTGGCGGCCTTTTTTGCAGCTGTCGAATTTGGCATCCAGCCGATGTTCTTCCATACGGTCAACGGGACACCATTATATGCGCCTTATCCTCTTTCTATCTCGATTCCGGCCATGGTTATTCCACACGCACTGATTGCTTCGGTGGTTGAGGGACTGGTTACGGCTCTGGTTGTTATCTATCTGCAGCGCGCCAACCAACCGGCATTGGAATTCGTCAAGAAAACTGAAATTGCGTCTGAATTGAGCGGATTCGCCAAATGGCGCGCCTTGTGGATTGCCCTGGCGGTAATGCTGGCGATTGTCCCGATCGGGTTATTAGCTCCCGGAACAGCCTGGGGGGAATGGGGCACTGAACAGTTATCTCAATTGGGGCTTTCCTTTATTCCTCAAGGGATGGCTAATTTATCCGGGCTCTGGTCTGCACCGTTACCCGGTTACGATTTGCCGGCATTGAAAAATGCCAATCTTGCCTACATCCTTTCGGGCATTACCGGGACAATTATCATTGGATTGACGGTCTGGTTGTTCACCATGCTGGTGACCCAGCGCAAACCGGAATCGATGTAGGATTCATCATTTAGTTGGCTAAATTTCCTCGCTCATCGAAACACACCCCGCGCAGCGGTTTCGTCGAGAAAACGCTGGTGGATATTAATAATACACTTGAGCAGTCCCTGTTTGCCGAGCAGAATGCCCGAAAACAGGGATTGCTTCAGGGATTAGACCCGCGTCTTAAAATAGTGGCTTTGTTATTGCTTGTCCTGGCGGTCAACCTTTCCCATAACATCCTCATTATCCTCGTTCTCTATTTCCTGGCTCTTTGGCTGGCTTTTTTTTCAAAAATTTCATTGGTCTTTTTTATCAAGCGGGTCTGGTTGCTCATCCCTTTCTTTACCGGGATCGTTGCACTCCCGGCCCTATTTATCACTCCAGGATCAATCCTGGTACATTTGCCGCTTGGGTTGGTAATCACAAACACAGGCGTGATGACAGCCGCGTTCCTCCTGCTCAGAGTTGGGACATCGGTCTCGTTCGCCGTTCTCCTTATTCTTACGACTCCCTGGAACAGCGTGCTTAAAGCGCTGGGGGTGCTGCGTGTACCGGCTGTGATCATCCTGATCCTGGGCATGACTTATCGGTATGTTCATTTGCTGCTTCATATCACCAACGATATGTTCCTGTCGCGTAAAAGCCGGCTCTTGCGGCGTATGAACGGGTCCGAAGAGCGCCATCTGGTCGCAGCCACCTCCGGTACGCTGCTAAACAAGTCCCTGCAGGTTAGCAGCGAAGTATTCCTGGCGATGCAATCGCGCGGTTTCAGGAATTACCCGCGCACGATGGATACTTTCAAGATGCGCTGGAGGGACTGGTTGTCTGGCGGAGTGGTATTCATCACGATTGGCTTGGCCATCTGGTTGGGAAGATTATAAGATTGAGGAAGGCTTTTATGGAAATGCTCCCTGTTTTTGAAGTTAGCCAGCTCTGCTATGATTACGAAAACCGGATCCCGGCCCTGGATCAAATCAGCATCACCGTCCGGCCGGGCGAACGGTTGGCCATCCTCGGATCGAACGGTTCCGGAAAAAGTACGCTGCTCAAGATCCTGGATGGGCTCTATTTCTCTTCGCAAGGTTCTGTGCTGGCCTTTGGAAAACCTCTGACTGAACAGGCTTTCCAGGAGGATGCCTTTAATTTTGAGTTCCGCCGCCGGGTCAGCCTGGTCTTCCAGGATAGTGATGTTCAGTTGTTCATGCCATCCGTGTGGGATGAGCTGGCCTTCGCACCGCTCCAGTTGGGACTAAGCCATGAGGAAGTAAAAGTACGCGTAGAAGCTGCACTGCGTGACCTGCAAATTGAAAAGCTGCGTGAGCGCGCCCCGCACCAACTCTCTGGAGGGGAAAAAAAACGCGTCGCCCTGGCTTCTGTACTGGGTCTCTCACCAGATGTCTGGCTGCTGGATGAGCCCTCGGCTGGATTGGACCCGCGCAGCGTTGCCTGGTTGATTGAATTCATCAACCGGCAGGGAAAGGCCGGGAAAACGGTCGTGACAGCAACGCATGATCTGAGTATCCTGGAAGCAATTGCCGAGCGCGTCTATATAATCAGCGAACAGCACCGGATTGTTGCAGAGGGCACCCCGCATCAAATCCTGACGGATAAAGCCCTGCTGGTATCAGCCTGCCTGATGCGCCCAGCGTAGAAAAATCTCCGCCGCCAAAATGCTGGAACCCCAGGGATTAGTCATGCCTTGAAAAGCTCGGAGAAGAAAACAAAGATTCACCCCCTTGACAGCCCGTCATTTCTGCAGATAATAAATCTCAACAGGCGAGCCTAATAAAAGCATAGACGGAGGAAAGTAGGTCAGCGGAAGCCGACAGGGAAATACGGGCATGGACTGAGACTCGTATCCGGCGGAAATCGACTGAAGTTCCCTCTTGAGCTGTTCGGGTGAAAACGTGTCGCGTGTCAAGTAATCCCGTGTCACGTTCAGTAGTTCGAGCCGCATCCCAGCGTTACAGGGTCAACCGATGATGGTCGGTGATGAGTGGGCCATATGGCCAAGCTGGGTGGTACCGCGGGAATCCCCTCCCGTCCCTTCGTTGGACGGGAGTTTTGTTTATAAAGATGAGAACAGAGAACCGAGGGAAGAGAACAGTAAAGAGAGATTTACCCTGCTCGAAATGAGACTACTCTCCCCTCACTACTCTTTCGGAACATGGAGGCAACATGCTTGAAAAGTTGAAGAACGTTGAACAGGATGCCCTAAAAGCACTCGACTCTGTCCAGAATGAAGCCGAACTGGAAACCTGGCGCGTGGCGCACCTGGGACGCAGTTCGGGATTGATGCAGATCTTCAGCCAATTTGGGAGCCTTTCGAAGGAAGAGAAGCCGGTGGCGGGCCAGCGTGCCAATGAGGTGAAAAAGTCTCTTGAGGCCGCCTTTGGCGCCAGGTCTGAGGAGCTGCGACAGGCCGCCCTGAAACGTTCGCTTGAACAGGAACAACTGGATGTGACCCTGCCGGGGCGGCGCGTCCCGCTGGGCCGTCTGCATCCCGACACTCAGACCCTGCGGGAACTGTATTCCATATTCGGTGAAATGGGCTTCCAGGTTTTCCGTTCGCGCGAGGTTGAGACGGATGAGTACAACTTCCAGTTGCTCAATTTCCCGATCGGTCATCCTGCCCGGGATATGCAGGATACCTACTTTGTGGAGTCCGAGGGGCGGGGTGAAAACCCGATCGTTTTACGTACGCATACCTCGCCGGGGCAGATGCATGCCATGCGCTGGATCTCGGCGATGAATCCCGAAAACCCGGCGCCGGTGCGGATCGTTCTGCCGGGCATGTGCTACCGTTACGAGCAGGTCACGACCCGTCACGAGACCCAGTTCGACCAGTTGGAAGGCCTGGCAGTCGGGCCGGGGATCACCTTCAGCGATCTGAAGGGGACACTGGCTGATTTTGCCCGGCGCATGTTTGGACAAAATACCCGGACACGCTTCCGGGCTTCGTACTTCCCGTTCACCGAGCCATCTGCTGAATTTGACGTGGAATGTTTCATATGCGGCGGAAAGGGCTGCGGTGTCTGCAAGGGTTCGGGCTGGCTGGAGATCGGCGGCTGCGGGATGGTTCACCCGATTGTCCTGCGCAACGGTGGCTATGATCCGGAGCGCTACAGTGGTTTCGCATTCGGCCTTGGTCCGCAACGCATGGCGATGCTGCGCCATCGGATTGAGGACATCCGCTATTTCTGGCAGAATGATCTGCGCTTCCTTGAGCAGTTTTAGGAGTTTGCTATGAAAGTCCCCATTTCCTGGCTAAAAGATTTCGTTGATATTGATATTCCAATTCCCGACCTGGCCCACCAGATGACGATGGCAGGGTTGGAAGTGGAGGAGATCCGTTTTGTCGGCCTGCCCATCCCGAAGGAAGGTTCACGGGATGCCAGCCTGATCGGGATCGAATGGGACCGCGAAAAGATCGTTGTCGGTTCCGTTTCCGAAGTCATGCCGCATCCCAATGCAGACCGCCTGGTATTGTGCAAGCTCTTCGACGGTCAGCAGGAACAGGTCGTGCTGACCGGCGCACCGAATTTATTCGAGTTTAAAGGGAAGGGCCCTCTACCAAAGCCATTAAAAGTTGCCTATGCCAGGGAGGGCGCCCAGATCTATGATGGACACCAACCCGGCCATGTGCTGGTGACACTCAAGCGCGCCAAGATCCGCGGCGTGGAATCCTATTCCATGGCATGTTCGGAAAAGGAACTGGGCATCTCGGATGAGCACGAAGGCATCATCATCCTGGATGAGAACGCCCCGGCAGGCATGCCCCTGGCCGATTATCTGGGCGATGCGGTCATGGAAGTGTCCATTCTGCCGAGCACTGCCCGCTGCGCCAACATACTGGGCGTGGCGCGTGAGATCGCCGCGATCACCGGCAAGCCGTTGCGGAACCCGAAATTCGAGCTCAAGCCGAAAGGTGAATCCTTCCAGGCAGAAATCGAAATCACACAGCCATCTTTGAACCCGCGCTTTGTGCTTGGCCTGGTCCGGGACATTGAAATCCGTCCCAGCCCTTACAAAGTGCAACTCCGCTTGAAGCTGGCCGGGATGCGTCCCATCAACAATGTTGTCGATGCCACCAACTACGCCATGCTCGAAATCGGCGAACCATTACATGCCTTCGATTATGACGTGCTCGTAGGGCGAATTGCCAATTCCTCCCATAAGACGGTCCGTATCATCACCCGCACCGCCAGGCCCGGCGAAAAATTGACCACCCTGGATGGCGTAGAACGGACTCTGGATGAGAGCACCGTTCTGGTATGCGACAGCGCCGGCCCGCTCTCAATCGCCGGCATCATGGGCGGGTCAGAGTCCGAAGTAAGCGAAAAGACTACCAATATTCTGCTCGAAGGGGCGGCCTGGAACTTTATCAATATCCGCAAGACTGCCGGTGCTCAAAACCTGCCTTCCGAGGCTTCCTACCGCTTCTCGCGTGGTGTCCATCCGGCCATGGCCGAGCGCGGCGTCCGGCGCGGTCTTGAGTTGATGCAGGCCTGGGCGGATGGCAAAGTCGCCGCGGGACTGGTGGATGTCTACCCACTGCCGCCCACACAACCCGAGGTCAGGATTGCTCCGCGCGACGTGAAACGCTGGCTGGGGATCGACCTCTCTGCAGAAGAGATAGCCGGCCTGCTGCGCCGTCTGGAGTTTGAGGTGACCGTGGACGGAGAAACCATTACCGCCGTCGCTCCCGACCACCGCCTTGATATTGGCGAAGGCATAACCGGCAAGGCGGATGTTATTGAAGAGATTGCACGGATCTACGGTTACGATCGTATTCCCGAGTCCCGCATGGCTGACCAGCTCCCGCCGCAAATAGGCAACCCGCTGCTTCAAAAAGAAGAACGCGTCCGCGACCTGCTGGTGGAGCAGGGCTTGCAGGAAATCATCAGTTACCGCTTCACCACGCCCGAACGCGAAATCCGGCGTGTGCCAGCGGACAGTGCCGCAGACGACAAGCCTTACGTGCGATTGGCGAACCCGATCTCGAGCGACAAGGCAGTGATGCGGCACAGCGTGTTAGCCAGTGTTCTGGAAAGTGCAGAACATAACACCCGCCTGCGTGAACGGCTGTCCTTGTTCGAGATCGGCCCGATCTTCCTGTCCTCGGAACAAGGTGATCTCCCGGACGAACTCCAACGCCTGGCCATCCTGCTGGCTGGTCCGCGCGAGCTGCCGGCCTGGCAGGGGGTTGATAATGCTCTGATGGATTTCTATGACCTCAAGGGACTGCTTGCCGGTCTGCTTGAAGGCCTGCACATCCCGGAGTTGCACTATGAACCCGGGACAAACCCAAGTTTCCACCCCGGAAAGCGGGCACGCGTTCTTTCCGGCGAAAAGCAGTTGGGTGTTTTTGGCGAGTTGCATCCGCAGGTGCGGGAACGTTACGATTGGCCGGCTGCCTTTGCCGGGACCCCGATCCTGGCTGCGGATATGGACATGGATGCCATCCTTGCGCTCGTACCTGCGCTGTACGAAATATCGCCCGTGCCTGAATTCCCGCCTGTGCTCGAAGACCTGGCCCTGGTGGTGGACGAGAGTCTGCCGGCGGAGAGAGTGGCCGAAATCATCCGTCAGACCGGTGGAAAAGTCGTCCGGGAGGTGCGCCTGTTCGACGTTTATCGCGGCGAGAAAATCGGCGCGGGCAAAAAGAGCCTGGCGTACAGCCTCACTTACCAGGCAGGCGACAAGACCTTGAGCGATAAGGATGTGGCCGGCATCCGGACGCACATCCTGCGCCGGCTGGAACAGGAATTGGGCGCGAAACTGCGCCAGTAAACGCTTGCATAAATTTGGCAGAAATTGTATACTGACAGAAAGATGATAACAACTAAAAAGAGGAGACCATAATGGAAATGCCTGTTGCAAAGAAAGAAAACAAAACCTGGCCAATTGTCGGAACAGTAGCGGCCATCCTGTTGTGCGGATGCCCTGGCTTGTCTTTGTGCCTGTTTGGCGCTTATACTGCCACCGGGAATATGCCGGATTTCTTTAAGGGCTATGGTAATTTCTCGGGCGGGATCGGCTTTGCCCTGCTTTGCGTGGCGATCATTTTCATCGCAATTGCAGTTGTGGTCCCAATCCTGCTCCTGCGCAAGAAGAAACCCGCCGCCGAGGCCGCTTCGGTGGATGTACTTCCTCCGCAGGAACCCCTGCCCCCGGCTTCATAACCTTCCAAAAAAATGTGGCGCTCATTGAAGAGCGCCACATTCATTTAATTTTGAATTGGGGGAAAACTCCTAAATGTCAGCCGGAAAATAGCACAGCCCGGCTGTCCCCGGCCCAGTATGGACTGCCAGCGCAGGTGAAAGTTCGCCTACAAACCACTCGGCTGCGTTCAACCGGTCTTCGACGATGATCTTGATCTTCTCCACTTCCTGCTTTGCCCCAGCATGTACGTAGGCGATCTTTACCCTGGACTTTCCCACCACTTCTTCAACCTTTTCCACCATGACCTGATAGGCCTGGGCGCGACTGCGGGCAATACCGAGCGGCACAATTTCGCCGTCCTCCACACCGATCAGGGGCTTGATATTGAGCAGGCTGCCGACCAGATGCCTGGCCCTGCCAATCCGCCCGCCCATATACAGGTACCTGAGCGTATCGGCAGTCTGCAGCAGGTGCGTGACCGGGATCATGGCCCGCACTTTTGCCGCAACCTGATCCAGCCTGAGGCCGGATAACGCCGCCCGGGCCGCCTCGATGGCCATCCATCCCTGACAGAGGGCGGCATTGCGCGTATCGATCACCTCAACGTGCAAATCCGGGACCTGCTCCTCGAGCATGGATTTGGCGATAGATGCAGCCTGATACGCTCCGCTGGCTTTCGAGGTCATATGGATGCTGATGATCTCTTCGGCACCTGATTCCGCCAGGTCTTGATAGGCTTCGATATAATCCCCGGGACCCGGGCTGGCGGTGGTTGGCAGAACGCTGGTATTCGCCAGCCAGGCTAGAAATTCAGCGCGCTGGATTGTAACCAGGTCGCGCAGTACTTCCTGCCCGCGGTGAATGTAGTACGCCACGGTATGAATATTCAGTTCTGCGAGCATCTCTTCCGGGATACTGGCAGTGCTGTCGGTCAGAACAGCCACCGGTTTGGTCATGTTCTTCCTGCCTTGATCCATGGAGAATAAAGCACTGGACGAGTTGTCCATTTCCATTTTACTCTTTTCCATTCGGGGAGATCTTAAAAACTTTATAGAGATTTTCCTATCCCGAATTTTTATATTGACCTGACCTGTGTTTACTCGTACAATACCCGCATGGCAAGCATCAGCCGATACCAGACTGGCTTCTTTCGACCGGACCATGATCCGCCGGGCAGGTTGGCATGTTTACACGTTTACACGTTAGCACGTTATACGTAAACACTTTACTCCTTCCCTTTTACCGTTTGAATTACGGAGAATAAAATGAACTTGCCTTTCCCTTCCAAACGTTCCCCCGCTTTCGCCGATATTCCCGATGAAAAGTGGAACGACTGGCGCTGGCAGCTAAGTCACCGCCTGAACACGGCGGAAGAAATCGAAAAAGTGCTCCCGCTGACTGAGTCTGAGCGCAAAGCCCTCAGCGCCGACCGGCTCTTCCGTGTGGACATAACCCCCTATTTTATATCCCTGATCAATCCGGAAGATCCGGATGATCCCATCCGCAAACAAGTCATCCCGACCGACTGCGAGATGATCCCTTTTACGGCAGAGATGGAAGACTCGCTTGCCGAGGATAAGCACTCGCCTGTGCCGGGCCTGGTGCACCGTTATCCTGACCGGGTGCTGATGCTGGTCACCACACAATGCGCCTCCTACTGCCGCTACTGCACGCGCGCCCGCATCGTCGGCGACCCGACCGCCCAGTTCTCCCGCCAGGAATTCGATATGCAGATCGAATACCTGAAACGCACGCCCCAGGTGCGGGATGTGCTGCTCTCGGGCGGCGACCCGCTCGTGCTGGCGCCCA
>JGI20214J51650_10002620_pt1 | contig 11333 bp, 9 predicted proteins | sample WetSurMetagenome_FD_51650 | JGI IMG/M metagenome (IMG submission 51650)
AAATCCACTTTTGGTTTAAAGCCGAGCAATTTTTCCGCTTTTTCGATGCTCGGAATTCTTAACTCTACATCCACGTAATTTTTAGGAACGTAAACAATTTTAGATTTTGTTTTGCAGAGTGTAACTATTTTTTCTGCGAGTGAACTGATTGTTACAGTACCTTTTGGATTACCGATGTTAAAAATTTCTCCAACGGCTTTTTTATTTATAAGACATTGCATTATACCATCCATCATATCGTCTATATAACACCAGGAGCGAATCTGGTCACCATCTCCGTGAATTTCGATGTTTTTATTTTTTACCGCATTTTTTATGAAAATTTGTATGGCACCTTCTCCGATTTGACCGGGACCGTAAATATTAAATGGTCTTACGGTAACAACAGGATAACCATATTCTTTATAGAAGCTGTACATCATATGTTCACCTGCAACCTTACTGACGGAGTACGTCCACCGGGCTTCCCCAACCGGGGCGAATTTCGTACCGGATTTTTCGCTCGATTTATATGAATACGCACCAAGCACTTCGCTTGTAGAGAAGTTGGCAACTCTTTCGAGAAGGTGAGAATATTTATTCAAAGATTTCAAAAAATTCATTGTTCCTATAATATTAATATCCATCGTTTTAACCGGGTTTTTAATAACCGTATCGACACCGGCTATTGCGGCAAGATGTACGGCAATCTGCGGCTTAAAATCTTCGCATGTCTTTTTCAATTTATCGAAATCGAGTATATTACCATCGATTACGCTAATGTGTTTAGCATTTATTTTTTTATATTTAAGGGAATCTCTTAAAAAAATATCATAAACTAAAATTTCATTTTCTTTCCCGAGTAATTCGGCAAGTTTACTGCCGATAAATCCACCACCGCCTGTAAGCAGTATCCTTTTATTTTTTATTGTCATAAAACATAATTAAAATTATTTAAGAAATTTGTAACTCAAAAGTTTTACGCAAGAAACCATTAGCCATAAACTTTTTCTTGAATTCGAATAATCCTTCGAGGAAATTATTTCCAACATTAGAAGTCCCTATATCGTAGAGACGGTATTTACTATCTTTTGCCCATTCAATTGATTTATAAAGCAGAAAGTCAGCCACCCTGTCTTTTTTATAATTTTCATCCGTAGCAAGATAAAAATTCAAAACTACATCATTTTTTACGAGGAATAAAATACAGACACCCGTTACAATATCGTTAATTACAGCCGAGAAGAATATAATTCTTTCGGGAAGATTATTTTTTAAATAGACCAATTCATCGAGAGTGTGTGTAGGAGTAACATTTTTTAATTTTCGGTTTATCAATAGAACATCATAATATGATTTTAAAGATTCGGAGTTTATATTCTCCTCTATCATTTTTATCTCGATATTTTTTTCCGATTTTTGTATTGCACGTTTTTTCGGATTGGTTAATTTTTCAAATTCAAATTCGTTCAGGCTGATTATATTAGTAATAGAATGATTTGAAATATTAAATCCCTGGTTTATTAAAGAGTACTCGTATTCCTCATTAAGATTTTTCATATAAAACGACGGTTCATTTCTTATTATGCATCCATTGAAATCATTTTTAATAAGGTATTCTTTGAAAAATTTTATTACGTTTATATAATCGACCACGTTTAATTTATCTCGCCAGTGAAAACCGCCGAAACTCACGCCATCACAGGAAATATATATTTTTTTCCCATCTTTGATTCTTTCGCAACCGTTTAATATTGCAATGACCTTATTCCTGTCTTCATCTTTAACTATTAAGTGGTGCCAGTTTATTTTTTTTTCGAACACATTATTGTAGGAAATGAACCTGTAATCATAGAACATTTTATAATCGGTATTTAATAATTCGTTCCATTCCTTATTTATCTCTATGTCAATTTTTTGTATTTCCAAAATTATTTTTGATAAAGTTCGTAACCTTTAGTAGAATAAATTAATTTAAAATTTTGCGGAATAAAATACTTTGAATCTATATATTCACTTCTGTTTATATTATCTTTTTCCACTATAAAATTACTTTCGTTTTCTCCGAATTTATTGCTTAAAATATTTTTTACCGAATCCACCCCGATTTTAGTATCAATTAAATAATAATTATATCTGTCATTTTTCCAGCCCAAATTCAGTCCGTTAAAATAAAAACTAAATTGTGGATTTGCTCTATAATTTGAACTTATGTAAACTATATTTTTTCTCCCGCTAATTTCTACAGTACTTTTTACCGTACTGATTTTATATGCATTTTCCCAATCCGGTACGTCGATTAAATAATAAATATTTATACTTATACAAAATAGATAAATAAATAAATAATAGAAATTTATAATAGCGAACTTATTCGATAAATATTTGATGATATAGAATACGATAAAATATGCTATGACTACTATTATAGAAATCATAAAAATATTATTTAAATAAAGATTTCTATAGTACAGATTATTTCTAAATATAAGAGATAGAGACCATAAGATATTTAGAGTTGTCAGAATAAATACCGTATATTTTTCTTTTGAACCTGATTTACTTAATTGCATCACGTAATCTGCAAGTATAATGCTTCCCGGTGCAAGGATTAATAATATATAAACTTCTAATTTTGTCTTAAATAGAGTGATTATCACAAGCCCGGTAAGGAACCAAACTATAAGAAAGATTTTTTTAAAATTTATTTCTTTTCGTTTAATAAAATCTTTAAGAAGCGATATGAATATTAAAATGCTGAAAGGAATTATCGAGAGTAAATAGTTTATATGGTATAAAAACCCCGACCCTTTTGTGTTATGCTCCACTCCGAAAAATGCTCTGTCGTATATATGAAAAGTGAAAAAGTAATCGATAAATTCTCTACCGTAATGCAACAGCATATAAAGATGCCAGGGTAAAGCTATTATTACTCCGATTATGGTAAAAATGAATAAATCAAGAAACTTATATCCGATTTTTTTTCTTTGAAAAATATAAAATATGAAAATTATAATTGGGATATAAAAACCTACAAGAATTTTTACCATTAAACAAAGCCCGAATACTATTCCGCTAAGAATATTGTATGATATTTTTTTTGTATCTAAATATTTTAAAAATAAATAAAAAGATAATAAAATAAAAAATGTATATGGAATATCGAATTGAAATCTTTTTGAGAAAATATTAAAAATAATATTCCCCGAAAATATTAAAGCCGCAGTTGTTCCGGTTACCGGGTTAAATAAATTACGACCTATCGATATAAGTAAAAGAATGCTGAGTAAACTGAAAATAAACGGGATTAGTTTTAGAGTTACGGAGTTCAAACCGAAAACTAAAGAGCTAAAATATCCGAGCCATATTAATAATGGCGGATGTGAACCTGAATAGAATTTCTGAACCGAATGTGAACTCTGGTCTAAAAAGTCACCATTGACCAATATGGATAATACTCTTGTTGCATACATCCCTTCATCCCAGGGTTGAATATCGGTGTTTAGCAGGGGAGGTAATTTTACAACTAATAAAAAAACGACGATAAGAAAAAAAACTTTATATATGTTTTTGTCGTCGTTTAAATAATTTAATATTTTATTAAACATTAGAAGTTAAATCCTAAAGATATAGTATTGCTTGTTCCAAATGCATCCGAATAAGGAATAAAAGCATAATCCAGCATAATACCTTTATATTTAAAGCCAATCCCGGAAGTAAAGCCTTTGTTTTCGTATGCTGTTTGGTATCCTAACCTTATAAACAGTAAATCTTTATACGCAACCTCGCCGCCGGAATTAATATGTAATTTTCCTCCATCAAGAACCCTGTACCCATCGAGTGCCAGAATGAAGTTGAGATTATTTTTTGTAAATGAATAAGCACCGCCAAACCTTACTGCCGTAGGAAGTTTTGTACTGACATTTCTAAGCTCGCTTACCGAACCGAGATTCGATAGAACAAACGAAACACTTAAATTATCTTTAACGAAATTTGTACCTATATCGAATCCATAACCCGATGATTCATCAATATAAATTTTTTCATAAAGCATTTTTGAAGTGACACCCACAGATAAATTTTTATACAATTCATAACAAAGCGAAACGTTCAAAGATAAGTTTTGTGCATCGAATTTATCTATCGGGGCACCCGGAATTGTTCTGATTTCTATATCGGATATGTTATTTTTAAATAATCCGAAACCTATTCCAAGTTTGTTGATTTTTAATTTTGCACCTATAAAATTATTTGTTAAATCTTTCATAGAAGAATTGTACATCATTGTTACATTGTTATCCGTTCCCGAATTTAATCTTGCAGGATTGTAGATAACAGCTGTACCATCATCGCAAACGGATGAATAAGCTTCTCCCATAGACATCGCTCTTGCTCCTATTCCGAGTTTGAGATAGGACAATCCGGTGTTTGCAGGACCGTCATTTTGAGCGAATGATTTAACTGCAAAAAGTATTAAAACCAATATTAAAATTTTTTTCTTCATTATAAATATTAAAATATCAAAATTATTTTTTATTTAAACTTAAAACCAATTCCTAAATTATGAATTCCATCGTGTGAAAACGGTTCAATCTGGAATGCATAGTCAATACCGATTATTACATCTTTATTTAATGATTTATAAAATCCAACTCCGAAACCGGGTTTAATATTTCCCCAGAAATCATCTGCTTTCAAGTCCATCCTGTCTATTCCTGCACGTACTCTTAACGGTTCGGATAGTTTTATTTCAGTTCCGAATTTAATTACGTAATTATACGTCCTGTCACTTTTTGTAACAAGACCAAGTGTATCTTTAGTTTCAAATCTCGGGTTAACGGTTGTTTCAAATTCGAGTGAAGCCGTTCCTAAATTCTTAGGTAAAAGATAAGTAGCACCTAAATCTACGAGTACGGGGAATTTATTTTCCGTGGTAGCACCTAATTCGCTTCCGTAAATTTTTGAAGTTTCCCATTTATATTTTGCAGATATATCCCGTACGGCAAAGCCCAAACTAAGGTCCGGTCTTATTTTATATATTCCGCCTATATCGAAAGCAACAGAAGTAGCTTTAACTTCATCGAATAATTTTGCATAATAAAGTTTGAATCCGACACCAAGCGAAAAATTTTCGTCCAGTAGAAATCCCGTTCCGAGATAAAACTGGTTTTCGAATGTGGATAGCATACCAATTTGTTTTGCATCGTTATCTCTTCCGTCTATATCGGATACACCGGAATTTATCCATGAAAGGGAAATTCCTGCACCACCTTTATCTTCCGGCTTTATTTTAAATTTCTTTGCAAACCCGATGAAATTCAATTTCCTATCGAGTGTCATAGCCGTATATCCGAGGTTTATGTATCCCTGTTCCTGGAAGCACGCAAGCGAAGGATTGTAATATCCGTTTACTTCTCCGAAAATATCAGATACCATAGCATTTCCCATCGAAAGCCCTCTTGCTCCAAAACCCATTCTTGCAAAACTGCCTGCGTAACTGCCTAATTGTGCATTTGCAGTTGTAAATGCTAATATTGTAATTGAAAATATTAAAAAAATCTTTTTATACATTAATAATAATTTATTTTTATTGTATCACTAAAATTTTTCCCCAAACGGGAGTGTCGCTGTCTATTTCGACACGGTAAAAATAAACACCATTTGCAACCTGGTATCCGTCATTATTCTTTCCGTCCCAGATGGTGAATAGTTCTTCAGGACTATACCTCATTGCATTTTGAATTACAGTTCTTACGGGATTCATTCCGAAATCAAAAATTTTAATAGTGATTTTTGAAGTCGCTTTTCCCGATTTATAAAATATTCTTACAACTTCGTTGTTAGGAGCAAACGGATTCGGTGCCGCGTATGTTTTTAAATCGGAATTCAAATCAATCGGTTGCATAGCCCTGAATATTTTCCATTTAGCTGTCCACGCCTGTCCGTTTTCTAAGGTTCTGCAAAGTCCGTCACTAGTTCCAAAATATAAAGTATCTTTAATGTAAGCCCCGGAATAGAAATTATTCGTTTTCAGCTGGTCCTTTGTTGTTTCATCATAAATCAATCCGGGCTTTGTCCAGTCGAATTTTCCAAAGTAGCTTCTCCATAATCCGTTATCGGATTCTGCGAATACAATTGAATCTTTCGAACTAATATTTCTTGGAGGAATATCTATTAATGTGCTTGCCCAATTAAGTCCGTAGTTTGTCGTATAGCTAATTCCGTACTTTTCATTTTTATCTTCGGCGAATCTCGTTGCTCCCCAAAGAATTTCTTTTCCTGCATATCTTTGGATATAAAGGTTTACTACGAAGTTTCCGGAAACACCACCGCCTGTATTTTGATAATTATATTTTCTCCAGCTTAAACCCCAGTCGGTTGATTTATTAATTCCGTTTGCAGTTCCGACAAAGAGTGTTGAATCGTCTAAAGCTTTTATGGAAAAAGGAGTATGATTTCTGTTGTTGCGTACGTTAACGCTGAAAGTATAGCCTGTATCGATAATCCTGATACTATCGAGATTATCCGGTGGTAAAACAACTCTCTGCCACGAATTTCCGTAATCAGTAGATTTTCTTAAACCGCCACCCCACGATGTAATCCAGATTGTATAATTATTTAAATCATTCTTTGTTCTTGTGATGGCTATATCGTATGAAAGATTTTGCTGGGGAACTACTACCGGTAAAGCGTAAATATGATTATTTCCGTAAGTAATGGATGTGTCATATAAACCGTCTAAAGGTTGAGGGAAAGAATTCCAGTTGAATCCGTAATCTGTCGATACTTTTATTCCTGTTCCCACGGAAACACTTTCTCCGCTTATTTCTTCACTTGTTGCAGTTGCAACCACAACCATATTATTATAAACCGCAAGTCCCGATAAATCATCTTTACCAAATGGACTTAAATCATAATAATTATCAAATGTATTAAACCTGTCAATAGTTCTCATCAAACCGCTTCCGGTTGCAAACCATACCGTATCTCCTGATGTAAATATCCTTACTATAAAGTTACTAATAGGATATTTGGACTTATTAGGATTTACTGTAATAAGGGCAGGTTTTTTATCAAACTGATTGTTCTTATAAACTTTAAAATTTAGATTTGAAAGTTTATACTCAACAGGATGAGTAATATTCTGAGCATTTAAAAAACCTGTTAACAATATAAATATTAATATATAATTAAATTTTTTCATTTTCATTTTTTATGGACGATAAATATAAATTCTTCCTATTAATTGATTACTTAAAAGACCTGAATTATCTTCAGCCTGGTATTTAAATGTAAACCAGCCTGTCGTAGTCTGGGTTGAAGATATTTGAATTATCAAAGAGAATCTTCTGTCACCTGCGAGCGAATCTCCGTGTTCCAGTAAGTTTCCATCATCATACATCGTGAAAGGATTTAATGGGGAAGGAGTTCCATCCGGTCTAAATGAATTAAAAAAGACTCTTTTAATATCACAAATCCCATTTGAATCCAGTGCAAAAACCGATAAAGAATTTATTGTCAAGCCTGATGAAGGTATCGCAATACTATCCGGGGCAAATAAACTGGAAACAACAGGTGCTTTATTATCAGTCATTACAACTGAGAAAATACTATTTATCTGGTTACTTAATAATCCCGCATTATTTTCCGCAATTAACTGGATAGAGTACTGACCGACAAGCAAGCACGAAATATTAGTTACATTAATCGTGCAGGAATACCTGAAATCGCCCGCAACTGAATCGGGAGCGTTACCATCATCTTGCATAGCATAAGTTGCCAGCAGGGAGCCATCCGGTGAATATACTTTGCAGGTAACGGATTTAATGTCTCCACCTTCATTCGGGTTTACCGAAACCGATGAAACTAAATTTAAAACCGGTGCAGACGATACAGTAAAAACCGTATCTTTTGATTTAAACGGATTGCTCAAAAGAGGGGATTTATAAGACGGGTCTAACACGGAATCATCTTTTTTTTCACAGGATGCAAAAAAAACGACAATTAATAAAGTTAAGAAAATAACGTAAAGATTTCTTCTTTGAATCTTTTTATTCAAAATAAATAAATTAAATTAAAGTTAATTAACTTTTCGAATTATTACTTAAATTAGAAAATAAATTGTAAAAATGAAGTATAAAAAGGTATTTTAAGGTTTATTTTTATTCAATTTAGGATTTTATAAAATTGAAATCAAGTGAAAATTCAAATTTTTACATTTTTTAATATGAAATATATAATTAATTTATATTATTCATAAAACTAATGTATGGCACGGAAAACACTTGTACAACTTATATTAAATTCCATAAATAAACACAGTCCTTCCGAAGAGTTTATTTTCACGAAAAAAGGAAATAAATACGAAGGAATAAACAGGGTCGAACTTTTAGATAGGATTTTTACACTTCGCAATTACTTGTTTAAACTGAATCTTCAACAGGGAAACAAGGTTGCAATCATTTCGGAGAATAGAACGGAGTGGATAATCACGGATATGGCGTGCATTTTATCCGGAATAATAAACGTACCGATTTATACAACGTTGAGTCCGGAATCCATTAAATACATACTGAACGATTCAAAATGCTCGGTTTGCTTTGTATCGAATGCATTACAACTCGAAAAAGTTCTTAAGGTTCATAGTGAATTGCCCGATTTAAAATATATCGTAACATATAACGATGTAAAGCAATCCTCCATAAACAAAACAATAGTTTCCTTTTCGGAAATTATGAAAGAAACACAGAGAATTGACAGGAAAAAATTAATAAAAAAACTCGAAGAGATTTTAAAGAAAGTAAATGAAGAAGATTTATTAACAATTATATATACATCAGGTACAACCGGAGTTCCGAAAGGTGTAATGCTAACGCAGAAAAATCTATATTCAAATGTAATTTCCTGCACGAAAACGCTTCCTATAACAGAGAAGGATGTTTTTCTCTCTTACCTTCCATTTTCACATATTTATGAAAGAACAGCGGGGTATTATCTTGCATTTTTCACAGGTGCGAAGATTTATTTTGCCCAAAGTATAGATACAATTGGTGTACAGATGGCGGAAGTGAAACCTACAATGGTAATTACAGTTCCAAGACTTTTAGATAAAATGTATAATCGCCTGATGAAAAGTGCCGATGAGATGCCAAACGGATATAAAAAGAAATTATTTCTATTGGCTCTTTTTTATGCAAAGACAAATGGGAAAAATAAAAATTCGTTAAGATGGAAATTATTTGATAAACTCGTTTACAAAAAAATCAGAGAAAAGACAGGTGGCAGGTTAAGATTTTTTGCATCGGGAGGTGGAGCGTTGAATAAAACGATAGGTGAGTTTTTTGAAGCGATTGGAATTACTACACTGGAAGGATACGGAATGACGGAAACCTCACCGGTGATAAGCGTAAATTTACCCGATTTTTTAGTATATGGTTCAGTCGGCAGACCATTAATAGGGAACGAAGTAAAATTAGCGGAAGACGGGGAAATACTTGTAAAAGGTGATTTGGTGATGAAGGGATATTATAATAATACCGAAGACACCGAAGCGGCGATTGTGGATGGCTGGATGCATACAGGGGATTTAGGAATGTGGAATGCAAACGGAAATTTAGTTATTACAGATAGAAAAAAGTCTTTGTTTAAATCATCAGGCGGGAAATATATTGCTCCTTCACATATCGAAGATTTGGTTTTACAGGTACCTTATGTTGACCAGGTACTGGTTATCGGGAATGAAAGAATGTATGTGACTGCATTAATCGTTCCGGAAATGAACGAGCTTGCATCGATGGCGAAGAAGATTGGAGCGGATGTATCGGTAGAATCCGAGTTAATGACCAATCCTGCGGTATTAAAAAAGATTGAAGAGGATATAAATGAAGTGCAAAAGAACCTGGCAACCCACGAAAAAATAAGACGATTCACATTGTTAAACGAACCTTTCACTATCGAAGATGGAGAGCTTACTCCAACAATGAAAATAAAGAGAAAATATGTCGAAGAAAAATATAAAGATGTAATAGAGTTGATGTATCATAAAGTATAAAGTTAAAGGTACTGAATACTCGATATTATAAAAAATCAAATATTATATAAGGTATAAGAAGTAATAATTCTTACAAAATTTACAGTTTGAATATTCCATTCATATATACTTTTTTTAAACTGAAAAAATACTATATTTATTTAATATGATAGAAAATTATATACCAATATTTTTAGTGTTTATATTTGCAGTAGGCTTTGCTGTCGTTATGATTAAGTTTTCTACTATTTTCGGACCGAGAAATCCGAATAAAGAAAAACTATCTACATACGAAAGCGGTATGGAGCCTGTAGGGAATGCGCGAGATAGGTTCTCGGTCAAATATTATATGGTTGCGGTAAGTTTTATAGTGTTTGATTTGGAAATAGTATTTTTATATCCCTGGGCTATATCATTTCTGAACTTTCCGAAATCGGAAATGGTTTATTCTTTTATAATAGCCGTAATATTTATTTTTATTCTGGTATTAGGTTTATTATACGAACTAAAGAAAAAGGTAATGAAATGGGATTAGAAGAAAAATTAAGCAAAGACGGATTTTTTACATCTAAAATCGATGCGTTAATACAGTGGTCAAGAAAAAATTCTTTGTGGCCAATGCCAATGGGAATATCTTGCTGTGCAATCGAAATGATGGCGGCGGCTTCGGCACGATTCGATATCTCGAGATTTGGGAGCGAAGTTTTCAGGTTCTCCCCGAGACAATCGGATGTGATGATTGTTGCTGGAACCGTTACATATAAAATGTCAAGAGTTGTTCGTAAAATATATGACCAGATGCCCGACCCGAAATGGGTCATTGCAATGGGTGCCTGTACTTCAAGCGGTGGTATGTACAGAACATATTCCGTTGTTCAGGGAATAGACCAGTTTTTACCCGTAGATTTATATGTTGCGGGTTGTCCACCGAGACCTGATAATTTATTAAATGCATTGATTACTGTACAAGAAAAAATAAAGAATGGCGAAAAGGCATCAAATATTTAATTTTTAGTATTATTTATTTTACATAAGAGATTTATAAACATTATATGAATCAAGAGCGATTAGAATTAATAAAAACAAAGTTAACGGATTTTGAAGTTGAGTTTACCGATATAAACGGAACTCCGGCTATTATTACAAATCCCGGTAATATAATAATTATTTGTTCTATTCTTAAATCGGATTCCGATATTTCTTTTGAAATGTTACTCGATGTAATGGGTGTTGATAATTTTAAAAAAGGAAATAGATTCGAAGTTATATGCAGTTTGTATTCATTAAAATTTAAAGATAGAATTTTTATAAAAGTATTACTCGA
>JGI20214J51650_10002621_pt1 | contig 11333 bp, 4 predicted proteins | sample WetSurMetagenome_FD_51650 | JGI IMG/M metagenome (IMG submission 51650)
GGCAGGACAGTTTATATTCTCGATGAACCTACGACAGGACTTCATTTTGAAGATATTAAAATGCTTCTCGATGTATTGAATAAATTAGTCGAGAAAGGAAATACCGTAATTGTAACTGAGCATAATCTCGATGTTATTAAATGTGCGGACTGGATAATAGATTTAGGACCTGAGGGAGGCGAACAGGGCGGCAGGATAATAGCAGAAGGGACACCGGAGATTTTATTGAAGAAATATAAAGAAGTGAGTTATACGGCTAAATATTTGGAGAAAGTGCTGAAATAAATATTAGTTCTTTAAATTCTTTAAGTTTATTAGGTTTAATAAGATTCAATAAGTTTATGGAGTGTGTGAATGAAGGAACAAAGGAATAAGAACTCCAAAGGAGTGACATTATTTTAGAAATATAGAAATAAAGAAAATTTATTAATAAATATTTGGCAAGAAAAAAGAAAAATATAACAGAAGCAGAAAAGGACAAGAACGTTAATTCTAATATTGAGGATTATCCTGATTCTAAAAAATATATTATCATCCGCGGATGCAGGATGAACAATCTTAAGAATATCAATCTTGATATTCCAAAACACAAACTTGTAGTATTTACAGGAATCAGCGGTTCAGGAAAATCATCTGTTGTGTTCGATACGGTCTATGCAGAAGGGCAGAGAAGATATGTCGAAAGTTTATCTTCTTATGCAAGACAATTTCTCGAAAAGCTTAATAAGCCTGATGTTGATTACATATCCGGTCTTGCCCCTTCAATGGCTATTGAACAGAAGACACGGATAAAAAACTCACGCTCTACAGTCGGTACAACAACTGAAATATATGACTATTTGAGGTTGTTATTTGCACGCATTGGAAGAACTTATTCACCCATCAGCGGAAAAGAAGTTAAAAAAGATACTCCTGATTCTATTATAGAAGAAATCAAAAAATCAGCCGGAATAGATAATGCAAAGATTTATATTTTCATAGAAATACATTTCAAAAAAGAAAATATAAGAACTGATTCAAAACTAAAAATAAAGGAACTCAGGGAAAAAGGATTTGACAGAATTCTATCAGGAAAAGATATAAAAGATTTAAATGAAGTTGATGTAAATGAAATATTAAAACCTCCGGATAATTCATTAAAGATAATTATTGACAGGTTATTATTTGCCGATAACGATTCTGAATTTTATTCGCGACTATATGATTCTATAGAAATGGCTTTCAGAGAGGGAGAAGGATATTTGTCAGTACGGATAATGCAAGATGATAATTATAAAGATTTTCAATTCAACCAGTTTCTTGAATCGGACGGGATAAGATTTGAAGAGCCTGAACCCAGGTTATTTTCTTTTAATAATCCCTTTGGTGCATGTGAAAAATGCCAGGGTTTCAGCAAGACGATGGATATTGATATGAATTTAGTTGTTCCCGATAAGAACAAATCACTTGCTGCCGGTGCTATTGCACCTTTTACAACTCTTAAACACTCGAAACATTTAACACAATTAATATGGGAATCCGGGAAATATAACATTGATACTACGATTCCATATTATAAATTATCCGAACGAGAATTAAAATTAGTATTTAATGGCTGCGGGAAGTATATAGGAATAAATAAGTTTTTTAGGATGGTCGAACAGGAGGCTTCATATAAACTACACTACAGGGTCCTTATAAACAGATACAGGGCATTTACAGTCTGCAGTACTTGCGGTGGTTCAAGATTACGAAAGGAAGCATTATATATTAAAATCAAAGATAAAACAATCTTTGATATTGTAAGAATGAAAATCAGTGATTCGTATGATTTTTTCAGAAATCTCAAATTAAATGAATATGAGAAAATAGTTTCCGAAAGGATAATGGAAGAAATTATATCAAGATTAAAATATTTAAACGATGTAGGCTTGACATATCTGACACTTGACAGAATTTCCAATACGCTTTCAGGCGGAGAATCACAAAGAATAAATCTTTCAACTTCGCTCGGCTCTTCACTTGTGGGCTCTATATACGTTTTAGATGAGCCATCAATAGGGCTTCATCCAAGAGATAACAATAAGCTAATCAGCATAATGAAATCCCTGCGTGATTTAGGAAACACTGTTTTAGTAGTAGAGCATGACAGAGACATGATGAAAGAGTCCGATGAAATAATTGATATCGGACCTTTTGCAGGAGAGAATGGCGGCGAAATAATATTTCAGGGAAATTATAAAAAGATTTTGAAAGATAAAAACTCTTTAACGGGAAAATTTCTCAGCGGGAAACTGAAAATTCCGGTACCTTCAATCAGGAGAGATGAAAGTAAAAAGTATATCTTGATAAAAAATGCGAGGCAGAATAATTTAAAAGATATTGATGTTAAAATTCCATTAAATGCTTTTACCTGCATAACCGGAGTAAGCGGCTCGGGAAAATCTACATTAGTTAATGAGATTTTATATCCTGCAATAAAGAAAAAACTGGACGGATTCTGGAGTTCTGCAATAGGCGAACATAAAGCTGTAGAAGGAATTGAAAATATTAACGGAGCGGAACTGATTGACCAATCCTCTATCGGAAGAACACCGAGAAGCAATCCGGTGACATACATTAAAGCATTTGATAGTATCAGGGAAGTATTCTCACAAACACCTGAAGCAATGAGAAGATATTTAAGCAGCGGGTATTTCTCTTTTAATGTTCCGGGAGGCAGGTGTGAAACCTGCGAAGGAACAGGTGTTATCAAAATTGAAATGCAGTTTATGGCAGATATTATTCTTGAATGTGAAGTATGCAGGGGCGAACGATATAAACCCGATACTCTTGATATAAAACTAAGAGGAGCGGAAGGACATTATAAAAATATAAGTGAAGTTCTGCAACTTACAGTCAATGAAGCGTTAAACTTTTTCAAGCCTTTTTCCAAAATAACAAAAAAACTTAGGATACTCGATGATGTAGGTCTTGGGTATATCAAACTCGGTCAGTCCGGAATAACATTATCCGGCGGAGAATCACAAAGGGTGAAACTTGCTTACCATCTGACTTTCAAGGAAGAAGGAAGCCACAAACTATTTATTTTTGATGAACCAACAACGGGATTACATTACTATGACATTGCAAAACTATTGAAGTGCTTTAATGAATTGATAAAACAGGGAAATTCTATATTAGTAATTGAACATAATCTTGAAGTAATTAAATGTGCAGACTGGATTATTGATTTAGGTCCCGAGAGCGGGGATGAAGGCGGAGAAATTATTGCAGAAGGAACACCAGAGGAAATTATTAAAGTTACAAAATCTTATACAGGAAAATTCCTGAAGCAATTAATTAATGGCAATTAACGATTGTCTAAAGGGAGGGATTCTGAGTATTAATTGTATAAAAAAAAAGAAGGGACATTTTTTCAAACATCCCCTGCATTAGGAAAAGAGGAATTAAAAAAGAACAAAATCTATATTATTTAATGACTGTCATTTTCTTTGTTATTACTGTTTCATTTCCATTCGAACCCACAATCAGTTTATAAAAGTAATTTCCGCTTGATAGATTAGTTGCATTAAACGGTACGGTATAATAACCGGCTTTTTGCTGAGTGTTTACAAGTGTCATAACTTCTCTGCCTGAAATATCATATACTTTTAACATCACTTTTGAATCCTGTGAAATCTGATAATCAATATTTGTAGTCGGGTTGAAAGGATTTGGATAATTTTGTGAAAGTTCGTGCTTCGTTGCATTTCCTATATTGACTGAACCTTCGAGGTTGAAATATTCATAGTTTCCGTTATAATCAATTTGTTTTATTTTATAATTGTATTTACCACTTGAAAGTTTTTTATCACTGAAATTATATACTGTTGTGTTATTAGTGTTACCGTTTCCATGGACAAAACCAATATTTGTCCAGTCAGTAGGATTATTACCGCTTAAATCGGTTGACATTCTGTAAATTTCGAAACCGGAATTATTTTCTTCCATTGAAGTTACCCATTTTAAATTTACATCTCTGCCTGAAACACTATATGTGAATGATTGTAATTTTACCGGCATTGGAGAATCTGTGATTTTGAAAATTGGTCCTGGACTTGAAATTGATGAAAGCTGACTCATACCTGCAGTATATACGGCATCCATATGAGTTACACCGCCATTATTCGGAAATGTCAGCGGCATCCAGGTTGCTCCACCGTCTTCACTTTTGAAACTTTGTGTTTGGGTTGGAGAAGAAACTATTAAATATACAGTGTTATATCCGGGTATCCATTTTAATTCTCCGAAATTGGTTCCGCTACCGATAGGAACTGTGCTCGGAATGGCTTGTGCAAACCAGTTAACACCACCGTTTGTTGTTCTTGAAATTGAATTGTATGTTCCGTATCCTGCGGCAACACCATTAAGTTTATTGTTGTTGAATGCTATTGAAGTTACAAATCCTGTTGCACCCTGAGCTCCTGTTAAAGTCTTTGTTGTCCAGGTTGTTCCGCCGTTAGTTGTATATCTCATTTGCGGAGATACGTCCAGGCCAAAGCCATAAAAATTCTGGTCAATTACGAATACTGAATTCTGTGCGGATTTATTTCCGGTTACCCTTGCTGGACTTGAAACTGTCCAGTTCAATCCGCCATTAGTTGTCTTAGCAAGCCAGTATGCTTGTCCTGTTCCGTTAGGCGGGTCACTTTGAATGATTCCAACCTGAGGATTGCTTCTTGAAAATACTATCCCATTAATGAATCCTGCTGTTCCGCCTGTGCTTAATATATTTGTCCAGTTCGTTCCGCCGTTAGTTGTTTTATAGACTTTTGCGTTTCCACCTGCTCCACCTGCTGAACCACCGTCACCAACATAAATTGTATTTACATCAACTGCCCAGATACTATATAATTCAAGAGTAATTCCGGTTGTGTTAAGTTGTGTAAAACTTGTACCTCCGTTGGTTGTCTTGTAAATAACCGGCGTACCGGATGGACCACCGGCAACAAAAAAAATGTTGTCTGTTACCATTGAAACGCTCGGAAAACTTCCTACATTTGTAAGTGTTCCCATCTGATTCCATTGAGAATAAGCAAAATTTAGTGTAAAGATTGATATAAGTATCGTAACTAATGATTTGATAATCTTTGTTTGGGCTGAATTTCTGTTTGTTTGTTTCATTTCTTAATTCCTTTCTTTTTTTACTCAACAGACAATAGAGCAAATCTTATGCCAAAAAATAATCATCAATTTCAGAGCATAATAAAGGATTTTTGAGTATTTCAGAATAGTAAGTAAACTACTATTTGAGTTTAGTCACTCTTTAAATACAAATCAAAATGAGGAACAACTTCATGTTTAATGAATAAATTTAAAAATATCCCGGTAAGGACTACCGGGATATTTAAGGTAGTGAATGTAAAATAAAATAGAGAGAAACTCGTATTATTTTAATATTTTTAAAATTTTTAAATTATTCAATTGCTACATGATGTTATATGCTACGTTTAAATTTGTAAATGGATGAATGAAAACTATAATCAGGTAGTGGATATTTCTTTTTAAATTGTCGAAAAACATTTTTGGTAACCTTTCTTATTTTTAACTTTCAACGCAACTTTTATATCTGCAATATCTATGCCATTTTGAAAAGCTTTATTTCTATTCAAATAATTTGATTTAGAATAGCTTCAATATGATATATAGAAGTTTGTACACTATAAAGCAATTGAGATTCTGAATATAAGGTGTAAAAATAATTTCATATTAATTGTAACTGTAATGTATTTATTTCGTAAGTATAATAAGTGAGTAATTGATATATTAGCATTTTATTTAATATATTAAATAAAAAAATATGGAAAATTCAGAATTACCAATAAAAGAAAGTAATAAATTCATAATTAGTACTTCAAATTTCAGGGTGCTTTTTTATATAATAGGTTTAACTATTATTGGAATAATCGGGTTTAATTTTTATCGCAATGCTACGACGGTTTTCAGCGGGACTCAATATATGGATTTGCCTTCGAATTTTTATGTTATTAAAGAAATAGATTGTTATAAGCTCCCTGACACAAACTCACAATCAAATGAAAAAGTCAGGGAAATTATTCATGCCGGAAGTTTCCTTTTAGATATCAACGGTATTAAATTCAACTCAAATGAAGATTTCAATTCATTTCTTTCGAAAATAAAACCTGATTCAGTTATCCGCTTAAGGGTTTTCAGCGAAAAGAAATTTGAGTTCCTGAGTGATATGGATTCTAAGATACGGTTTTTCAAGTTATCCGGAATATATGAATTACAGAAGAAGTATATTAGTGATAATAACTTCCGATATCTNAAAGGACCGATTTTTATGGGATTTATTGGTAAGGATGGTGCTACAGACAGAGCAGGCATAAAATCGGGTGATGTTCTACTGAATATTAATGGAAAAGAACTAAGTATGGTAAACAAGGGTGAATACAGCGAGGTGTTAACACCTGAATCACTTGCTTATCTAAGAAGTTTTAAAAGTGGTGAACCTGTATATTATAATATCCTTAGAAATAATAAGGAGATGAAAATCGAAGTCAGGCTGGCTGTTTTTGGAATACCTCTTGAATTTCTTTTTTTATTAATAGTCGGACTTCCCTGTCTCATTACCGGAATGTTTTTTTTAATAAAAAGACCGGATAATATATCTGCAAGGTTTGCAGGTTATATGATGATAATCCTCGGATTTCAGATATTATCTTCTCCAAGTTTATATTATCCCGAGTTTGATATTTTTTCTTATCTGAAAATCTATGTGAACAATCTGGCAAATATACTATTTATGCCGGTTTTATTGCATAGTTTTTATTATTTCCCCGAACCTGTTGCTTTGAATCTTAGAAAAAAATATTACATCGCTGTTCCATATTTGTTATCAATGGTAAGTGTTTTGTTGTTCTCTTACTGGTATTTTACTGATTACACAAAAATTAAAGATTATGTACTTGAAATTCCAATAATAGCTTCACTTATATTTTTTATTGTTCTTCAAATTATCAACCGGAAATTTACAACGAAAGAATATAGAAGAAAATCACGCGCGGTCAAAATAACATTTGCAATTGTACTATTAATAATATACATACCAATAATTAGTGGACTTTTTGGTATAAAAATACCATTATACCAGTACTCTTATCTGATATTTATTATTACTCCCTTTGTTTATTTATTCGTCGTAAAAAAATATAAGTTATTTGATATCGGGTTAAAAATAAGGCGTAATATTCAATACTTACTTATTTCATATGTATGGAAAGGAATAATTTTAATAGCATTTCTATATATACTATCGTTATTCTCGAAAATCAACGTTCAATTCCCAAATGTAAATATGGTTTTGCTTGGTTCCAAGATTGAAGTACTTTCAATTCCTTTGGATGAAAAGACAAACGCATTTTATAATAAAATATTTTTTCTTGCAATATCATTCACTACCGGATTTACTTTATATAAGATGGGAATGGTAGGGATAAGATTCTTCGACAGAAAATATTACAGACAGAAATTCGATTACAAGCATGCCCAAAACGAACTGATTAAATTAATAGGTTCAAAATTTACAATCGAAAGTCTTGCAAGAATAATAATTGAGAAAATTTCAGTTCTTGTTAGAGTAAAACGTGCGGGTGCGATTTTTTTTAAAGATGAAAAGGAAATCTGGGGAGATAAATCATATTGTTATGACAGCATCATGCATACAGATTATTGTTTTGATTCGGATGAAAAAATTATAGGTCTATTGAAGCAATTTAAAAAACCTTTCCCTGTTGAATACCTTGCCGGTGAATTTAAAGATACTCTGATTGGACAGGGCTTTAAATATGTAGTTCCATTCAAATCAAACGAGAAAATACTCGGGGCTTTATTCATAGGAGAGAAGCAATCAGAAACACAGCTTAATCAAGAAGATATTGATTTCCTGGAATCAATAGTAAGCAGTGCATCCGTTGCTGTGGAAAATGCATTCTTATATGAAGACCTTACGGAACAGGAAAGATATAAACAGGAACTTGAAATTGCCCATAGAATACAAATGGCGTCGCTTCCTCAAAAAGTTCCAAACGTAAAGGGACTTGATATTTCAGCTACATCATTGCCGGCTCTGGAAGTTGGCGGTGATTTCTATGATTTTCTGAACGGTCATGACGGAAAAATAACTGTAGTGGTTGGTGATGTAAGCGGAAAGGGAACTTCCGCTGCTTTGTATATGTCAAAGATACAGGGAATTCTCCAAACGCTGAATGAATTTACCCCTTCACCTGACCAGTTACTTATAAGAGCAAACAGGTTGATATATAAAAATATAGATTCAAAATCATTTATTACTGCGGTTGGTGCTTCATTCGATACAGGAAAGAATGAATTATCACTTGCACGTGCAGGACATCTTCCGATTTACTTTCTTAGAAGTTCAAATAACAAGGTTAATAAAGTTCAGCCGGGTGGAATCGGAATAGGATTAAGCGGGGAGGACGTTTTTAATGAAAACCTCGAGCATAAAAAAATTAATTTTGAACGGGGAGACGTTTTCCTTTTTGTATCGGACGGTATAACGGAATCGAATAACAGAACAGGTGAGCAATATGGAGAGGAGCGATTAATTGATTTTATTGAGAAAAATTCCTGCCAGAGTTCGAAGCAGTTATGTGATGGAATAATGGCATCAGTAAAACAATTTTCAGATGAAGCCAGGCAATTTGATGACATGACGGTTGTGGTAGTAAAAGCAGAATAGAAATTCAATTAATAATTAGCAATTAGTAATTAGCAATTAATAATTAGTAATTAGCAAGAACAATGAATAATGAACAAAAAAAGAAAAAGATGAAAATTGGATATTTACAGTTTGAGCCTGTATTTGGCATAGTAAAAGAAAATATAAACAAAATAGAAAAATTTATTTCTGACAAAGATTTTGATTTACTTGTACTTCCGGAACTTGCGAATATTGGATACTTATTTACAAGCAAAGAAGAACTTGAAAAAATTTCTGAAAACCCCGTAACCGGTGAATTTTGTAATTTCCTGAAAGATATTTGCAGTAAGAAAAAATGTTTTATAGTTGCAGGATTTTGTGAAAAGTCAGAAGACAAATTTTTTAACTCTGCTGTAACAATTTTTCCAGACAGAACTTTTAAATTATACAGAAAGATACATCTTTTTTACGAGGAAAAATTTTTATTTGAGCCTGGAAATTTAAAATTTGAAGTATTTGAAATTTCCGGTGAAAGATTCGGAACAGTTAAAATTGGAATGATGATTTGTTTTGACTGGGTTTTTCCTGAAGCCGCAAGAACACTCGCGTTAAAAGGTGCACAAATTATTTGTCATCCCTCTAATCTTGTAATGCCATACTGTCAGAGGACAATGTATGCACGGGCAGTGGAGAATCACGTATTTATTATAACTACAAACAGAATTGGAACTGAAAAGAATAACGGGAAAGAAGTAACTTTTTCAGGGAAAAGTGTAATTCTTAATCCTAAGGGGGATTATCTGTCAGAAAGTCCTTCCGATACAGAAGAATGCTTTATTAAAGACATTAATCCGGAAGAAGCATTAGACAAATATATTAATCCCTTCAATAATGTAATTACCGATAGACGGGAAGATTTTTATTATAAATAAAAAAAGAGTATCACAGTTATGTAATACTCTTTTTAAAAGAAATATTTAATATATTATTTCAGTAATACAAGTTTTTTCACATCTGAAAAATTACCTGCTTCAAGTTTGTAATAATAAATACCGGAAGCAAGTTTTATTCCATTGAAAATTTCTTCATACCTTCCCGGTGCTTTTTGTTCATTGACCAACGTTTTCACTAATTTTCCTGTTGCATCATATATTTTTATTTTAACAAAGGAATTTTCAGGAACATCATATTTTATTACAGTAACCGGATTAAATGGATTAGGATAATTTTGATAGAGTGCAAATGAAGCGGGAAGAGTGTTTTCATTTCCATTTACATCCATAATCAATGTTGCGGTTTTCAATATATCGTTATCCGGGTCGAATACCAATGCTGTTGGCTGTCTATAGAAATTCCAAATATATCCCTGGTTATTTACATCATTCATAACTCTTATAGTAGAGTCCGAACCTGTTGAGAAAGATATTTTTACAATTATCGGCATTTTATGAAAAGGTGAATTCGCTTGAGTTTGATTTGCAAAGAATTTTACTCTCCACAGACCGCCTCCCATATTTGTAAAATTATATGTGTTGGCATAAATGGGATGGTTAGCCTGAAATATCCATTCATTAAAAAACCAATCAAGATTTTGTCCCGTCGTCGTATTCCATTTTGTATTGTAATCTGCAATTGTTGCAGTTTTGTATTTAAAATTTGCAGTATCGGTTGAATAAGCCATCAATGAATTGAAGAAAGTAACATCACCCAGTACATATCTGAGCATATGCACAACGCTAGCACCTTTGGCATACGTAATTGCATAATTGAAAAGTGTATTCACATCAGGTGTCGTTGTTGCCCAGCTTGGAACTGATATTGCCCAACCCGGATTGTTACTTAAATAAGAATTAAAGTAAGTGTTAATTCTGCTTTTATAAGCTGAATAACCGCCGCTGTATTCATTCCATATAGCTTCTGCCCATGTGCCATGTCCTTCGTTAATCCATATATCTGCCCAGGTAGCACAGGTAATCATATCACCATACCACATATGCGCAAATTCGTGTGAAGTATAACTTGACCAGCAACCCGGACAAAAAGTAATTAATGTTTGATTTTCCATTCCGCCCCAGGTAAATCCGCTTGAAGGTGCAGTTGTAAAACCGCCTTTCTCAAAAGGATAATCTCCGAATTTTGCTGAAAACCAAGTTGTTAAATTATTGATGATACTGGTCGAAGGAGTTGGATTTTCCCCGTTATTCCAGTAAAATCTCATTGGGACGCTATCATTAGGATTTGAAGTTCTATGCCAGTACATAACAGTCATATTATAATTAACTTTTCCTGTCAATACAACAAGATAAGTAGAAATCGGATCCCGGCTTATCCAATGATAAATAAGGGAATCACCTGTAAGAGTTGAATCATTTAACCTACCGTTCGAACCAATCCTTACATTTGCCGGTACTTTAACTGTCATATCCAAAGTTGCTTTATCAGAAGGTCTATCCCAGCAGGGCCACCACTTTCTCGCACCTTCCGGTTCACAATCTGTGAATACCCCGCCGCTGGCACAATAAAAAGCCTGGTCTGCAACCGCAAGGTGCCTGAAATATATTTTTACATATGCTATTTCTCCGGGTGTGTAAGTTCTGTTCATCGTAATAGTTAATATATTCGAGGCGTG
>JGI20214J51650_10002623_pt1 | contig 11331 bp, 9 predicted proteins | sample WetSurMetagenome_FD_51650 | JGI IMG/M metagenome (IMG submission 51650)
TGACAGGCCGGTAAAAAAGAGTCCAGACTTGCGCCGATTAAATCCTCCCTCTTGCAGTCGAACATGGCAAAGGCCCGCCTGTTCGCATCTAAAACTGCCAGGTCATGCAGAATTATAATACCGGCATTCGAACTCTCAAGTAATAATGCGCAGGATGATTGCGACAGGTTGTTTTCAAAATAATTCATCAGCGAATTTATCATGACGCCTCCGCTATTCCCTTGTCGGATCTCAGGTAATGTCACCTGGAGATTAGTGGCAGGAAAGGCATTCGATCTTCAAAGCCAACAATATATTATATCCGAATGATCAACAAAAAAATATATTATGGTTGACATGATCGGGACCGGACATGAGGTTTATGCGGCCTTGTCGCGACGACATAAGACATATTGATTTCAGATAAGACCGGTTGCGGCAAAGGCGTCCTCCTGCGGGTGACGACAGGTCCGGAAATATGATAAGATATGATGTACAGTTTTCCGGCATACTCAATTATTAACTTCCCGGTAATCGCGGTTTCAGCGTTTGAGCTTATTTCGCCATATCCGGCATTGACATATACATTTTAGACAGGAGGAACAAATGACGGAAAAGAGAATAGCCCTTGTCAAAGGCGACGGATCAGGCCCCGAGATGATGGCGGTAGCATGCAGGATCGCTATTGAGGCGGCCAAAATGGACGGCATGGCTATAGTCTTCGAGGAAACCCCGATGGGCTGGAACGCCTACGAGAAATTCGGGGACACCTTGCCGCCGGGGTCCCAAAAGCGGGCGGTCGAGATCGGGACCATATTCTTCGGCGGGGTGGGAGATCCCAAATTCGACACCACTATCGCAGTCGCAAAACCGGAGATGCGGCCCGAGGCGCGCTCCCTGCTCGCGCTCCGCGCAGAGATGGGGCTGCTGCTGAATTTCAGGCCCATGATCTACTTCAAATCGCTCTCTCATCTCTCGAATGTAAAACCAGAACAGATCCCTGATGAGGGCATAAAGCAGATCTGGATAAGATTCTTTCTTGAAGACAGTTACTTCGGCAATACGGACTTTGCAGACAAGATACCTGCGGAAACAGCCGCAAAGCTCGGCGTGATGTTGAAGCAGGCGGTAACCGGCAACGAAGAAATCGTAACGGATATCGCATACTACCGCAAGGCGACTGTCGAGAAATACCTCAGGGCCGCATTTTCTTATGCCCGTGAATTAAAGATGCCGCTCATCTCAATCGACAAGTCGAATGTAATGGCGCGGTATGTCTTCTGGAGAAAAATAGCGACACGCATCGGAAAGGAAGAATTCCCCGATGTCACCCTGATACATCAGCTCGTGGATTCGGCCAACTCCCTGCTCTTTACCCCGGCAAAGCTACATGGGGTAATCGCATGCGGCAATGAACACGGCGATATACTCTCCGACGGCGCGGCCGCAGCGCTCGGCAGCATGGGCATGATGTGCAGCTCCGCCATCAACCCCGACACCGGGGCGTCGATGTTCGAAAGCGGCGCGGGGACGGCTCCTACACTTGCGGGACAGGACAAGGCGAACCCTCTCGGGCGCATACTTTCCGCGGCCCTTATGCTCAGGCATATAGGCGCGCCGAAAGGAGCTATCGCCATTGAGGATGCGGTAAACAAGGTTTTGCATGCCGGCTACAGGACCGGGGATCTTCTTTCAGCATCCGATGACCGTAATAAACTGCTCGGCACAAGCGCAATGGGCGACAAGGTCCTTGAGTTCCTGAAGTAATAATTAATCCGGGACTTACGTAAACAGCCGCATCGGAATCCCGGTGCGGCTGTTTAATCACTTTTCCAGCATGGCCTGGATATTCGCAAAACATGACCTGGCCCTCTTTTCGGCCAGCTCCGGGTCTTCTTCCTCAAAACCGTCGACCATGGTCTTGACCTCTTCGGGTATCTCCGCCAGAAACCTTGACGGACTCGCAGGCACGTTTTTACCGTACTTCAGGCGGTGACCTGCGTATGTAATATAGAGCTCTTTCATCGCCCGCGTAATGCCGACATAGAAAAGCCTGCGCTCTTCCTCTATATCGCCTGCGGATTTTTTATGCGGTATGATATCTTCCTCAACTCCGACAATGAAGACTGCAGGGAACTCCAGCCCCTTTGACGAATGCAGGGATATCAACGTCACTCCAAAAGACGTTTTTTCATCTTTCTCATTCAGCAGGTCGGTCAACGCCAGCGCCTCAAGAAAACCATGGAGCGAGGGAGCCTGTTCCCGCGCCTCATAATCGGCAAGGGATTTGATGAAGTCTTCGTAAGCCTCAATCCTCTTCAGGGCCGCCTGCGGATTCTTATGGAGCTCATGCAGGTATTCCCTGTAATTGATCTCTTCTATCAGCGCCCTGAAGGTCTTGCCCATCTCTTTTTTTGTCCTGAACCGCTCCGCATATCGGTCGATAAGCCCGGCAAGATCAGAGGCGGCGGATCTTATCTTGTCTCCGAGGTCCGCTATTTCAGCCGCCCTCCTGCAGGCGTCGAGGAGTGTGATTCCGTGTTCTTTTGAAAAAGAGACGAGCCTGCCGAGGGCCGCAGGCCCCAGCCCTCTTTTTGGAATATTCACCACCCTGAGCAGGCTCAGGTCATCATGGGGATTGACGCATATTTTCAGATACGACGCAAGGTCCTTGATCTCCCTGTGATCGAAATAGCTCGTGCCTCCCACAACCGTATATGGTATGCGTTTTCTTCTGAAGGCCTCTTCAAAGGGCCTTGAAAAAAGGTTTGCGCGGTAGATGACGGCAATACCGTCATAGGAGGCCCGGTTCTCGAATTTGATCAGCTCTATACGGTCGGCCACCCATTGGGCCTCTGCCTCGGTGTCGGCTGCCCTGAATACATGCACCTTCGGGCCGTCTCCGCGTTCGGTCCAGAGCGACTTTTCCATCCTCTTCTTGTTGTTCCTGATCACTGCGTTTGCGGCCTTCAGGATATAATCAAAGGACCGATAGTTCTGCTCCAATCTGATGATAATTGTGCCCGGGAAGTCCTTCTCGAAATTGAGGATATTCCCCGGGTCGGCGCCTCTCCAGCCATAGATGGACTGGTCATCATCTCCCACCACGCATAGATTACGCCTCTTGCCTGCAAGCAATCTTACGAGATTGTACTGGACCTTGTTGGTGTCCTGATATTCATCGACCATGATATATCTGAACCTGTCGCTGTACTTTTCGAGCACGGCAGGATGGTCCCTGAACAGCTGAAGGGTCAACAGCAGCAGGTCGTCAAAATCGAGAGCGTTCAGGGTCTTCATGGCCTCATGATACTTTGGATAAACGGCGTCGGAAATCAGCTCAAGGTCATCAGGGCCGGACGACTTCCCGGCGCGGACCGGCGCGATCTCATTCTTTGCCATGCTGATCCTCTCCATGATATTTTCGGGCTTGAAACTCTTGTCCTCAAATTTAATATCCGACAGTATATTCCGCAACAGGGAATTCTGGTCCGACGTGTCGTAAATGGTAAAATCCCTGCGGTAGCCGATCTTGTCAATCTCCCGCCTCAGTATGTAAAGACACAGGGAATGAAAGGTGGAAACAAGGGGCGGTTTGGCCCCGCTGCCGTCTATCATCTTCATCACCCGCTCACGCATCTCGTTGGCCGCCTTGTTGGTGAATGTCACGGCCAGCACGGAGTCTGAAGGTATGCCCTTTGAGAGAAGACGGGCTGCGCGTGTGGTGATAACCCTTGTCTTTCCCGAGCCTGCGCCCGCAAGCACCAGGACCGGACCCTCGGTCTGTAAAACCGCCTCGGCCTGTCTTGGGTTAAGCCGCGCAATATACTTGTCTATATTCATTCAGTTAATCTCCATCCTGATATATACCCCCTTGCGCGAGTCGTTCTTATGGCGCGGGGGAGGCCGGATCAAGGCGCGATGTCTGGTTCCTCAGGGCTGCCTCAGGGCAGCGGACAGATATGTTACCTCTTTGTGAGGATAAAGGCAAACGCTATGGTTTTCTTTTTCCGGGACCGGCATGGATGGCGACAATTGATTGTTCAGCCTGTGAGGATAATGGCAGGTAACCCGATTTTTTCTTCGCCGCACATATTAATTATCCAGAAATGACTGTATTATTTAGAAACAAATTTGTTGAGTCCTCACAAAAGTTCTGATAAGCCCCGGCACGTTTAGGATGCTTTGTTTTGACTGAAATTATTAGCGGCAACTATATTATTTGGTTATTTCATGCATGACTTGTTAGATAGAATCATAGAAATGGCAGCGTATCGTGACCTACTCTCTTTTACAATTGCATAGCCGGAGATCATGTCTTGCCCTTTAAGATGCTATTAAAATTATTTGATGACTTATCCACTGCTTTACAAGCATAATGAATGCATGAAATTCTTTTTTTACTGTGATGAGAGTTACGATGGCAAGGAACCACCAGACTATCTTGCTTTAAGTGGCTTTTTCTCGGATCAGCAGACGTGGAAATCGGTAGAAAAGGATTGGAATGCAATCAATTTCCGCTTTGGTGTTACTCGTTTTCACGCGCAACCGTTGAATTGTAGAAGTGGTGAATATAAAGGTTGGGATGAGAAGAAGAAGGTTAGCTACAGCACTGACCTTATAGGGGCTATCACTTGCCAGGAAAAGAAAATGGTCGCCTATAATTGCGGAATGAGCGCCAATGAATATCGAAAAATTATAAATAATGCAGGACGTGCAAAACTCGGACATCCTTGGTATGCATGTTTTAAGAGTTGCATTGCCATGATTGCAAGGCACATGGAAAAAAGTGATCTCCCCGCTGATTGGCATTTTGACGTTGTTCTGGATAGTGGGTCTAAATTTGACAAGCAAGCTCCGGAGTTTTTTAGTTGGTTGGCAAATAACCCGACATTTCCATATCGACATCGGATAGGCACATGCTCTTCCGATAAAGCCGAAAAACATGTGGGATTGCAAGTTGCCGACCTGATGGCATATGAGTATTTTAAGCGCATTAAGAAAGATTCGGGAACAAAGCAAGTCGGTCTGCGAAAACCCCTTGAGCTGATTCAAAAGCATAATCATTATATGGAAGGTTTTTTTGGACGAGACACCTTCTATATAATGAAAAATGAAATAGAATTTGCAGAGTGTGCATCTGACCAACTCGTAATCATTCCAAAATGATGCACACAGCAGGCGAGCAGTCTCACCGGCTCACTTTCGCGGACACAAGACGATTCAGGCTTACTCCGGTCTCAGCTGATTGGATAGCAAGCAGTCGATGTGTTTCCGGCGTAACACGCACGACAAACTTTCCGCTATAAGGACGATTCGCTATCGGTTCCGGAATGGACTCCCCGGCCTTCTTCATGTCTTCTACCACCTCGGCAACGACCTTGCGTATGCCTTTCAGCGCTGTTTCGGGCGCTTTTGCCAGCCAACTCAAGCTTGGGAATTCGGCGCAAAGCCCTACATATTCCTTGTCTTCTGCCGACCAGGTTATCCTATACGTATAATGATCATTTTTCAGTTGCATAATTAACCTCCATAAGCTCAATAGCCTTGAGAGCTTGCTTAACCTGATAATTCCTGGCCTTCCCTTTGTCGTTTTGAATGTTGATTCGCGGATCTCCCTGCCACGGCGTTTTATATATTCTATGACTGCTTCCTCTTTGTCGGGCAGATCCAAAATAATGATCGCAAACCGTACACAAATCCGCAAATCTGACATTGTCCGGACTGTTTTTCATCTGCCTGACTATGTCGGCGAGGTTGGGCATATTTAATTATAGTATCAATAATAGTACTTTGTCAATATTTTCTGTTCTAATGGTGATAAAGAGGTCGCCCATTAAAAGGCGCCGACAGCTACATCTTTATCTCATGCGGCTCAGTATCACCGGCAGCAATAAGTTCGAGCTGGTAGTCTATTATTGACGCTACGTTCTCGCCTTCTCTGAAATCGGGCGTTTTCTGAAGCCTGCTGAACCTGGCCAGGGCCTGATCTAACCTTCCAAGTCTGCGCTCGATCTCTCCCGACAACAATTCGGCCATGATATATTGAGACGATATTCCCTTGTTGGACAACAGGAAGGATTGGAATTTGGCAAGGCCTGCTTCCAGATATTTCGCGCATTTCACCCGGTCTTTGTCGACCTGCCAGGATGCCTTTAGATAGGTATGCGCCGTCTCATAGGCATCCATGCCTGCGACCTCGTATATCCTGGCGAGCAGAAAATATGTAGGACTATCCACGGAAATGTCCTTGTATGCTTTTGAATCGACAAACTTGTGCAGCAGTTCCCTGTCCTTTTCGTTCAGGTCGGGATCGTAAACTATGAAACGGCATTTGGGACATTGGGGCATCTGCGCAGGAGCGGCTGCCGGCCCAATGGGCTTCAGGTCGAGACGCATCCCATGCCTCAGGCTCGGTTCGTAAATACTTGCCTTGAAGATGGTATGACATAACGGGCATTCAACGTCATAATCTTTTGACGTGTTCGTAGCTCCGGGCTGAACAAGAGCGAGAATAATAGAAAGACAGATAAGCCATACTCCGGATTTTTCGAAAAAAAACATAATGGGCCTCCGTTATGCCGGGAGCAGGTTCATCAGGCGCGTCATCCCGACAGCGGTATTTTATCAGAATATGTCGATTTTCATAAATAACGTTGTCGGCAAGAACGGGATAAACATATTATTCACATGGTTGCAGGTCGGATGCCGGGACTTGGGGATTTCGCAAAGCCCCGGCTGAATTTGTGATACTCGTCACCCATTAAAGAAATACGAATTTTTTGTCTTTCTTTTCTTGCCTGTTTTCAGCGATAATGAGTTTATATGCCATGAATGAAGATATTGTTAAACAGCCGATCAAAATTCCGTTGCCGCTTTTCAGGCGTATTGTTGCCTTTCAGCAGTCAAAAAAAATCGGCCTCGACGGCATAATTCTTTCTCTGCTCGATAAAATCGTGCCTAAAATCGAAGGCATCGCGGAACCGTCATTCCCCGACGGTTTTTTTATAAAAACCTCCGAACTCGAAGGAGACTTTGTCTGCAGGCTGCTGAAGACGCCTTCTCCGCTCATGGCGCGATTAGTCGAGTATAGTAAAACCAGGCAGGTCACAATTGGGGACATCATCATTCCGGTCCTTGACAAGGGCCTTCCCAAACTTGATGGGGTCGTTGACCCTGAATTGCCTGCTCCCCTTTTCCCCGCAGAATTCAGCGATATCGACAAATCGACTGCCGGCGTGCTGCTTGAGCGCCAATTCTCATGTCCTTTTGACAAAACTGTATTTACCGCTCCGGGGCTGAAATCCAAGGCGTTGAATTCGAGGCTTGACGATTTTTATATGACCGAATACACCGGCGTCATCGGTGATCGGCCTTTTGCAGACTATTCGCTTTTTGATATAAAGATATGCCCGACCTGTCTTTATGCAAACTATGAGAAAGGCTTTCGCATTTATGACAGCATCAACAAATCGTGGCGCGAGCCCCAGGGACTTTCCGGCAAGGAAAATTACAACGTAGCGATGAGAGAAACGGTCGACACAAGATTCCGCATCGCGGCCCTTGCCGGGCTGGAGGGTCACAGGCTTTTCTCTGCACAGCGCACTCTCGACGACGCCCTTGTCGCAGTCTCCATAGGAATAGATTCTGTTTCGAGGCTAATATCTACGGCGCATGTTTCCGCGAAGGCCGGCCTGCTGTATACGAAAGGCCTGTTCCATATTCAACAGTCACGGTATTATCACAAGCTCGAACAGCTTGGCAAAGATCCCTCGCATTACCGCCGGATGCGGATCGCAAGCCTGCAGGAGGCGATGGAAGCATTGAACGAGGTGGAAAGCTCCATGCTGCAGGACAAATACTTTCAGGGCGCCCATGAAATACTACTCTATTATTTTCAGAAGATGGTTGTGTCCGAATTCATCGGGGACAGGAATGTTTTTGACGGCGCAAGGACCGTCATACGAAAACTCTACGGAGACTATTGTCTGGGCAGGGGTAAGGGAACGCCGGCGGAAAAAAAGGCGGCCACCCTGTTTTTCAATGCCATCGACGAAGGATCGAGGAAATATGACTCTTCACGGACGCTCACACAGTTTCCGGGCTGATTTCCCGATACACTCATGCTGCATGCATAATTGGAAGGCCTGTTGTTGATTAAAGTCTGCTTGACTTTTTTGCCGGACTTTTATCTTTTTTTTATTGATCAATTTATTTTGTTGTGGTAATATGTGGCGAATATGAGCGGCGCTCATTAGTTACGGTTGAGATCATTAACAGCTTTAGACTATCGTGAGCATTCTGTGATTTTTTTTCGCGACAACCAAATTTTATGACAGAGAGAAAGGCAGGCATTAAGGCAGTATGACGGCAAAAAAGAAAATAGCGCTTCTTGTCGATGACGAGAAAGAGCCTCTGAATTTATACAAAGAGGTTATTGAGAGGGAAGGCTTCGGAGTGATAACCGCAGAGGGAGCTACTGAAGCAATGCGACTGTTTGACTCAAGCGGCCAGATCAATCTGGTAGTCACCGGTATCCAGATGCCGGAAAACGATGTCAATGGAATATGGCTCATGATCAAGATGAAAACACGCGAGCCGAAAATTCCCGTGATTGTTCTTTCTTCGTTTAATTTTGAAAATGACCATGGAATCCGTTCTTTCGCAAACGGATACGTAGTTAAAGATATGAAAGGGCCTGAAGCCTTAACGGAAAAGATAAGGGAAATCTTCGGCTGAAAGGACGGGCCTGCGCCGAAGTTTTTGTTGCAGCTTGTCCGGTATGTCCGTTTCAGCGGCTCTTCTTCCAGTAAAATATTAATATGGTCTAACCTGGGATTTCCTCTGTATAATATGATATCGGGTAAAACAGTTAAAGGGGGCAATGACTGGTTACGGAGAACGGAAGTACCGGAGCTTTATTGCAGATGGACCGGTCGGAAGGGGGCCTTCTTGTTGTCCGCTTGTCCGGTCTCTGGAAGATCGGGAAAGAACTTCCTGCATCCGATGAGGTCAGAAACGAGATCGACAAGAACGCTTCCGTCTCGGCCATCGCTTTCGAAGCGCAGGGACTTGCCGCATGGGACAGCGGGCTTTTGACCTTTCTTGCAGCCGTAATCGGTTTTGCCGCTGAAAAGAAGATTGATGTCCGGCAGGACGGTCTGCCCGACGGCGTTCAACGCCTTCTGAGACTTGCATTTGCCGTTCCGGAGCATAAAAGCGCAGCTAAAACCTCAGGGGATTTTTTTCTTGCAAAAATCGGCGGCGCGGCTGTGGACTATGCAAAAGCCGTCACCAATACGGTGAGTTTCATAGGCGAGATTGCCCTGGGGTTTTTAAAGATATTTACCGGCTCGGCAAAGCTTCGCTGGGCCGATCTTTTCCTCACTATTCAGGAATGCGGGCCGCAGGCCCTTCCCATAGTTTCTCTTATCAGCATACTCGTAGGGCTCATTCTTGCCTTTGTCGGGTCCATCCAGCTCAGGTTGTTCGGGGCGCAGATATACATTGCCGATCTTGTAGGCATCGCCATGGTCAGGGCCATGGGCGCAATCATGGCGGGTATCATTATGGCTGGCAGGACCGGAGCGTCTTACGCGGCGCGCATCGGCACTATGCAGGTCAATGAAGAGATCGACGCTCTCAGGACTGCAGGCATACCGCCGGTGGAATTTCTTGTCCTTCCAAAGATCATTGCCCTTGCCCTGATGATGCCCCTTCTCACACTTTATGCCGACATTATGGGCATTTTGGGAGGGCTGTTTGTCGGCGTATTCGGATTCGATATGGGCATCAGGGAATATTTGCATGAGACGACCACTGCCGTTACGCTCACCAATGTCTGGATAGGTGTGTTCAGCGGCTTTGTCTACGGCATAATAATAGCGGTTGCGGGGTGTCTGCGGGGCATGCAGTGCGGCAGGAGCGCCTCGGCGGTTGGAGACGCTACAACATCGGCGGTAGTAACAAGCATTGTATGTATTATCATCGCAACAGCGATCATTACGGTACTGTGTAACGTGCTGGGTATATAAGGAGAAAAACAGAGAGATTGAAACGAACGGCAACAATTGTGGGTACGCCGCTTTGCCGCGCCCGCAGTTGCATCAGGATTATCCGGCTGATGGATGGAAATGGGTAAACAGACTGAACCGCATATAGTTGTAAACGGCCTGACAATGGCCTACGGGGAGAAACTGATCCAGCGCGATCTCACCTTTTCAGTGAATCGGGGCGACATCTTTATCATCATGGGAGGAAGCGGCTGCGGAAAAAGCACTCTTCTCAGGCACCTCATCGGTCTGCAGGAGCCTGTTGCGGGAAATGTGAACTATGACGGCAAAGACTTCTGGCGCGCCGACCAGGACGAGCGGGAGAGATTTATGAGGTCTTTCGGCGTCCTTTACCAGAGCGGAGCATTGTGGAGTTCAATGACCCTTGCGGAGAATATCGGCCTTCTACTCGAACAATACACGTACCTGCCTGCTTCTGAAATCCGCAAACTTGCGTCGCTGAAGCTTGCGCTTGTCGGGCTCGCGGGATTTGAAGACTATTATCCTTCGGAGATCAGCGGCGGCATGAAAAAACGCGCGGGCCTTGCGCGCGCCATGGCCCTTGACCCGGAGATACTCTTTTTCGACGAGCCTTCCGCAGGGCTTGACCCCATAAGCTCCCGTCTTCTTGATGATCTCATACTGGAGCTGCGGGACAGTCTTGGGTCCACTATTGTTGTCGTTTCGCATGAACTTGCAAGCATTTTTTCCATAGGCAACAATTCAGTTTTTCTCGATGCTGCGACAAAAACCATGATTGCCTCCGGTGATCCGAAGGTCCTTCTGAAGGAATGCCAGGACCCGACCGTCCATGCCTTTCTTACCCGAGGCAGTATGGATAAAGTTGTAACATAAGCGTTAAAGGAGATAAATATGAGCAAACCGGCAAATAAAACTCTTGTAGGCGCCTTTGTAATCGGCGCGCTGGCGCTCCTTGTGGCGGCTTTAATGGTCTTTGGGGCCGGTAAACTTTTTGCCGACAAGGAGACTATGGTCATGTATTTCAGCGGATCGGTCAAGGGCCTTAATGTGGGCTCACCTGTAATGTTCAGAGGGGTAAAGATAGGGGAGGTCAGGGAGATTTTGCTGAAGTTCGATCCCAATGACATCACTTTTTTCATACCTGTTTATGTTGATATAGATTTCGACAAGATTGATTATATCGGCGAAGCTCCGGAAAGTGAGTCGGTGTATTTGGGCACACTGATCGATAAAGGCCTCAGGGCCCAGCTGGAGTTGCAGAGCATAGTGACGGGTCAGCTTATGATAAACCTTGATTTTAACCCAAGGGTTCCTGCCC
>JGI20214J51650_10002624_pt1 | contig 11330 bp, 9 predicted proteins | sample WetSurMetagenome_FD_51650 | JGI IMG/M metagenome (IMG submission 51650)
AACACTTATTGATCCGTCTCCGTCATTTGTAGCACTGGAAGTCATATAAGTCATTCCTTCCACACCATTGATCTGCTCTTCGAGCGGAATGATAACACTGTTAAGAACAGTCTCGGCATTGGCACCTGAGTAACTGGCAGAAACACGCACTGTAGGAGGAGCAATGTTAGGGTATTGTTCTATTGGAAGTTCAACCAGACCCAGTATTCCCAACATCACTATGATTATGGAAATTACTGTACTTAAAACCGGCCGCTCTATAAATTTCTTAAACATCGTATTGACTTTTCTTAATGATGATTAATTAACTTTTCCACTGACATCACCAGCAGCAGGTTCTTTAGGAATAATAGTAGCTCCATCTCTGAGTGAAGCCACGCCTTCGCTAACAACTTTGTCTGCGGCTTTAAGGCCTTCAGTTACATAGAAATATTCTGCATCATCGCTGGGGACTGATTTAAAGGCCACAGCTGTTACCTTATTATCAGCTTCTACCTTATAAATAAAGCGTTTGTCCTGCAATTCATAGGTTGCGGCCTGAGGAACAACAAAAACACTGTCAAATGTTTCAGGGATACTTACAGTTGCGCTTGAACCACTTCTAATCAGACCATTGCTGTTTGGAAAAACAGCTTTGAATGTAGCACTTCCGGTTTCAGTTGAAATTAAACCGCTTGCCATTTCAACCCTTCCCTTTTCTGGATATTCTATTCCATTAGCAAGTATAAGAGTTACAGGCGGTATGTTTTTAACTTTATCCTCAACTGATTTCCCCGGAGTACTTGTCAGAAGATCAAGCAGCTGCTTCTCGTTCCATGAAAAATATGCCAAAACATTTGTTATGTCAGACAGTTTTGTGAGTGCTTCGGTACTTGTACTGCCAACGAGTGCTCCAACTTTATATGGTATTGTACCTATAATTCCATTCTGTGGTGCTTTAATAACTGTATAACCCAGGTTTGCTTCTGCATTTGCCAGAGTAGCTTTCGCCTCTTCAAGCTGTGCCTTCTTTGAATTTAAAGTAAGTTCAGCCGATTGCATACGGTAGCTGCTTACTATTTCTTTTTCAACAAGTGGTTTTACTTTTTCTACCTCAATAGCTGCAGAATTTACATCAGCTTCAGCGCTGTTAACACTTGCCTTTGCCGATACAACTGCCTGTTCATATTGCGGATTCCTGATCCTGAAGAGTATCTGGTCCTTTCTTACCTGATCTCCCTCATTGACGAGTATCTGACTAATATATCCGCTTATCATAGGTCGTATCTCAATTACCTGTTGTCCCTCAATTGTAGCCGGGAAATTTTGATGAACGGTAACACTCTTTGGTTCCAGAGTCATCACAGAATATGCTTTGACCATGTTGCCGGCATGTCCCATTTTATTACCTGTCATCAACCCTCTCTTTTCATTATTACAAGAAAACAGAACAAGGGTCATCAAACAAACGAATAGAAGAACTTTCCTCATTTTTCAAATATTAATATTGTTATACTATAAATATATGTATATGATCTGACTTTTCCAGATCTGGTTCGTAGTAGAAATCTATCATGTCAGTTCTCCTGATATATTTTTGTGGTGGGTGATACTTTACCGCATTCTTAACATTTATATCAGAAAAATAAAAACAAAAAACCATACTTATTACCTATTAGAATATTTATATGCTTAGTTATCGTTTTTTAAGGTTAAAACAATTCATAGGCTCTAATTGTTTTTAAAATTATTATTTGTCTATTTATCTGAAGAACTTTTTAGACAATAATGAAATGTTTGCCGACATATAACCTTAAAAATCCGACAAGCAGGAAAAGAAAAAGAGATTGAATACAATAAGAGTTTTCAATCCATTTTCAAATACTGATGATTTTTATTTTTCAGGATATCATGGCAATGACCACTTAAATACGGTTCCTCTTAAAGAAAAAGCTATTGGTTTCCGGATTTTATTTTATTTATTTAACTGACTTATAAGTATTCTACAGTGGAAGGTTTCCCGATTTCAAAATCTCTGAACCCAAAATCAGTTGTCCTGAATGAGTTTACTTTATAAATATCGCTACCGATGCCGGGAATTGATGGATAAAATGAAAAAGATATCTGGAATGTACTGAAAATAAGGTTTTCATTTTTGATTAAAACGCCAATGCCAATTTGTGAATATAGTTTACTGTTTTTTAAGCCGGTTATCTCATCACCCAGCATACTTAGAGAAATAATAAGATAAGGTCCAAAATGAAACCCGAATAAATTCCATGGGAAGTATGATTGCGTCTGCAGGTCAAGTGTAAGACGACTATTGCCGGATAATGCTGTTCTATTTGCAATGCTTAATTCAAAAAAGTCATTTAGTGTCAGACTGTCATTAGAGAAGCGATTTGTTCCAATTATTAGCTGTGGTTTTATAAATTGTCTGAATTTCCATTTTCCGAATTCAATCAGGCCGGTGAAGTAATTTACATTGGCTGTAAAAACACCTTGTTCTGCCTGCCCTGCGTGGAAGAATGTTCCATATTCAAAATCAGAACTCATGTATCCCCAATCATTATAATTGCCAACAGAAAATTTTACTCCTGTATATAATCGCCCTGAATTGTTTTTCACCTGATAGCCAGCAGTCAGACTGTAAACTTTTCCAACGGGTACATCTTCTGTCTCCCCATATTTAAAAATGTATTTATCCTGTATGTATTTTCGGGTTGAGATACCAATACTTGCAAGGTAAAAATCCTCATTGGAGATTTTTTGATAAGAATCAAACACTTCAATGGGTTTCTCAAGGTACCGGATACGTAAATATCTTAATGATGAGATAAAATTGGTTGTACGTTTATCTTCAGTGTTACCTTTAAATATAGGAGTGGCATAGCCGACCCAATAATCCTGAACATTATATTTATAGCGATGTTTCAATAAAAACGTGTCGCCGAAATAAACAGAATCATTTAATATTTGTGAGAACCTGGCTCCCGCAGCCCACCTTGCAAAAGGTGAAAAAAACGGGCGGTCAACAGCAAATCTTTTGACTGACATGTTGAGAAGGTCACGGCTAAGAAGGATAGTTGAGTTTATATAAGTATTGCGGATATTTGGTATCAGGTAGTTTACTTTATAAGCATAGTTATTGTTATTCCTGTCCCATCTGAAATCATTATTTGATTCATGTCCCAATCCAATAAAGTTTTTATCAGTTAAATTAAAACCGAAGCCTGAATTGGATATTGAGACTTTCGGAACGAAACTCCATTTGTCTAATTCACGAATAAAAACATCAACAGAATCTGAGTTCTTTGAAGTAGCTGTAAAAGCAAAAGAGACATCATGCACATATTTTCTTGTACGCACTAGACGCTCAGATTCTTTTACCAGCAATGAATCGAAAAGTTGATTTTCTCTAATTAACAAAAGGTTTCTAATTGTAATCTGTTGAGATTTAATGTGTGCTCCATTTCCGGTTTTTGGAAAAAAACCATGCGGAGATAGCAAAGTGTCGGCAACCGAATATCCAAACGGATCAAGGGTTTCAATATTTATCTGTCTAATTGTTTTTCCTTCAAAAGCTTTGTATGATTTTTGTATTTGTCTTTTATATCTCCTCTTATTGGCAGGCTTTCTTTGCAAAGCAGAGGCCTGATGCTTAAACACTAATGTGTACATTAACTTAGTGAGCTTTCTCTTTTTAGAAAAAGATTCTATATTCTTATAAATAGTAGTTGAGTCATTTTTTATAGTAGATTGCTGTGCGTTCGCAAGCTCTTTTACAAATAGTGAAAAGAAAAAAAACAGTAATAAAATTTTGAACCACCTTTGCATATAGCGCTTGTGAATTTGTAAAAATTACCTTTCAGAAAATATTTCCAGACAATCAAGATTGAGGTACCTAAATGTGAGAAAGGCTATTCTGAAATATCAATCAGAAGTTTAAGGTTTTTCCGATTCATCAATTGTTTTCTGTTTCTCTTCCTGAATTTTCTCAGCATCATTCCGGTTTCTTAATTTTTCTCTTGCTTTTCTTCGGAAATATCCTTTGAATAGTATACTTTCCTTTGCCGCATTCATGTTTTCATTTAACCCTTTGCTACTTTTTCTCAGATTCACGATTGTTTGGTTAATATTATCAGCAATTGTTGAATCCTGAATTAATCTGCCAAGTGTTCCGTTTCCGCTATTTAGGTTAACCATAATTTCAGCAAGTTGTTGTGAAATAGTTTCAGCATTGGCTGCAGTCTCCTCCAGACTGGACATGATGTCATCCATTTCTACAGGCTCTGTTGAAGAAATCTCCTGATTATCTTTAACGGAAGGAGCTTCGGTACTGCCTTGAGAGATTAATACAATACGATCACCGATAATTCCTGCAGTACCTATGCCGGCCTCACTGTCATCTTTAATAAATTTTTGCACATTTTTTAAGATTGACATATCAACCCTCACGGTTGAATCGTTAATTATTTTAATGTTATCAACAGTGCCAACATTGATACCGGAAAATCTTACATTACTTCCAACCTGTAATCCGCTTACATTATAAAAAGTGGTGATGAGGCTAAATACAGGATTAAAAATGTTTTTCTGCTTACCTATTATAAAAATAGCAATTACAAAAAACATTAAACCCCCAGCAATAAACAAGCCTAACCGCACTTTAAATTTTTGATTGTGTACATCCATGTTTTTATTTATTAGTCTTTGTTTTAAAGAACGATTGTATAAATGCATCATCTGACTTTTCAAACTCCATCAGTTTTCCCTCCTTATAAATTTCCCCGTCGTTTATAAGAATAATACGATCTGCAGTAGTTTTTACACATTCAATATCATGTGTTATTATAATTGAAGATGTTTTATATTTTTTTTGAACATTGTTTATAAGTATACTTATCTCATCTGATGTTGTAGGGTCAAGTCCTGTTGTAGGTTCGTCATATAACATAATAACAGGGTCAACAACAATGGTTCTTGCAAGGCTTATTCTCTTACGCATTCCACCTGATAATTGAGATGGCATCTTATTTATAGAATCGGGTAAACCCACATGTTCCAGTACTGCATTTACTTTTTCAACTATTTCATTTTTAGTAAGATTCTTTCTTATTCTATGTAACTGGAACTCAAGATTTTCTTTTACAGTCATAGAGTCGTATAGGGCGCCACCCTGAAAAAGAAAACCAATTTTTTTTCTCAACTCGTTTAAATCATCTCTGTTAAGTGAATTTACATCTTCTCCCAGAACGTTTATTGTTCCATAGTCAGCAGTTAATAAGCGTACAATACATTTAATTAGGACTGATTTCCCTGAGCCCGACTTCCCAAGTATCACCAGGTTCTCGCCATTATGTAGTTGTAATGAAATATTTTTAAGTACTTCCTGTTCACCAAATGCTTTCTTAAGGTTATTTATTTCAATAATCTTTTTGTGTGTATCTTCTTTAACTGGATTGACGACTGATGTTGAATTTGCATTCATTTTAGAATAGTTTTAAAGCATATCTGTAATTTGAACTGCTATCAGATCTAAAATTATCACTAACAGCGATGCCAGCACAACAGCTGAATTTGCCGCAACGCCAACGCTTTCTGTTCCCCGGCCTGCTGTATAGCCCTTATAGCATCCCACTAAGCCTATTACTGCTCCGAAAAAGAATGTTTTAATAAATGCGGGTATAAGATCATTAAATCCAATTTGTGCAAAAGCCTGTTTGAAAAACAATAAAAATGTCACATCCCCTTTGATATTTACTCCAGCCCAGCTACCTAATATACCCAACCCGTCAGCGTATATTACTAACAAGGGTATCATAAGTGTAGCTGCAAGTACTCTTGTTACAACTAAAAACTTCATTGGGTTTGTTGATGATACTTCCATGGCATCAATTTGCTCTGAAACTCTCATTGAACCCAATTCAGCACCAATGCCAGAACCTATTTTCCCGGCGCATATTAATGCTGTTATAACAGGTCCCATTTCTCTGATTAGAGATACCGTTACCATACCGGGGAGCATAGACACCGAACCAAACCGTATCAGAGCAGGTCTTGATTGGATTGTAAGGACAAGTCCAATTATGATACCTGTTACTGATATAAGAGGTAATGATTTATATCCTATTTGGAAACACTGACGAAAAAACTCCCTGTATTCAAAGTCACCAGTAAAGGTTTCTTTGATCGTTCGCGATGTAAACAGAAAGAAATCAGCAATTTCTGTAAATATATTATTTGATTGCTTTGTTTTTTCAATAGCCTTTTCACTGAGTTTGACAGATTGCTTAATTGCAGCATCACGAAGTTTTGGTATTACTTTGGTAACCGAAATTTTTTTATTCATGCTTTTTCGTCATATTCCATTCTGAAATGGTTTGAAATAATATCATTAACTGAGCGGTTATTATGTTCAAAAAGTCATCTTTAAACGCTTCTGCAAGAATCGATAAAAGATGACTTTTTAGGCAAGTTTTTATATTAAAGCGCTGCAATAATAGTGTTTATCTCTTCCCTGGTTTTACCCAGTTTCACCTGAAGCTTGCCGAGCATCTCATCTTTTTTACCTTCAACATACATTAAGTCATTATCTGTTAATACAGCATATGCCTTTTTAAGCTTACCCTTCTTCTCATTCCAGGTACCTTCAAGTTCTGTTTTGTTTTTCATTTTTTATGTGTTTTAGATATCAATAAATTCTATACCACAAAGGTGAATAAAGAACATGCCTATAGTGTTACATAACTATAAGAATAAGTTATATCATTCACACATTTAAATTATGAATCATTGAATCAGACCTGCTAGGGAGCATTTAAAAACCGATTCCGGAAATGCATGACTAACAGAACCCACAAAAGCAAACCATAAGCCAATAACACGAACCTTTTTTATTGAGCCAAAAAGCCACCATCAATTTCGAGCACTGTTCCTGTCATAAATGAACTATCATCAGTGGCAAGAAATAAAAATCCAGAGGCAATCTCGTCAGGGTTTCCAAGACGTTTCATCGGATGAAGGCCGATGATATATTTCTGTATATCTGAATTATCATTTATCCCGGCATTAGCAAGCAGAGGGGTTTTAATAAATCCCGGACTAATTGCATTAATTCTAATTCCCTCAGTAGCATACTCCAACGCTGCCGCCTGAGTCAACCCGATTATGCCATGTTTAGAGGCAACATAATGTGAGGAATTTGCAAAAGCGACCCTGCCAAGAATAGAAGACATGTTTACAATAACTCCTCGCTTTTGCTTTGACATTTGTGTCAACTCGTGTTTCATGCAATTAAAAACCCCATTAAGATTCACATTAATCACTTTCAACCAGGCGGCCTCACTCATATCTCCTGTTTTGTTCGCCTCGCCACCAATACCTGCATTATTAAGTGCTATATCCAGAGTTCCAAAAGTTTCAACTACTTTTTGAATTGCTGCCTGTGTCTGTTGAAATACTGATACATCACATTCTATAAAAATTGCTTTTGGGTTTTCTTTTCTTATTTCAAGCATAGTTTTATCACATTCAGGAGTTTTTATATCTGCAACTGCAACATTTGCACCTTCCTTTGCAGCAGCAAAAGCACATGCCAGACCTATACCCGACAATCCTCCCGTGATAAATACTGTTTTGCTTTCTAATTTTTTCATTTTGAAGTTGCTTCAGTTCAAATTATTACCAAAAATGGCACCTGTGGCCATGAACACCTGTTTCAGTGTGTTGGCAAATGCTGTTCGCTTTCAATTAAAAAACTAAGATTTTCCCCGGACAATATAATGCCAGCATATTTTTTTACAAAATCAACAACCATTAGTGGTGCACTATCACTTATCTGATGAAGCTCTGGGTCGTTAATGGTTTTTAAGACCTGAGTGGTATTTACTTTGTAATAGTTTATTTTGTTTGTTTGGTTGGAATGATTAATAGCGGTATTTTACTATGTCGGAGAACCTCTCCGGTAACACTTCCCAACAGAATATTTTCAAGCCACTTCCGGCTGTGTGAACCCAGAATTATCATATCTGCCTTTATCTCTTTAGCGGATTTTAAGATTGAATCAGCATAATCGCCTTCCCCCAGCATGGTTTTAATTGTTTTGTCATCAAGATGTTGTTTTGATTTTTCAAGAAAGTTAAATGCTGCCTTTTTAAGAGCATCAAGATTAGTCAAATTAGTCTGACCCATCTCAAAAAAACCATTAAACCCCATTATTGGAGAGTATTCCTCTGATGAATAGTATACCGGATCTGATATTACATGCAGCAATGTAATATCAGCCTTCATAGCTTTAGCCATTGCATATCCCACTTCTGCTACCTTTTGTGCTGTTGGATTATAATCCAGGGCTATAAGTACCTTTTTTTTCTTATCTGTCTTCATGATTCACAAATTTGTTAATATTCTAGAAATTATAATACTATCCAAGCCGCTCAATCAAACCTCGCTGAGTTGGTCTGACAATCATGCTCCCAACGATAAAAATGGAATTAACAAATACATATAATCCATTTTAATTTCCTCCCTTTAATCAGCGTTTAAGAAAATCTGGTTCGATGATAATGAACATTTCTCATACATCATCATCATTGCTTAAAAATGTTGAAGTTATATAAAAGCAAATGCAAAACCTGAGCCTTTTACTACTCAGGTTATCTTAAAACATGCTCAGATGAGTGCAAACAAAACACTCACTTCCTGACTTTTAAACTGATTATAATAAAACGATCAGGAGAATTACAATAAGAATAAGTGCAGCAGCTGAAAGATATACACCACCACTAACTTCACTAAGACGATTTTTAGTCAACTTTACTTCTTTCCGTAATTCTTTCTTTTCTTTCGGTGAGAGTGAAGATTTATCCATATTCTTTATTTCGTCTAACCTCAGTAATAATTCTTTGGTTTCTACTGATTCTTTTGATTCTACCGGTTTGGGATCAACCAATGAGGCAGAAATAGGTTTGGTATCCGGACTTGCCTGAAGCGGCACTAATGTAAATGATAATGCTGCTACCATTAAACAAAGGATGATTTTTTTCATGTTACCTGAATTTTTAGTACGATTTAAAAATTAGTTAAATTACCAGTTCATTGAATGAGCAAAATATCTCATGTACAAAATTAGGCCTCTTCATTCAGGAAAGTATTACACAATTTTGGGAATATATTGTATAATTCACACATATGAGTTTTATCCACTGAATTTATTTATCCACATATCATTTATTCAATATTAAATGTTGTTTATCAACTTATTGGAGGTAACTTTGGTAAAAGATATTTAAAATATAAACATCCTGTTTGAAACAGTTTCTGATTGTTTTTTATGATGGATACTTAAAATCCAATAGTTTTGGTTAAGCTCATTTCAAAATACTTTTTAAGGCAATATTTGCTTTTCATCATGGGCGTTTTTTTGCCTTTTATGAATGTCTCAGCTCAGGAATATTTTCAGCAGCAGGTAAATTATAAAATTGAGGTATCGCTGAACGATCGTAAGCATGAATTGAATGGATTTGAAACTATTGAATATATAAACAATTCACCCGACAGACTAGATTCTCTCTATTTTCATTTATGGCCTAATGCATATTCAGACAATAAAACAGAATTAGCTACTCAGATATTCAGTTTGAAAGGAAAGGAAAAACTTTTTCGTGATCCCATTTTAAGAGGATACATTGATTCTTTGGATTTTGAGGCAGATGGTCAAAAGATAAAATGGAATTTATTGCCCGGATTATGTGATATATGTACATTAATTCTTAATGCACCGCTTGAACATGGTGATACAATATATATAACCACACCTTTTCATGTAAAAATTCCAAAAGGAGTTACTTCACGATTAGGACACATAGATGAGTCATATCAGATTTCTCAGTGGTATCCCAAGCCGGCAGTATATGACAGATCCGGCTGGCACCAAATGCCATATCTGGATCAGGGTGAGTTTTATTCAGAATTTGGAAATTATGACGTAAGTATTACTTTACCTGCCAATTACATAGTAGGCGCTACCGGCAACCTGCAGAATGAACAGGAAAATGAAGAGATGGAGAGACTTTCAGCAGATTCTTCATGGATAAATATACCTGAGAAAAGAGTGGCAGACTTCCCTACATCATCAAAACGGCTTAAGACATTACGGTTTACCGGGGATAAGATACACGACTTTGCCTGGTTTGCGGATAAGAGGTTTCATGTAAAGAAAAGTAAAGTAAAGCTTGCGGACTCTGGAAGGGAAATAACTACCTGGGTTTTGTTTACTGATAAGGATTCTTTCAAATGGGATGATGCTATCTCATATATAAATAGTGCAGTTTTACAATTATCAAAATGGATTGGGGATTATCCGTATGATTCCTTTACTGCTGTTCAGAGTGAGCTTAGTTCAGGGTCAGGAATGGAATATCCTGGTTTGGCTGTAATAAATAATGAAGAGGATACTTATTTGCTTGACGAAGTGCTTGTCCATGAAATTTGCCATAACTGGTTTTATAGTGCACTTGGATCAGATGAACGAAGATATCCATTTATGGATGAAAGCATTACTAGCGCTTACGAATCAAGATATATGGCTGAACGCTATCCGAAAAAAAAGCTATGGGAAGTTTATTTTCGAAACAAAAACCTGGCAAAGTTCCTCAACATTTATGATATGCCCGTACAAAGAATGCAGGAAATCGAATGGTTTCTGCAGGCCAGGGCTAATTTAGAACAGCCGGTAAATCTTTCTGCTCCTGATTACAGCCAGACTAACTATAGTACCGTAATTTATGATAAAGCTGCACAAGGGTTCAACTATCTGCGTGCTTACCTTGGAGATTCACTCTTTGACACAATTATGCACGATTACTTCCGTACATGGAAATATAAACATCCCCAGCCGGATGATCTCCAAAACATCTTCGCTTCGCATACAGACAAAGATCTCTCATGGTTTTTTAATGATTTTCTGAAAACGACCAAAAGATTGGATTATAAAATAGCTCGTGTCTCAAATCAAAAAGTGCTAATAAAAAATATCGGTGAATTAGATGCGCCACTGGTTATTACAGAGATGATTGGAGACTCAATCTGTTCTAAAAAATGGGAAAACGGATTTAAAGGGGAAAAGTGGTTTGACATAATGCCTGGAAATTATTCTGAAATAAGGATAGATCCTGAACATAAAATGACAGAACTGTACAGACTTAATAACAATATCAGAACTTCAGGTATTTTCCGGAAAAAAGATCCGGTTCAATTCCAACTCTTATATACTATTGATGATCCTGACAGACGTGCTTTGGTCTATTTTCCTGCTTTTGACTGGAATAGTACAGATGGTTTTATGGTTG
>JGI20214J51650_10002625_pt1 | contig 11328 bp, 7 predicted proteins | sample WetSurMetagenome_FD_51650 | JGI IMG/M metagenome (IMG submission 51650)
AATGGCGAAAGCAAGACCAATTCAAAAGAGGTACTGAGCGACCTGATCGCAGGTACGGCGGCTCTTACTCCGCTTGGCGGAATAGGAGAGGAAACGGCTGGCTATAAGGGTTACGGTTATGCCACTGTTGTTGAGATTCTATCTGCTGCTCTTCAGCAGGGATCCTTTCTTAAAATGCTGCTCGGAATAAAGGATGGCAAAAAAGTGCCTTATCCTCTTGGACATTTCTTCATAGCAATTGATATAAATGCCTTTACCGAGCCTGATGACTTCAGGAAGACTACTGGTGATATCCTCCGCGAACTTAGAGCTTCAAGGAAGATGCCGGGACAGGACAGGATATATACTGCCGGTGAAAAAGAATATCTTACCTGGCAGGTGCGTAAGGATAAAGGCGTACCATTTAATCCGGAGCTGCTTGAAGAATTCAGGACGATTTGCAGAAACTACGGACTGGAGAAATATTTAAAAGAATTTTAAGGAGGAAAGGAAGAGGGGCGTATAGAAACAGGGGCGCAGAGGTATAGAGGCGCAGAGGCGCAGAGGTGGAAGAGGAATACCCTCTCACCCAAATTAAATAGTTATGTATCAGGCCACCCTGACAATTACTTTTCCCCTGGGCTTGCCATTTTCAGTAAATTCGAAGGCTTCAGCTGCTTTCTCGAGAGTAAAATAGTTTTCTATAAGCGGTATCAGTCTCTTTTCCTGGAAAAGTGCCTCCATTTCAGCCATATCTTCAGGAAGTCCCCTGAGGTTTGAAGAGGTTAGTTTTTTATCATATAAAAGCTGAGTGAAGAGAGAGAGCACAGGCAGGAAGATTTTTATTTGTGTTGTGGCGTANGTGCCGCCCGGCTTAAGAAGCTTAAGAATATCACGGAGCCTCATCATTCCATAAGTATCCAGAATTGAATCAAATTTCTTGCTGCAGGCTTTATAGTCTTCATCATGGTAACCCATAGTATCGCCGGCACCGAGCCTTTTAGCCAGGTCGTAATTGCTGGTGCTGCAGGTTGCAGTGACCCTTGCTCCCTTAGCCCTGGCTGCCTGAACTGCAAAATGCCCAACGCCGCCTGTTCCGCCATTTATCAAAACTTCTTTTCCTAGTCCTGCCCCAGTCCTTCGCAACCCATTCAGTGCAGTGAGTGCTGCAATGGGCAATGAAGCAGCTTCTTCGAATGACATTTGCGGAGTCATTGCCCTGACATATTTTTCATCGATAGCAAGGAGTTGGGCAAGAGCGCCGGCTTTGCCCCAGATTACCGGAGAGGCGCCATATACCTTGTCGCCCGGAGCGAATGATTTCACATCATTGCCAGCTGCTTTTACAACACCTGCAAAATCAGATCCGAAAACTCTGGGGAACTTTGCGCGGGAAAGAAATCGGGCGACGCCTTTTTTTACCTTGTAGTCGACAGGGTTTATTGAAACAGCTTTAACTTCTATCAAAACCTGTCCGTCACCCATAACAGGATCAGGGAAATCGCCATATCTGGAAAATTCNGGACCACCATANGCTGTGCTGTAAAATGCTTTCATAACTTAATTTTTATGATACGAATATAAATAAAACGCAGAAATGGTGTAAAGGTTCATAATGTAACCCCTCCAACATTATTTTCTATCCTTAACCNTTATTAAATCAATTTATCACTCATGATCAGATTCATTAATATATTATCTTAGTAGGGCCTATGAAGTTCGAATATAAAATCGCTNTGGCTTATGTGGCTGTCGGAGGTCTCTGGATAAAATTCTCTGACAAGGTCCTTGATTTTTTTGTTGATGATCCTCATCTTCTCACAAGGCTTCAGACTTTCAAGGGTTGGTTTTATGTTTTTATTACTGGTATTCTTTTCTATATTTTCCTTCGAAGACATCTTAAGAAACTTCGGATGGCAGAAGCCAAGGCAAAGGAGAGTGACGCACTTAAAACAGCATTTATCCAGAATATCTCCCATGAGATAAGGACTCCGATGAACGGGATTATTGGCTTTACTGAAATTCTGACCGACAGGAATCTCACTGAAGAGGAGAGGCAGGAGTATTTGAAAATTATTTCAAATTGCTCAAATCAGCTACTTGGTATTGTAAATGATGTCCTCGATATCTCAATGATCGAGAGCGGATCAAATAAAGTCAATNCTGATGCTTTCAGCCTCAATAGCCTTCTTGAAAAAATTCTGACCACATTCAGGCCGGCAGCGGGCAAAAGGATTGTCATGAATATTGAAACAGGTTTAAAGAGCCCTGAAGACATAATAATTTCNGATAGTGGAAAAATTACCCAGGTTTTTGGAAACCTGATTGGAAATGCGATTAAATTTACCGGTGAAGGGATTATCAGGTTCGGGTATCTGGTTGAAGGAGAGTATCTGACATTTTACGTTATTGATAATGGCCCCGGAATCAGCAGGGAGAATCAGGACAAGATTTTCGACAGGTTCAAGAAGGGTGAGCATCCTGGCAACAAGGTTTATGAAGGAGTCGGACTTGGGCTGGCTATCTGCAGGGGAATTGTGGAATTGCTTGGCGGAAGGATATGGGCGGAGTCAGAACCTGGAAAAGGATCAAAATTCAGCTTCACTATTCCTTATGTAAAGGGTAAACTCCCTGAAAGTGAGAAGACCACAGAGGATAAACAGGTTAAGCTAAATAAAATGACAATACTTCTTGTAGAAGATAATCTACCCAACCAGATATTTATAAGGGAGGTATTTAAGTCAACAAGTGCTGATGTGATAATTGCAGCAAATGGTTCGGAGGCGGTAGAGAGATGTAAGGAGAACAGCAAGATTGATCTCGTGCTGATGGACATTAAAATGCCAGTTATGGACGGATATGCAGCAACCGCCGAGATACGTAAATTCAATAAGAACATTCCAATAATTGCACAGACTGCCTACGCTCTTAATGAAAGGGAGAAAGCCCTTGATGCCGGTTTCTCAGGATATATTTCGAAGCCTTTCCGACGCAATGAACTGCTTGATCTTGTCAGGCAATACATAAAAATATAATTGAAAAAATTAAACAAATATAAAACATATGAGAAAAGCATTTTTACTGGCCACAACGGTTTTGCTTTTAAGCCAGATACAAACATTTGCTCAGCAGGAGAAGACTGTTGTTCCGGTAATAGTCAATGGGGAAGCTCAGAAGATCCCTGCATTTGAAAACGCCGATAACTGGATTCACCAGGATCTTTGGGTAGAAACTGAGTTTGATACTGACGGCGACGGGAAGAAAGACAGGATGTATGTCGACGTCACTCGTCCCTCCCAGACAGAATCGGAAGGTCTTAAGCTGCCGGTGATTTATGAATCAAGCCCTTATTTCCAGGGAACTGCCTCTACTGATGCAAAATACAACTGGAGTGTTAAGCAGGAACTTGATGCGCTTCCCCCGGTAAGACTCAAAGCCCCGGCAATTGTGCGTACAGGAAAGAGACCGGTTATCTCTATGTCACAGGTCAGGACCTGGCTGCCATATGGCTTCATCGTCATCCATTCTTGTGCTCCGGGTACCGGACTTTCCCAGGGTTGCCCGACAGTTGGAACAAGGATCGAGGCGCTGGCACCAAAGGCTGTTATCGACTGGCTTAACGGCAGAGCCAGGGGTTATACTTCTCCTGATGGCTTTGAAGAAGTAAAGGCATACTGGTCGACAGGAAAGGTAGCCATGATNGGCACTTCATACAACGGTACTATACCTTTTGCCGCCGCCACTACAGGCGTTAACGGACTAGAAGCTGTTGTTCCGGTATCACCAAATAACTCCTATTACCATTATTACCGTGCAAACGGACTTGTTAGAAGCCCGGGAGGATATCTTGGCGAGGATGTCGATGTTCTTTATGACTTCATTCATTCAAATCCCGATAATTGCGCTTACTGTGATTCGGTGTACAGGAACAATACCATGCAGGCAAACCTTCATCGTGAGACCGGCGACTATAATGACTTCTTCGCACAGCGAGACCTTATGAATTACATGAAGGATTACAAGGCTGCCACACTCATGGCTCACGGCTTCAACGACTGGAACGTGATGATAAGCCATAGCATCAGATTCATGAAGGTTCTGAAGGATAAGGGACTTCCCCTTGAGGTTTATTTCCACCAGGGCGGACATGGAGGCGAACCTCCTTTCAGCATGCTGAACAGATGGTTTACAAGATACCTCTTTGGTGTTCAGAATGGTGTTGAAAAGGATCCGAGGGCATGGATCGTCCGCGAAGGCGACGACAGGCAGAAGCCTACTCCATATTCAGATTATCCCGATCCTGCAGCAAAACCTGTAAAGTTATTCCTTACAAAGGGAGCGCCCTCAGCCGGAACTCTTTCTTTTACCCAGCTGCCTAAACAGGGAAGGGAAACCCTTACTGATAATTATTCGTTCAGCGGAAGCATCCTAGCCCAGGCAGAATGGTGCGAAAACAGACTGCTGTATTTACTGCCGCCATTCAAGGAAGCTGTCAGAATATCAGGAGTCCCAACCATCACCATCAAGGCTGCATCATCCAGACCTGCTGTCAACCTTTCTGTTTGGCTGGTTGCGCTGCCATGGACACCAGACAGAACAGCCAAATCGACCGACAATATTATTGACAGGGGATGGGCTGATCTGAGGAACAGCAAATCCCTTACCGATGGAAAACCGCTCAGTCCGGGTAAATTCTATGAGATGACATTTGATCTTGAACCTGATGATCAGGTTATTCCTGCAGGCAAGCAGATAGCCCTGATGATATTCTCAACCGATAGGGAGTTTACACTTTGGCCCACACCGGGTACAAAACTTACTGTTGACCTTGATGGCACCTCTATTACCCTGCCCGTCGTAGGAGGGAAGGATGCGGTTAAGTAGTCGTGCAAGCTGAGTATCCGACGAATGGAGGATAAGAAGTCCCGCAAAGCGGGATCATGCAGGCTTATAAACTTAAAGAATTAAACGATTGCACTATCTTATTCTATAACTGATTTACGGTTTTTCTGATTTACGGCTGCTCCTTTTCCGTTAATTATACTCCTGACCTCTGATTCCTTATTTCCATTGAGCCAGAAGATGATCATATGATGAAAACTACTTTCAAGTGAAGCCGGCGATTCGATGGCATTATCACAGATGCAAGGCGCAGCATAAAACACATTGTAAATCCCTATTCCCCATGCTTCGTGCCTGCTAACATTGTCTGCAACTTTATAGGAGGAGTAACCCATGGTGTTTCCATGCGACCATGACTGTACTGTGGGCGGATCATAGGGCATCTCGCTCTGGTAGAAGAAGACTCTTCCGTTTTCACCATTCCAGAGTGTCTGATACTCCTGGAAGTGCTCATTAAAGAGACCATAGACAGTAACATTGCTGCCATTCACCACAATTCCGTTTGCCCCCTTGTTTTTATCCCAGGCGACCCCATTGCCGTGGTCGGCTCTCCAGAGCCACGTATGATCGATTATTACATCGTTGCTGTTGATTACCAGTGATGATTTTGCCGAACCCTCTGCAGGTCCGCCTACGCGAATGAAGATATCATAGAGGAATACGGGGTTTCCTGTGTGCACCTTTGATGAACCTTTTTCACCAACAACGAAGAGGTTTTCAGATGTTTTAAGCCCCGCATCGAGTGTAAGTCCGCTAACAATAACCCCGTCAATATCGGCAATTTCAATACAGCTATTGCCATTTTCAGGAATAAGAGTGGCCATACCCATACCCCAGATCACTGTTCCGGGTCTGTCAACTTTTATCGCTTCTTTCAGAAAATAACGGCCTGGTGTGATAAGGAGGTTTTTGCCTTTACTGAGGGCTTCATTCAGTGTTGAGGAATTATCCTTTCCCTCGATGGCGATATAAAAATCCTTCATGGAAAGGGTCCTCTCCGGTTTTGTTTCTCCTGACCAGTCAGGTCCTGTGCTGTTTTTCTTTATAGCTGGTATATTAATGACAAAGTTGCCCCTTACCGATTGAAGCCATGGCTTTTCCCTTATTACAGGAGTCTGGGTAATTTTGGTATAAGGCTTCTCTGGCCAATCCTCTGACGGTGCACCATTTACACCTACAAACATCATGTTCCAGTTGCTCCCTGTCCATTTTCCCATATCGCTGTTGCGTGTCAGCCATTGTTGCTGAGGCCCTGAATTAATGGTTCCGTCAACCTTCGAATCGGCGAGGAAACCTCCGCTGGCATAGCCCTTGTCGAAAAGCTGAAGGTTACCTTTTATATGTACTCTTCTGAGTGGGGCAGCCTGAGAGACACCCCAGACCATGGTAGAATTTTCTGTCGGAATTACTGTGAGGTTTCCCACCGACCTCCAGAAGTTGGTAAGAACACTGTTCCCGTGCATTGTATTGGATCTGACGGCTCCATTGATGACAACATCCTCAGGCGAAACACCCAGCCCCAGAACCTCCATATAATAATCGACCCTGACATCGAGGTTGTAAGTACCCGGTTTGAAAAGTAGGGCGACTCTTCTGGTAGTAAACTCAGCACGACGGGCAGAGTGCCTTACGAAAATAGAGTCAATTACCGACTGAACCTCCTTCATATCCATTGAAGGGTCGAAGATGTACACATTTGTGCCAAACTTACTTTTATTATATTTTTCAGAATATCCGGGGAGGGGTCTGTAAAGCGCATCTGTCTGTTGTGAGAAGGAATTGGGAGTCAGGATAGCCAATAACAGACCTGACATCAGGAGGATGTTTCTGATTTTCATTTATTTGAATGAGATTTGTATTCTTAAATTACAAGCGATGCTGTTTTAACAAAAAATTACTGCAATGCAACCCTGATACCGGTCTGGACAACTACATTTTTCTTCCATTCGTACTTTGCACCATTTTTAATGTTAAGCATAACATCATATGTTCCCGGAGGACATGTACCGCTGAGGCTGGCACCTTCTATCCTGAGTATTTCGCTGTTCTTGTCGGGAGCCGGGTTTGCACCCATTTTAGCTGAGGTCCCGGCAGGATAAAGGTGAATGGACTTAACATCCTTGCTGCCGTTCCAGGTAATAACCCCGGCATTGAGGTTGGTTGTAATGGTATAAGCCACATCAGCCTTCATGGTGAAGTTTTCAAGCCAGAGCTTCTGTATCTTGCCTGAGGCACCGAAAACAATAGCCATATCATAAGTTCCGGGCTTGATTTTTCCTGATTTCTTGCTGGTTGCATTATCTGAAGCCAGAACAGCATCGTGCTTGCCTTTTTCATATATGGCGATCACTCCCATAACCTGGTTGTCATCAGGAGTGTTCTTATAGCTTGTTACTTTTGAGGTATAAGCAGCAAGTCCTCCCTGCGAACCGGGAACTTCAGCAATTAATATCTGGAAATCATAAAGAGTAACCGACAGGGTCGTTTTTGACCCGGCTTTAACCTGAACGTTATCAACATCAAAGGTGAGTGTGCCAGGCTTGCCTGAAAGCTTAAACGTAAATTTTACAGTATAGATGCCAGGCTTTGCATCCTGGCTTTTGAATTCCTTGCCTCCGGCTACCAGTTTGTAAGCCGGGGATGAGTAAATATCTCCAAGCGGCCTTAGCTTGATATCAACAGGGTTCTTGTCGTTGGCTGGCAATGCAGCAAAGGACTGGCTGACCCATACCTGGTTCCAGCATTTTTCGGCCTTGACGATAATGCCGTTATCTAGTTTGCAAGTGTAATTTGAAACAGTCTGCCCATTGAGTGTAAATACCAGGGCAGGCAAAATTGTTAGCAGAACGACGATCTTCTTCATGAGTGGTTTATTATAAGTTGTTGTAATATCAAAGTTATAATAATGATTATTTAGAAAAAAAAATATTTATCATGGTTTTATAACTCTCACAAAATAAGGGATAAGAATGCGCTGAAAACCTAAAAAAACTAACCAGGGACGGCTATTGGGTCAGCCGTAATAGCCAGCAGTCGGTAAGCCCATGATTATCGCTCAGGTCTCCGTCTGCGGAATTTGAGAATCCGGCGACGGCAAATACTCCAGGTGATTGCTCAATTATAGCTGAAGCGTATTCGTTTTCAGTGCCTCCGCAGCGCTTCTCCCAGGATAGTGAGCCATCAGGTTCGAAACAAATGGCAATAATATCATATTTACCCTTTATTGAGGCGGGTTCAAGGTCTGTTGAAATGGTTTGGCCAGTCAGCATTATATTACCGTCGGAATCGGTTATGACTGAAGTTGCAATATCATAACTGCTTCCCCCCGGTTTGCGCACCCATTCCACATTTCCCGCAGAATCGGTTTTTACCAGAAGCATATCGTAAGTATTTGTCACTTGTGAACTGTTGCAGTATGATCCTGCCGCGGCAAATCCATCATCGGCAGTCTTAGTAACGGAAAGGAACGATTCATTATCAATTGTCCCGAGGAGTTTCTGCCATTTTATTTTTCCTGAAGCATCAAATTTGACCAGCCAGCCGTCATAGCCACCATTATTGATGCTGAAAGCGCCATCAGATGAATATGTATATCCTGCAGCGATGTAGCAACCGTCAGCTGTTTCAGTCAATGAGTTGAATCCATCTGCACTGATTCCTCCTGTAATTGTCTGCCAGACCTTGTTCCCAGATTGATTCAGCTTAAGAATAAAGCCATCGGACGAAGAAACGGAAGAGGGCAGGTCCCCATCTTTTGAAAGGGTATATCCGCAAACGATAAATCCGCCGTCAGCTGTGGAAAGAATGTCGGTAGCGACATCCTCAGCTGTCCCTCCCCAGACGAATTTCCAGGCAGCGACTCCGTTACCGTCGGTCTTTATAATACAGGCATCAGCTGTTCCGGGATTATGGTTTCCTGTAATATCGCCATCGTTTGATTTTGTACACCCTGCCATTGCAAATCCGCCGTCAGGGGATTGTACTATCGCATTTCCCCAGTCAAACAGTGATCCCCCGAACGATTTTTCCCATGTCTTGGCACCATCTTTATCGGTTTTGAGAAACCAGAAGTCGTAACTCCCCTTGTCTGACGAAATATCGCCATCAGATGACATGACTGATGAGAGCAAGGCCAAGCCTCCGTCGGCTGTTCTGATTATGTCGCTGCCACAATCATAGCTGCTTCCGCCAAAAAGGATGGAAGAAAGTACTGAGTTTCCGTTATCCTCCTTCCGGCATGAAGACAGCATAAAGAGAAAACTAAAAATTATAATATGGCTCGCACCAGGCTTCATCGGCCATTATATTCTTCTATGAGTTGAGTTCCCCGCATTTTATTCATTTTTACCTGCACCTTTGATAAGGAAAAAGATTCCAAATATTATTGCCACAGCCCCTAAAATGATTCCATCCCAGCGAAACCAGTGAAAATGCGTTCCAGGCCCGAATTTATGGAGTATTCCAACACCCATAAGTACAACGCCAAGAATTAAAAGAGTGAACCCGGAACGGGTGAAACTGAAGGGCTTACGGTCATTCTGTTCCTTAATAATTTCCTCAGTGCCGGGATGTACAAGCTCTGCAGGAGCTTCTGCCTGGCAATTCCAGCAGACGTCCATCTCCACTTCAACCATTTCGTGGCACTTTGGGCAGACCCAGTACTTTTGCTTCTCTTCTTCAATTTGTTCTGCTGTAAGTTCGTCGGGCATATCACCAAAAATGTCTTTTGCAAAATCGTTTAAATCATCATTTTTTATTTCCCGATCACTTCTGGACTGGAGCCTTGTATCTTCTGTCAGCTTTTCACTGTCATTATCTGAGATCAGTTCTCTCTCTCTTGCTATTTCAAGAATAGCAGTATAAACATCTATTACAATATCAGAAGGCCGATCGATGAGATCATAAAGTTCATCGTCGGTATATTTTGCAACAAAGTCCCGGAAAGCATTATCTTTTTTCCATCCTGCAGGGCTTATGCCATTCTGATGAGCTTCAATGTTTGTCATTATCTGCCTTGACAGCTTTTCCCGGAGGTCATAAGGCATGAAGCCTTTGTCGACAGAAACAATTAGAGCTGCTTCAGTCATTTCAGGAAGGTACTCAATGTATCTTGTCAGGATGTTTCGAAGTTCCTGTTCATCTTTTTCCCTCAGATTGCCGGTGAATTCCCTTATTTTTTCAGGGTCTAATTTCAGGAAGGTGTTATCCATGGGCGGGATTATTAGTGATTCCTAAAGTTAAGAAATTTACTGAAGCTGTTTGCTTCCCGGCTCAATCCATTTAAGCACCATGATTAAAATCTTTTTCTGACTGGTTTATTCTTTCTATTTTTGGAAAAATGTCTGCACAATGGAGTGGCTTTCCGATCTTCTTTTAAAACAAGGTGTTGCCCATACAATTCTTCTTTATAGTATGGTAATTGCATCAGGTGTTTTCCTTGGAAAAATCAGGATAAAGGGAGTTTCCCTGGGAATTGCCTTTGTTCTTTTTGCAGGTATCGCAGCAAGCCATTTCGGATTTACGGCAAACCATGAAGTTGTTGAATTCATAAGGGATTTCGGACTGATACTCTTTGTTTTTTCGATTGGGCTCCAGGTAGGACCGGGTTTCTTTTCATCATTCAGGAAGGGAGGTCTTACACTTAATATTCTTGCACTTACAATTGTTGTGCTGGGAGCTGCCACTGTCATTGCCATTCATTTCATTTCCGGCATGAGTATGCCAATGCTCGTGGGTGTTATGTCGGGCGCTGTTACAAATACACCAGGACTGGGAGCCGCGCAGCAGACGCTTGTGCAGGTTTCAGGCGGGACCGAGGTTCCTCAGATAGGACTTGGATATGCAGTTGCTTATCCGTTCGGTGTTCTTGGGATCATTATAACCATGATGATGCTCAGGAGGCTACTGAAAATTGACGTGGATGCAGAGCTCGAAAACTATAATAAAAGCATCCATCCGAGCGAGCAGATACCGGAAAGGGTAAGCATACAGGTAACATCAAAAAAAGTAATAGGGGAGAATATACGCGACATAACTTCGACAATAAATCATCCGTTCGTAATATCACGAATATTGCATAAGGGAGACCTTATAGCATCCGGTTCAGACAGCGTCCTTTACGAAAACGACATTGTATTGGTTGTTGCTGCAAAGGGTGCAATACCAGCAATAATTGCCCAGATAGGAATCGAAAGCGAGATGGACCTTAGCGCAAAATCAGGAAAGCTTATCTCGCGTCGAATTCTCGTCACCAACAGGGATGTGTTTGGCAAAAGAATAGGTTCACTTAACCTGAGGTCGAAATACAACATCAATATTACCAGGATCTACAGGTCAGGCATAGAACTGTTGGCAGAGCCTGGATTAAGACTTCAGATGGGTGATAAGCTTACGGTTGTGGGTGATGAAGGCTCTATTACGCGGGTTATCAAGGAGCTTGGGAACTCA
>JGI20214J51650_10002627_pt1 | contig 11327 bp, 8 predicted proteins | sample WetSurMetagenome_FD_51650 | JGI IMG/M metagenome (IMG submission 51650)
CTTCGGAGTTTTTTCTTCAACCTTATGAGTGGATATCGTAATTTGGGGATGCCCGGGCGGCGGGGGCTCAAGGCATCCGGTGCCGGAGCCCCCAAGAACGGCATTTTTTTCCTTAAAGGATCTCTCCAGAGTAATTCTTAACAATTTTTCAGGCCGGGCGCGAACACTCTGTTCCTTCTTTTTCTCCCGTGCAGAAAAACCTCTCGGACCGGGTCTTCCGGCGATACCGGTGGGAACCGCCGGGGACCGATCACCCGGTGGAGATGATGGCAGGACAAATCCCACCTTTTTTATAACGTGAAATCAAACAGCGTTCCATGGAGAAACCGGGGTCACCGCCTCTTCTGCGAGTATGTCCCTCGTGTAACAGCCAGATCGAACCCGATCATGAGTTCTGCGAGATCTGCGGGGCGAAGATGCCGGAACTGCCGTCGTGCAGCAACTGTGGTGCACGGTTCATTGCCCCGGTCAAGTTCTGCGAGATGTGCGGGACGCCGGTCAAACCCCGGGAAACTCCCGCAACAGTTCCGGAGGAGCGAGCGGGACCCGTGAATGAGCCCGGACTACCGCTGCAGGGACAACCGGCCGTTCGGAAGGAGATCACAACGCCGGTGCCACCGGCAACGGAACTCCCGCCTTATCCGGTACAACCTGCGGTAACGAAAGAGATCGCGGCGCCGATACCCCGTGCGCCGGAGGAGCCCGGGACCGATGANGACGTCCTCTTCTTCATTCCCGGCGACACGGTCCCGGCAAAACCGGCGGCGAACAGGGCGCGGGTTATCGGGGGAATCGTCCTCCTGGTTCTCATCGTTGCCGCTGCCGCTTTCTTTGCCATGCCGATCCTTACCGGGAACAGCGGACCGGGAGGCATCAGTAAAGCGGCCCCAGCGGCGATCACACCCTTGCCGGATCTGACCACAACCCTGACAACGCAGCCAACCCCGACTCCGACCCTCGTTCCTACTACTGCTTTCGGGCCGCTTGTCCCCCTGCCCACACAATCGCTGCCCGCGGGCCAGAAGGTATACTTCCAGGTCCAGAAAGACCCGGTATCCGGAAAGATATCGGTGATCTTCGCCGGCAGTGCCATTGCCAACAGCGTCACCAGTGCGGAGGTGACCGTCACCCAGCCGGGCGGGGCTATTGGAAGAGGCATTATTCTCCCGGCGAAGAGTGTACTTGAGCTTACACTCGCCGGAACGAGGGGTGTATCCGACCGGGTGGAGATCCTTGCGAAGATGACGAACGGCCAGACCTACCGGGTCTATGACCAGCTGGTCCTGTGAGGGGGCCGGTAGGACCACTCCTCTTCTTTTCACAAGGTTCATTAAAGAAAACAAAAAACATATCGCAAGGAGCCTTTTCATGTTCTTCGACGAAACGAGATTTTTTTGTTATACCGCACTCCCTTCACGTTGTTTACACAGTTCCGGGACACGGCAACTGTTGCACAACCTTCATTATCCGGCATACTGAACATTTCTCTAAAGAGGAATTGTCATGTTTTGTGGCGAGTGTGGAACCCAGAATCCTGAGAACAACCAGTTCTGTAAAAACTGCGGAAAACCGCTCCGGCGACCTCAGCAGGCCGCTGCACAGGCTCCTGCGGTCTACCCGCCAACGGCAGTCCCCCAGCCGGCTGCTCCGGCCTATTACGCTCCGCCGCCAGGCGTAGTTCAGCCACCGGGGCCGGGATCTGCACAGGCCACCGCGAAACTACCGCTGAACAAGGGAATGCTTGTCCTTGGCATCCTTGCGATCCTTGTTGGCATCGGATCCTGGTTCCGGTACCCCTATCTCCTGGGGATCCTTGCTATCGTCCTGGGGGGGATCGTGATCTCCAGAACGAAGAATAAAAAAAGTGCCATCGCCATCGTTGCCGCGCTCGGGGTCCTGATCGGGCTGGCATCCATAGTCGTTGACATATTCTACCTGGAGATCTTCCCCCCAGCCCCGGTGGTCCTGATGACAGTCTGGCTGATCCCCTGAAAAAAGTTTTTTTCTTTTTTCGTATTTAAAAAGAGAATTAATCCCGTACTGCCGCGCTCTTCCGGCTGAAGAATCGCGATAAGGACAGCGAGAGAGTACCGGCTACAAGGACGATCGTGGCGATCACAAACAGGCCTGAAGCAACCGTTGTCAGCAGGTCAAGGGAGAGGATAACCCCCGTTCCTATGAGAAGAATGATCCCGACCCAGATACCGAGCACCGGTTTCATGGCGCCGAGGTCCCAGCCTTTCCAGCCCCGCCTCTTTGCAAACCACATGCCAAGAAGGGTGGAAGGGAAGATGTAAATCAGGCTGTACAGGGCACTGCCGACAATGATGGCGATAACGGTTGCCAGTTCCGGGTTGAAGCTCAGGAAAGAATAACAGAACTGTGACAGAAGTACGATCTCAAGGATTGGCGTGATGAGGATCTGCATGCCGGGTTTCACGACAGGGTGCTCATTGATGTACGTAGACACCTGCGGGGAAAACGAGTAATACCATGCNTTAAATCCCGGCATGAACCGGGAGCCGGTGTAGCTCTTCGCGATCGAATCGTCACGGAAGCTCCTGACCAGCTGCACCTCGCTTGCAAGCGGCGACCCGAATGTGGCGGTGACGATGAGACACTCTTTTCCCTGCGACTCATATTGATATTTTTTGTTGGCAATTTGCGACAGTTCATCTGACTTTCTGGTTGACGCGTANGCCTCCTCGTCATGACCTCCCCACTTGGTATATGCACTCGATTTCATGGTTTCCATGTTTGCCAGCGAGCGTTCGGTACTGGAACCCCGGCCAGGATCGGTGAACAGCAGCAATGCTTCTGCCTGATTGTAATTCTTGATCGCGTCTTCATAATTGCCACTTTCCAGCGCTTTATCGCCATCCTGTTTGAAGTTCATCCAGTCATACTGCAGTTTTGATTTTTCCTGCAGGACATTGGGAACACCCACCGCAACAAGGGGTGCGGAGGGAGCTGTATCCAGGGTGGCAGCCACGAGAGCAGGAATGGTCAGCACAAGGAGACAGGCCAGCAGGGCTGGCAGTCGTGGTTTGGGGAGTGTCATGTATCATAGGTTTTTCAGTTCGGCATTAAACCTTTTGAATCGTACCGGGAAAAACTATTACGTGAGCTTTCGGATTATCCAGCATCTGGCGGCCAGAACGGATCGCTCTCGGTTCTCGCATAAAAACAAGTCCGCCTGCCTGATTTCAAAGAAATTAACTGCCGGGAAGAGAGACGTTATCTATGGCAACCGATGGCACCGGCAATCCACGGCCGGTAACACTGACTCCGGACAGTGAACCTGGTCAAATCAATAATACCATGGATGCCATGGTACCTGCCGCCAGCAAACCGGCACACCCGGGAACTTCGATTGAATGGTGGTTTGTCCACGGTTCCTTCCAGGGAGCAGGAACCGGGTGCCGGTATTTTATGATGAGCATTTTCCGGTACGCGCTTCCGAACGGGCCGGATCCTGATAATGGATATTATGTAATGCTCTCGATCCTGGACCCGTCAGCCGGGCAGAACTTCATAATCAGCAGGGGTGAACAGGGAGTCATCGACCAGCTGTTTAGTGAAACCAGCGAGCCTCTGTCCATAAACCTCGACCGCGACCTCATCCAGACATTTATTGATGAGACCAGGGCGTGGGGGCCGCCCCGGCCCGTAACCCTGGAGCGGGAAAGACCGGAAGTGACCCTTGATCCGTTCTCATTTCACTGGATCGACCTCTCTTTTCGCCAGGAAGACGACGGAATTCACCTCTCCTTCGTGGACCCGGAACAGGGCAGACGGTGCAGTATTCATCTCGTACCCGCATCATCGGACTACACCATGGAAAACATCGGGGCTTTCCCGCAAAGTTCCATGACTTATGCTACATGTCCCCGGCTCCTTCTGTCAGGATTCGCGGGTGACGACATGATCCATGGTACTGCCTGGTTCGACCATCAGTGGGGCAGCTCAGGCTGGTTCCTCTCACGGCCGAACGGGGGGGACCTGTACGGGTGGGACTGGGTGGGCATCAATGGCAGGGACGGATCTGACTGGATTTTTTTAACCTTTCATGACCCGAAAACTGCTTCAATTCTCGGGCAGTATGCATTCCTGTTCAGGGAGGGAGAACCTGCCCGGGCATTTCGGCACTTCATCGTTCGGCCAACGCGATTCTGGGTCAGTGAGAAGACCCGGATCCGGTACTCGGTGGCAATGGAGATCGAGATCCCGGAGATCTCCCTGCGGTTTTCCCTTGAACCGGTCGCCGATGATCAGGAGATTTCGGTGCTGGGATTGATGCGGGCACTCTGGGAGGGTGCTGCAACGGTAACAGGGACCATTGGATCGATCCCGTTTTCCGGTACAGGACGGCTCGAACTGCATGGGTACGGCTACATCTTCGACTTCCGGCAGTATCTTGAAAACCGTACTACCAAAATCCAGGAATCCATTGAATTGTTCCTGCCCCGAACGTTTACTGATGACGATTACCAGAAATTTGCCGGGTTGCCACACTGGGTCCATGATCCTGCTGCCTTCAACGAGACGATTGTCAGGCCCTGCTGGGACCTGCTCTCACGGGAGAAAAAATACTGGCGGCCGGTCTTTGGCCTTCTCCTCCTCGAAACGCTCGGGATTGGATCAGAGAAGTACAGGATGCTCCTCTCGGTTGTTCCGGAACTCACCCACACCGCCACCCTCATTATCGATGACATTGAGGATGATGCCTTTATCCGTCGCGGCGATGCCTGCATCCACCGCAGGTACGGAACGGATATCGCCATCAATGCGGCAAATTCCCTGTATTTCCTCCCGTCGCTTCTCTACAATACCCATCCTGATCTTTCTGATAAACAACGGCTGGATTTCCACCGCATAACCCTCGATTCCTTTGTGAAAGGCCATTTCGGCCAGGCACAGGACATTTACTGGACAAAAAACCTTACGCAGGAGAATGCTGCAATCTGGGGCTGCGACCGGTTACAGGAAAAAATTCTCCAGATGTACGCCTTCAAAACTGCATCCGCAGCGGTTGCAACGGCGGAGGCAGGATGCATTCTCGCTGGCTCTGACGAAAAGGTCCGGGATGCCTGCATCAGCTATGCCCGTGCTCTGGGTGTTGCATTCCAGATTACCGACGACATCCAGAGTTTCGAGGAATCATCTGCCGGCGCCGGGGGGATCTGCGGCGATGACCTTCTCGCGGGAAAATTGACCTATGTGATCGCTAAGGCCCTGGAGCTGCTGGAGCAACAGGACAGGGACCGGCTCCGGGAAATCCTGTGTTCACAATCATTACGGCAGGATCCAGCGGCACTCCTTGAAGGAATCAGACTTGTCAGGAAATCCGGATCGCTCAGGACCTGCCGGACAGAAGCACTTCGGATGGTGGATGAAGCGTGGCGGATGTTTTCTGAGACCATTCCGCCAACAGAACCAAAAATAATGCTCAGGCTCTTCTCCCGCAACCTGGTAAACCATAAGGATGAGACTGAACTCATAAAGGCACCCGGGAGGCCTTCCGGGAAACCCTCAGGAACGAGGCATCCCAAAGGCTTTCCTGCAGAATAAAAACGCTGAATGCCCCCGGGCAACAAAGGGCAAAAAAAAAAGCCTGAATGCAGTATAGGGCGATCATGGGGATCCTATGTGAATGGCCTCACCCACAAGGAAGCCCAATTCTTTTAACCAATGCCATACAACAATGTTAGAGCGGGCTGGTAGATCAGTGGTAGATCGCTTCCTTGGCATGGAAGAGGCCGCGGGTTCAATTCCCGCCCAGTCCATTCTTCGTTTTTGATCAGTGTTCCCGCACCGGTATCAGATGCTGACAGTTCCGCTAGACAGATTTGTTCATAGCCGTACGGCATTCACGGTGGTATCAGGCAATCCTGATAGAACAAAACCCGTGTACCTGGTCACTTCGAAAAGATCCAGAACCGCATTTTCACCGGCTCTCACGCCNGATTGCCCGCGAAGTAGTCCCGACATGGACCTGATGAGCGGTACAGCACCGGGAATGGATCCCTCTTTTAAATGCGGGACCATCCGGGTCATTTGCCAATCTTTTTGTCCACCGGCACGAACATCAGAAGAAATACGGAACTCATCATGGTAGATCTCCCATCCTTTGGCATAACCGGGCCGGGCCGGCGTAACCGCACCATTGTCCTTTCTGCCACAACCGCTCTTGCGTTCGCAGCAAATATCTGGGGACTCTTCCTGGGGATCACGGTCGTCTTCTCCCACCTCCTNTACTTCCCGATCATCCTCGCGGGATACTGGTTCCCCCGGCGCGGTATTGTCTTTTCCGCATGCATGGCAGCGGCCTACGGTGCTGCCGCACTTCTCCTGTCCCCGGTTGATATCATGACGACGACCGCGGTATTCTCCCGCTGTGCGATCTTCCTCGTGATTGGTGCTGTCGTCTCTTTCCTCTCCGAGCGACTCAGCGAGTCCGAACAGAGGTTGCACGACATCATCGAGTTCCTCCCCGACCCTACCTTCGCGATCGACCCCGCCGGTACTGTAATTGCCTGGAACCGGGCGATCGAGGAGATGACCGGCATCAGGAAGGCAGAGATGGTCGGCCGCGGCAGTTACGAGTACGCCCTCCCGTTCTACGGGAAACGGGAACCCGTCCTTATCGACACCATCCTCGACGAGTCGGCAGGACCGGCCGCCAGGTACCTGAATGCCGGAAAGGAATCCGGCAGGCTGGAAGCAGACGTCTTCCTTCCCCGGTTCCGCAACGGCAAAGGGGTTTACCTCCGCCTCGCGGCGACCGCCCTGTTTGATCCCGGTGGACGGCTGGCCGGGGCAATAGAATCGATACGGGACGTGACCGACCAGGTGATCACCGAAGCAGCCCTGAAGAATACCGGCACCCGTCTCAACGCCCTTGCCGGGATTATCCGGCATGATCTCGGGAAGAAACTGGCAGACCTGAACAGCAGGCTGGCCGCGGGAGCCAGGTACTCGTCTGATCCCGGGTTCGCCGGCTGGATTGCAACGATGCAGGAATCGGCCGATGGGATCGGGGAGCAGATCGGGATCTCCGCCGAGTTCCGCGAGATCGGGGCGACCCCGCCGGGGTGGCAGCCGGTGCAGTACGCTGCAGCAGGGGCGGCAGCACGGAACCGTTCCGGTGCCCTCTCCTTTGGGATCTGGACGGAACGCCTTGAGATCTTCTCCGACCCCCATATAACTGAAGGGTTTCACCATCTTTTCGAGCGGGCTGCGGGGACCTCTGCCGGCGCAAAGCGGGTCGTGGTCTCCTACCGGGTGGGGGAAAGCGGATGCATGCTCTGTATCGAAGATGACGGGCAGGGTTTTCCCGAAGACGCCAGGGAGGGACTCTTCAGGAAACGGGACGAAGAGTTCGGCTGCGGGCTCTTTCTCGCGAAGGAGATCTTCGCCATCACCTCGATAACTGTACGGGAGAGCGGGACCTTCGGCCACGGAACAAGGTTCGAGATCCTTGTACCCCCTGAAGGGTACCGGATCCAGGATACCGGGCCGGGCATGGCCGGGAATGAGAAGACTTCGCCTATGAATCGCCCTGAAGATGTGTCCCGCCGGGAGGGCCCGGGGGCCCCTGTCGTACGGGAACTCAGGGCAGACGAGTTCCCACTTGCCGCGGAGGCCTGGGCGGAGTACCACGGGACCACGGCCGATCCGGCGACGGACCGCGTTTTTGCGGTCATCCTCACGGGGACCATCGTTGCTCTCGCACGCTGCCGGCGGCATCCCGACGGGCTCGAAGTCGATGGGATCTTCACGCTGCCGGCATTCCGTTCGAAGGGCTATTCCCGCCTCGCGGTCGGTGCCCTTGTCGAAGCCTGTCATAACGATGACCTTTACATGCACGCTGTCACGGGACTGACCGCGTTCTACCGCTCGTTCGGGTTCGAACCTATCGCAGAACAGGTCCTTCCGCCGACAATCCGGGAGCGGTATCTCTGGGCTGCCGGCAACCTCGAAGGCGCCGAAGTCCAGCCGATGCACAGGAGGTCGGGGATGTGATCACCGGTTACCACGGCATTATTCCCGGGCTGGTCCCGTAACCGCCAGGATGAAACCTCGCCAGGGCAGCGGTTCAGAAAAAGAGCGGTGTCCTGGCGGATAGTATTTATCATGGAAGATTAATCTCTCACTTATCATGCGTATCCGTGACCTGATCCTGCCGGAAGACAAGGTCTTTTTTACCCTCTTCAGGGAGATGGCGGAAAAGATTGCTGAAGCCGCGACGACCCTGAACGAGATCACCCACGAGCTTCCCGAAGGGACGGAGAAGGCCCACAAGGTCCGCCAGATCGAGCACCACGGCGACGAGATCACGCGGAAGATCTACGAGCAGCTCAACGAGAGCCTCATCGCCCCGCTCGAACCTGATGAGATTGCCCGCCTTGCGCCGGTCTTTGACGATGTGCTGGATAAGATCGACTGGGTAACCCACCAGCTCTGCAACTACGGCATCCCGGAAACCAACGATGTGCTGAAGGAATATTCGTACCTGATCCTCCTGTCCAGCACGGAGATCACGCACGCCGTGAACAGTCTTTCCACCTTAAAAAACCTGGACGAGGTAAAGACCCATGTCCTGGAGATCAGCCGGCTCTACAACCTTTCCACCGAACTCCTCTCGCGGGCGGTCCTCGAGCTCTTCAAGAACAAAGACCTCCTGATGATCATCAAGCTCAAGGATATCTACGAAGGGTTTGCCAAGGTCATGGAGAAATGCAATGATGTCGGCCATGCCCTGGATGACATCGCGATGGCCCACTCATGAGTATGATTGACCCCCTCATCCTGTTCGGTGTCATCCTCGCGCTTGCGCTGAATTTTGTCAACGGCCTTAACGACGCCTCGCATTCCATAGCTACAGTAGTCGCAACCAAAGCCCTCTCGCCGATAAAAGCGGTCTTTTACACGGCGGTTTGCAACATGATCGGCCCGTTCCTCTTTACGACCGCGGTGGCTGCCACGATCGGGACGGCAATCGTCACCAGGAGCGGACTTACCCCCCTCTCCATTGTCGTGGCGATGGGGGCTTCCATCTCGCTCGTCTTCGTTGCCACCCGGGCAGGGATCCCGCTGTCGAGCAGCCACGCCATGGTCGGGGGCCTGCTCGGGGCCGGCATCGCCGTCGGAGGACTTTCCGCGGTTATCCTCCCCGGCTGGGGGACCCTGATCGATGTTATCCTCTTCGGATTTTGCGGGGCCGTTATCGGGGCGATCCTGATCGGGCTCTTTACTCTCTCGTTCCACGAGGACCTGCAGCTGGGTATCATGCTGGGGGCCATCTGTGGAGCTGCCCTGATCATTCCGATCCTGATGCTCCTTGGGATCCTGAAGATTTCGGGGCTCCTCGGCGTCGTGCTCTTCATCTTTATCTCGCCGATCATCGGTATTGTCGGGGCTTTCCTCTTCGATGTGATCATCTCCCAGCTCTTCAAACATTCGCGGCAGAACCGGATGAAGCGGATCTTCCAGCCGCTCCACGTCGTTGCCTGCCTTGTCCAGGCAACTGCCCACGGGGCAAACGACGGCCAGCACGCGGTCGGGGTGATCACTGCGCTGCTCGTCTCATCAGGGTTGCTCCTGACATTCGATGTCCCGGCGTGGGTGATCCTGACCTCTGCCATCGCGATCGGCCTCGGCACCTGCTTTGGCGGGTGGGCGGTCGTTGACAAGATGGCAAAAGAGATCACCAAGATCCGCCCGTACCAGGGGTTCTGCGCAGCAACGGCCAGCAGCGCCATCCTTGTCTCGGTCACCGAGGTAGGTATTCCTGTTTCCTCGACCCACGCCATTAACGGGGCGATCATCGGCGTCGGAGCCACCCGGGGGAAAAATGCCGTCCAGTGGAAGGTCGTCCGTGAGATGATGACGGCGTGGATCATCACCATCCCGCTTGGGTTCATCGTCGCATGGATCGGGTACTTCCTTGTCGCGTTCGCTCTGGGCGCTGCCTAGACAGGCCTGTTTCGCTATATTTTTATGACCCGCCGCCGATTAGCAGTGGGTTTGTTATGGGTCTCCGGGAACTGCTGATACCACAGGATAAGATCTTTTTCGATATGTTCGAAAAACAGGCGGGCATCGTGAAGGAGGCAGCGTGGCAGCTCGTGGCGCTGACCGAGGATTTCACGAACGTGAAAGAGAAACGCCATGCCATCGAGAAGCTCGAACACAAGGGTGACGTGGTCACGCACGATATCTACGACCAGCTGAACCGCACGTTTATTACCCCCCTCGATCCGGAAGAGATCTCGCGTCTCGCCTCCGCACTGGATGAAGTGCTGGACTATATCGACGGGGCAACCGAGAAGATGTTCTATTATGGTATCGACGGCACCGATTCCCACATGATCGAACTGGCAAAACTCATCCATATGTCCACGGTCGAGATCGAGAGTGCGGTCAAGGGGATCCGCTCAATCAAGGACCCGCGGTATGTCGAGGAGCGTTGCATCGAGGTGAACCGCCTCGAAAACCTGGCGGATGATGTCCTCGCCCACGCGGTGACAGACCTTTTCAGGACCACCGATGCGATCGCCATCATCAAGCTCAAGGATATTTACGAGCACCTTGAGACCGCTACCGATTACTGCGAGGATGTCGCGAATGTGCTCTCCGATATTGCAATCCGCCATTCATGAACGAACAGGGTAAGGGGATTGCATGATCGAAGCAACCTGGGAACTGATCGTCGTCATCATCGGCATCGCGCTCGTCTTTGATTTCACCAACGGGTTCCATGATTCGGCCAACTCCATCTCGACGGTAGTATCCACAAAAGTGCTCTCGCCGAGGAACGCAGTTGTCTTTGCGGCATTCTTCAATTTTGTTGCAGCATTTGGTTTTGGTGTCGCTGTTGCAAGCACGATCAGCAAGATCATCCACCTGGACGTTGTGCAGGTCGCGGTAGTCCCCTATATCATCCTTGGTGCCCTGATGGGGGCTATCTCCTGGAACCTGATCACCTGGTACTTCGGGCTTCCCACCTCATCATCTCATGCACTCATCGGAGGAATGGCAGGTGCAGGAATATCGGCCGCAGGATTTGCCGCGATCAAGCTGGATACTATCACCCTTGTTGCTGCATTTATGGTCCTCTCCCCGATCATCGGTCTCATCTGCGGGTTCCTGTTCATGGCCGCGGTTCTCTGGATCACCAGAAAAGCAAACAAACAGACTACGGAGACTCATTTCAAACATCTTCAGCTCTGTTCGGCAGCCGCATACAGCTTCAGTCACGGTACCAACGATGCCCAGAAGACGATGGGGATCATCCTCCCCCTCCTCTTCTCCATCGGGTACTT
>JGI20214J51650_10002628_pt1 | contig 11325 bp, 10 predicted proteins | sample WetSurMetagenome_FD_51650 | JGI IMG/M metagenome (IMG submission 51650)
ACCGCCGGGTCCGGGTCCACTGGGGGAACCAAAGCTTCCTCGCTCGGGCGAGCCCGGCCCACCGGACGGCTGACAGAGATCGCGGCTCAACGCTGCGCTGAGCGCCGTCAACTCCACCCCGGCGATGACCCCGTCGCCGTTGGTGTCCAGGAACTGCCACAGGCTGCCGCCGGCCCGGTCGTACTCCTCCCGGGTAATGTCCCCTTCGCTCTCACGGCCCGGCCGAGCGGCCGCCGGATCTCCCGGCGCCCCAGGTTGGCCCTCCCGCAGCCGCTGGATCTCTGTCCGCGTCAGCAGGCCATCGCCATTCCCGTCGACACGCACGAAGCAGAGGTTCCGGACGGCGGAGAATTCCGCCCGCGTGACCCTCCCGTCCCCGTTTAAGTCGTATGCCTTCCAGCCGCCGTCGAACCTGGACGGCGGCTGCCCCATGCCCGGTCCCCCGCGGCCGCGGCCCGGCGGTCCGTCCCGGCCCTCCGGGTTCCCCGTATCGGTCGCACATGAGGCGAGGAGAACGGAGACAGTCAAGACCAATGCGAATCCCGCCAGCGGTCTCCCCATCGTCATCCTTTCACCTGTGGTGGCCTGCAGCGCAAGCCACTCAGCGTGTTCCTGCAGGGTGTCGGCACCGAGTACGCGTGCGGCGGAAGCCCAAAGGAGGTGCTTGGTCGTTCGACCCGATCCGAGGATCTCTCACGACCGCGGCTCTCTCTCCCGGACGCCCACCTGCTCCTCCTTCTCTGGACAGGGGAAGGCCATGAGCGCGCTCACCATCGGCAGAAGGGTTTCTGCGTACACAGGCTTCGGGATAATGGCGCGCACCAGCGTGCGCAGCTCCGGTGCGGCCCGCTCAGCCTCGGAGCTGCCCGTTACGAGGACGACGGGGAGACCCGGAGAGAACTGCCGGGCGGCCCGCGCGACCTCCCAGCCAGAGCAATCGGGCATCCGGAGGTCCGTCAGGACAAGATCCACGGGGGCCTCACGTAGCTGTCGGATGCCATCAGCACCCCCGACCGCCTCTGTCACCTGGAAGCCCGCCCGCGCGAGCAGGTGCGCCAGGGCCCAGCGCACGAGGGGCTCGTCGTCGATCACGAGCACCCGAGGCTGTTCGGGGGCGGGCCGGGCGGCGGCCTCCACGGACTCGGCCGTCTCACTGTCGAGAGTTCGCATGGGCAAGCCTCCTTCGTGTTACTGCATGGCCGGCGGCGGTGCCGGATGACCCGGAAAAGGCCCTGACCCGCTCGGGCGGCCAGCGGGGGGTCCGCCGTGGCTTCGGCGGGCGCGTTCCTGCTGGAGAGCCTGGAGCTGTCGCCACTGGTCGGTACTCAATGCCCGGCGGATAGCCAGGAGCATCGACGCGTGCTCTTTCTCCAGCCGCCCGCGCGCCGCGGTGATCAGATCGATCTGCGCAGACACTCTCGCCTCGTCCGGACGGTCCGCGTCCAAGAGTGGCTGCAGGCTGAGCTCCTGCTTCTCCAGATCCGCCCGCAAGTCAACGAGCCGGAGACGATGTGCAAGGAACGTCTGTTCGATCTGACCCACCTGGACCTCGGTCAAGCCGAGCTTTTTCGCCACCTCGGAATCCTTCCACCACGCGCCAGGACCCGGACCCATCGCCTGGGCGGGCGGCGGTGGCCCCATGGGTCCGGGGCGCCCCGGACCTTCGGGCCGACGCTCCCCCGCCATGGGCGGCGGGAAGCCGCCGGGGCCTTGCGCGAGGATAGGCGGCGGCGGACCGGCGTCTCCTTCGGGAGTGGCCGGGAGCGGGGCAGCTTGCCCGGCTGCGAAACCGAGGAGAATAAGCACGGCTGCCGCGAGTACGATCCCAAGGACCTTCATGGCTGATCTCCTTTCTGCGCACCGATCCCTCGATCTGATTGGCGCGCACCACGCTCCAGTTCCGCGATGAGCAGCGCCGCGGGGCTAAGTGCTACGGGCGCCTCTCTATAGATGGCATGCTGCACGGCGCTCAAGAGCGCCTGGTCGGCCTCGGATTCCGCCGGAGACCGTGGCGGTGTCCCGCCGCGCGTCAGGAACACCGCCACGAGCGCGCCGGTCGCAAGAGCCGGCGCCCAGACGCTCCTCCAGCGCCGGACGAAGGGCCGGCGGTCACCCGCCCGACAGCCGATACGCACACGTTGCCGCTGGAAGAAAATGTCCGACCGCTCGGCCCGGGCACGCGCGTCGACCGCAAGATCCACAAGGGTGGTATGCAGTCGGTCGTATTCCTCACGGCAGGCCACGCAACGCCTCACATGCGCGGGTGTCGCTCCCTCTAGGGTGCCGGCGACCAGTTCCATCATCTCGCGATCGGTCAGATGTCCTCGCATGACCCTTCTCGCTCCTTGACCTTCCGCCGCACCGCGCCGATTGCTCGCGCCAAGTGCGCCTTCACCGTTCCGACCTCCAACTGCAGAGCCTGCGCGATCTCCTCCAGTGTCATTGCTTCTACGAACCGCAACAGAAAGCAGGTCCGTTGCCGGTGCGATAGTCGCTCCACGACGGCCTGGACCGCGGCGAGTCGCTCGCGGGCCACGATCGTGCGCTCGGTCGACGGCGCCGGGTCCGGCACCCACGAGGCGACGTCGGTCACGTCACCCGGCTGGCCGTTCCGCGAGAGGTGGCGCCAGAACGCCAGGCGCCGACTTCTCCTATGATCCCGCCCGAGATTAAGGGCAATGCGGACCAGCCAGGTCCCGACGCTCGCGTCCCCCCGAAAGCTGCTCCGCTTCGTGAAAGCCCGAAGAAACACCTCCTGCGTCAACGTGTCCGCGGCATCCGCGTCCCGGAGCAACATCAGGAAAATGCGATGGATGCGTCGCTGGTGTGTTACCACAATGTGGTCGAACGCCTCTAATGAAATCCCGCCCACCTGTCCTGTCGGCGCATTCTGGGTGGTGCGCGTAAGCAGGCTTGCCTCCATCGGCGCTCCTTGTCGCCCTTCCATAGAGATTAGACGAGAGACTGCGTGGCGCGGATTACACGGCGGAGTCCGGGTTCGGCCAATAGCCGGATGCTGAAAGCCCCTTTGCGCCTAGGGTGCTCAAGAAGGTCCAGGTGTAAGGCGGCGTCACCCATCCTTCTCGGATGGGTACCCGGCGCGGTGCGAGACTCATCCCGCTCGTGGTGAGCCTGTCGAACCACGCAGCGCCGCGCGAGCGCGCGGGGTGCCCGTCCCGAGGACGGGTCCCCGCAGATGGGCCTTTTTCAGCGGCCTGTTAGCCGGCTTCTTCGGCGGCGAGCGACATCCACCCACCCCCGAGCGCCTTGTACAACCGCACCACGTTGGAGGTGACGGTCCCCTCGCTCTGGGCCAGTTGATCCTGCAGCGACAATAGCGATCGTTGGGCGTCCAGCACACACCGAAAATCGACCAACCCCGCGCCGTACTGCGCCTGCGCCAGCGCCACCGCCCGCTCGGCCGCCCGGGACGCCTCGCGCAGCGCCTCACGACGCCGCTGCTCCTCGACAAACGCAACCAGCGCGTTTTCGACCTCTTCCAGCGCGGTGAGCACCGTTGCTTCATACTGGATCAGGGCTTGCTCCTGGAGCGCCGATTGGACCTCGATCGTCTTCCGGACGGCGCCGGCATCGAAGAGGCGCCAGGAGACGGACGGCCCGATACTGTAGGCCCGGCTGGTCGCGGACAACAGGTTGGTCAGATCGAGGGCGCTGAAACCGATCGAACCGACAAGCGAAAACTTCGGGTACAGCTCCGCCGTGGCGACGCCGATCTGGGCCGTCTGCGACGCCAACTTGCGCTCGGCCTGCCGGATATCCGGTCGGCGACGGAGCAGGTCCGCCGGGACACCGATGGCAACCTCCAGCGGGGGCACCGGGATCGGCTGACNCGCCGCCAGCTCCACATGCACGGCGCCGGGGCGCTCGCCCAGCAGGATCGCCAGGCGGTTCTTGGCCTCCTCCAATCCGGAATGCAGCGTCGGGATCTGCGAGCGGGTGCTCTCCAGATTGTATTTGGCCTGCTCCAAGTCCAAGACCGTTGTGAGGCCGGCCGCGACGCGTATGGCAGTCAGCTCGTGGGTTTCGGCCTGCGCCGCGAGATTGGCTTCGGCCACCGCGAGCCTGTTTTGAAACGTCCGCACTTCGATATAGTTCAGTGCAACTTCCCCCAAAAGGGACACGAGCACATTGCGCAGGTCCTCCCCGCTCGCCTGGAGATCCGCCGTGGCCGCTTCGACGGAGCGGCGGACGCCCCCGAACACGTCCAGCTCCCAACTCGCGTCGAGCCCGACGGAATACGACTCCCGCGCCGAGATCTCGACCGAGCCCCGGTCCGTGCTGACATTCGCACTGCCGCGACCATAGGTGCCGGAGCCTGTGGCGTTGAGCGTCGGGAAGAGATCGGCCTGGTTGATGCCTCGTCGGGCGCGAGCCTCACGCACCCGCGCCTGCGCCTTCTTGAGGTCCAGGTTGCCCTGGACGGCTCGGTCGATCAGGCGCGTGAGGATCGGGTCCTTGAGTGTCGTCCACCAGCTCGCCAACACCTGCGGATCCGTCGGCTGGGCGGTCGCGCCGCCGCGGACTTCCCCATGCCACGCCTGGGGCGCCAAGATCTGCGGCGCGACGTAGTCCGGCCCCACGGCGCAGCCAGCGAAGCCCAGCGCCAAGAACGCCGCGGCCATTCGACCCCAGCGGCGGCCCCGATGACCGCTCCACGACGCCGCAATACGCGCCTCGCGATCTGTCCGCTGTATGTGGATGGCTTTACTCATGTCTGAGCGCCTCGATGGGGTCCAGCCGCGCTGCCTGGCGGGCCGGAAAGTAGCCGAAGACGATGCCGACCATTGCGGAGAACGCGAAGGCGACCGCGACGATACTCGGGTTGAACACGAAGGGCACCTCCAGCACGGTCGTTCCCACTGCGGCGGCCGCCAGCCCGAGGAGGATGCCGATCAGGCCACCGAAGGACGACAGCACCACCGCTTCCACCAGAAACTGCATCAGCACTTCCCGCTCCAAAGCCCCGATGGCCAACCGGATGCCGATTTCCCGCGTCCGCTCGGTCACCGACACCAGCATGATGTTCATGATGCCGATCCCGCCCACCAGCAGACTCACCGCGCCCACCGCTCCAAGTAGTGCCGTCAGGACCTGGGTGGTTCCGGCTAATGTGCTGATGAGCTGTTGCATATTGCGCACATGGAAGTCATCGTCCTTGCCCGGCGTGATGCGGCGACGCTCCCGCAGCAGTTGCTCGATGTCTTGCTGGACCTTTTCCGTGGACACGCCGTCTCGCGCGGACACCGAGATCATGGAGACGTCCACGTTCCCCGCGACGCGCCTTTGCAACATTCGTAAGGGCACGAGAACGACATCGTCCTGATCCATGCCGAAACTTGATTGCCCTTTCTTGGCGAGCACGCCGATCACCTGACAAGAGAGTTTCTGCAACCGGATGGTCGCGCCCAGCGGGTCCTGACTGCCGAAGAGCCGTGTGCGTACCGTCGCCCCGACGATGCAGTGGGCGCTGCCCCCCCGGAGTTCCCCCTCGCTGAACTGGCGGCCGCTGGTGAGCCGCCAGTTGCGCACCTGGAGGTAGTCGTTCGTGCTCCCGGTGACGGTGGTGGACCAGTTCGTGCTCCCGGCGATCGCCTGCATCGTCTGGGTGGCGACAGGCGCGACGGCCGCCAAGCCCGAGATCTCCCGCGCGATGGCCTCGGCATCCTCGATCTTGAACATGGCTGCGCTCTCGCGCGCGCCGCCCGGGCGCGGTCCCTGTCCCGGACTCACATCGATGAGGTTGCTGCCGAGACTCGCGACGTCGGCGGTCACCTTCGCGGTCGCCCCGCCGCCGATGGTCACCATCGTGATGACGGCTGCGACACCGATCACGATTCCGAGGATGGTGAGCGACGAGCGCAACACATTCCGGCGGATCGCTCGAAAAGCAAGTAGGAGCACGCTCCGGATCATTCCGCCATCTCCTGAACTTGGCCCGCCGAGTCGATCCGGCCGTCCCGGAAGTTCACGGTCCGCCTCGCGAACCTCGCCATCTCTCGCTCGTGGGTCACCATGATGATCGTGATNCCCCGCTCGTCGTTGAGGGCGGTGAGCAGTGCCATGATCTCGTGGCTCATTGCGGAATCCAGGTTGCCGGTGGGCTCGTCGGCGAAAAGGACGTTTGGGTTGGTGACGATCGCGCGGGCGATCGCGACCCGCTGTTGCTGTCCGCCCGAGAGTTCCCCGGGCGAGTGCGACTCCCACCCCACGAGCCCCACGGCTGCGAGGGCCTGCTGAGCCCGGGCACGCCGCTCTCCGGCCGAAGCTCCCCGATAGATCAGGGGAAGCTCGACGTTCTCGAGCGCCGACGTCCGATTCAAGAGATTGAAGCCCTGAAAGACGAAGCCGAGAGCGTGCCGGCGTAAGAGCGCGCGCTGGTTGCGGGACAGGGTGCCGACGTCAACTCCTTGGTACACGTATGTGCCCGAGGTCGGCGTATCCAGGCAACCAAGGATGTTCATGCAGGTGGACTTCCCGGAGCCGCTCGGCCCCATCACAGCGACGAACTCACCCCGGTCAATGGCCAGGTCGATTCCGCGCAGCGCATGGGTGGCGGCCCCACCCGTGCCGTACACCTTGCTCACGTTTGTCAGCTCGATCACCAGACCATTCGGCTGCTCGAACGGACTCATCGTCACTTGCTTCCGCTCATCGTATCCACGACCAGCGCCATGCCGGGCTCGATCTCGCCGCTCTTGATCTCCGTCCGAATCCCGTCCGTTGCGCCCACCGTGACGGGAATCGCAACGAGTTGACTATCGCGGACCGTCCACACCCGCGGCTGTTTAGCGTCGCCGTTTGTGTCGCCAAGCGCCTTTGGCTGCGCGGGGGGCGGGCCCGGGAGGATCTTCCGCAGAAGTCCGCCGCTGCTGGCGGATGTCTGCGCCTGCCCTGTCGAGGGCGCGAAGCGGAGCGCGGCGTTCGGGACCAGAAGGCCATTCTCGACCTTGTTGACGGTGATCACCGCCGTGCCCGTCATCCCCGGCCGCAGGGATAGGTCGGCGTTGTTCAAGCTCAAGACCGTCTCGTAGGTCACGACGCCGCTCACGGTCTTGGAGCCGTACCGGACCTGGGCGATGCGGGCATGAAACGTCCGCCCCGGATGGGCGTCCACCGTGAAGGTAGCCGCTTGTCCCTCTTTCACCCGCCCGACGTCCGCCTCGTCCACGTAGACGTGCAACTCCATCTGCGTCAGGTCTTCGGCCAACGTGAACAGCGTCGGCGCAGAGAGCGAGGCGGCCACGGTCTGGCCGGGTTCGACCGATCGCGTGAGGACGATACCGTTGATGGGCGACCGGATGATGGCTTTCTCAAGATCCGTCTCGTTAGCGTCCAGCGCGGCCTTGGCCTGCGCGACGGCAGCCGCCGCGTTGGCTTCATCGGCGTCCGCGCGCGCCAGTGTCGCTATGGCCGTATCCAGATCCTGCTGCGAGGGCAGCCTGTTGCCGCTCAGTTCGCGCGCCCGCTGCAGTCGCGCCAATGATGCGCGCGCTTCCGCGACCGTCGCCTGTGTCTGCAAGAGCTTCGCCCGCGCCGAGTCCAGCGAGGCCCGGGACTGAAGGGTCTGAGCCTCAAGCTTCGACGTATCGAGACGGGTCAGGATCTGGCCCACCTTCACTCTGGCGTTGTAGGTCACCTCGACAGTCTTCACGATGCCGGACAACTCGCTGCTCACGTCGACCGATTTTGTCGGTTGGAGAGTCCCGGTAGCCGTCACGGTGACGATCAACGATCCGCGCTCTGCCTCCTGGGTCTTGTGCTGGGGTCCGTTGGCGGTGCCGGTCGCTTTCCAGGCGGCTACGGCGGCCACCCCGACTATCCCGAGACAGAGCAGGCCGAATATCCATTTCAGGCGGTGTCGCCAGCCCGTCGCCGGCGCCGGGCCCAACGTTCGGACGATGTCTGTTTCCGGACTCGTGTTCCCCATGTGTTCAGATCCTTTCGCGTCTGTCCCGGTTCCCTCGCCGGTGCCCCCGAGAAACGGGCTTCCGGGCGCATCCGTGTTGCCGCTTGCCACACACTCATATATACGGCAGCTTGTCTGAGGGGTGTGTGAAGACTCGCCCAACTCGGGTAAAGTTTTGTGGGCCCGGACCCCGCACTCTTTACAATTCTTGACACGCGCCCTTGCAGCTTTGAGGTACAATCCGACAGCCTTCGCCGAACACAGAGCCGTAGGAGCTTCGGATGCACCGCATACTGGTGATCGATGACGACGTCGACCTCTGCGAGCTATTGACGGATTATCTAACCCCGGAGGGGCTTCAAGTCGAGGCGGTCCACGATGGTGAGCGGGGTGCCGAACGGGCGCTCTCGGGCGACCATGCGTTGGTGGTCCTGGACGTCATGCTGCCGGGCATCAGTGGGTTCGATGTGCTGCGGCGGATCAGAGCCGGCTCGAAGGTCCCGGTGCTGATGCTGACCGCCCGTGGCGACGACGTGGATCGGATCGTGGGGTTGGAAATGGGGGCCGACGATTATCTCCCCAAGCCCTTCAACCCGCGGGAGTTGGTGGCCAGGATTCGGGCCATACAACGCCGGGTCGAATCCAGGCTGGAGCGGGAGTCGGGACCGGCAAAGGCCGCAGAAAGGGTCGTCGTCGGGGATGTTCAATTGGATCCGCGCGCGCGCGTCGTGCTCCAACGCGGCCACCCGATCGATCTGACGTCGGTCGAGTTCGCGCTCTTGGAGGTCATGCTGCGCGCGGCCGGTCAGGTGGTGACTCGCGAGGACCTGGCCAAGGAGGTGCTGGGGCGGCGACTCACCCCGTACGATCGGAGCATCGACGTGCACATCAGCAGTCTGCGCAGAAAGCTGGGCCACCAGGTCGGAGACATGGAACGGATCAAAACGGTTCGTGGGACAGGATATATCTACACGCTTCCGCCGGATGCCGCTGGGCAAGAGCCCGGGCGAGGGTAGGGCCGAGAGCGTATGCGCAGCCTCTTCGTCAAGGTCTTTCTCTGGTTTTGGTTGGCGACGACCCTGTCCGGCCTGGCGCTCTTCCTCATCGGCTTCGCCACCCAAACCGGGCCGCCCGCCGAGCACCGACGGCGCGCGGTGGAGCAGTGGCGGCACCTCACGGGGCAAACCCTGGCTCTCTATGGCGAAACGGCCACCGCGCTGCTGGAGGGGGGCGGGCGGACCGCGCTCGACGAGTACACAGCGCTCCTGGAGCGGACATCCGGCATCCGGGTCGTGCTGTTCCTTCGCGGGAAGGAGACGATATTCGAGCAGGAGACTTCCACGGAGGCGCGGCGCCTGGCGGAGCGGGCCGCGGACAGCCGCAGGACAGAAGTTGAGGATGCGGGCGCGGCCTTGTGGCTCGCCACGCGGGTCCTCGGACCACGGGGAGAGCCATACGTGGTAGCCGGCGTCCTCGCGGGACCGCGCCTACACGCAGCGGTGCCGCCCCCTCCCACGGCCGGGCTGTGGACCGGATTCCTCGCCGAATTCCCGCGCTTTGCCCGCGGGTTCGGCATGCCCGCGCTGGTGAGCTTCTTCGTCGGCGGGCTGGTGTGCCTCGGCCTCGCCTGGCGCCTGACGGCCCCGCTTCGCCGGCTCCGCACGGCGGCGCAGCGGCTGGCCGGCGGCGATCTGACGGCGCGGGTCGGCGCGGGGCCCGTAAAGGGTCGCGACGAGATCGCGGCGTTGGGCCGAGACTTCAATCTCATGGCCGGCCGGATCGAGGAGCTGATGACCGCGCAGCGACACCTGCTCCGTGACATCTCGCACGAGCTGCGCTCCCCGCTCGCCCGGCTGAACGTCGCCCTGGAGCTCGCCCGGCAGCGATCCGGTGAAGAGGCCACGACCGCGTTGGACCGTATCGGTCGGGAGGCCGAGCGGCTCAACGACCTAATCGGCCAGCTCCTCACGCTGACCCAACTGGAGAGTGGCGGCGACCGGATCGCGCGGGAACCTGTGTCGCTCACGCACCTCGTTCAGGCGATCGCCGCCGATGCCAATTTCGAGGCCCAAACGCGACAGCGCACTGTCCGTGCCGTCGTGGATGACGAGCTAACCGTCCAGGGGTCCGAGGAGATGCTCCGTCAAGGGGTCGAGAACGTCGTGCGTAACGCCGTCCGCTATACCGCGGAGTCTACGCAGGTGGAAATCGCTGTCTCCCATCGCCGCGGCGATTCGGGCGAGGCCGCTGTCATCCGTGTCCGCGATCACGGCCCCGGCGTCCCCGAGGGGGCCCTCTCCCGAATGTTTCTTCCATTCTACCGTGTCGCCGATGCCCGCGATCGGCAGACCGGAGGGACCGGCATCGGCCTGGCCATAACCGAGCGGGCCATACGCCTGCACAAGGGAACAGTCGCCGCCGCCAACGCCCCGGATGGAGGCCTGATCGTGGAGATAACGCTGCCCATAACGGATCGCGCCGACGCGTGAAAACAACGATGCCATCTGCGCATCTTCCTGTGCAGATGGCATCCCGAACGGGCCGGAGTTCGGACGCCCGTCAGATCTTCTTGGCCTTGGCGACTTCAACCTTCTGCCGACGAGCTGCCGCGACCACCTTCCGATTCGTGGACACCTCGGGGGTTCCAACCCGCCACCACGACTCGTAACCGTGGGTCATGGATTTCGGCGTCACTTTAATGTCGATGACCGTTGAACGAGTCTCCCGCAACGCCTGCCGGACGGCGTCGCGCAGCTCTTCGATCCTGCGCACCGTGAAGCCTCGGGCGCCGTAGCTTTCCCCGTTCCGCGCGAAGTCGATTGGAATCACGTCTCCGGTCAGCAGCCCCGTCTTCCGGTCGCGACGCCGCCACTCGTTGCCGTACTTCGTGATCCCCTGGCTTGCCTGGAGGTTGTCGATGCACTGGAATCCGTGATTGTCGAACACCAGGACATTGATCTTCAGCCCCTCCATGATGCTGGTGATGATCTCCGAATGGAGCATCACGTAGCTGCCGTCCCCCACCAGGGCAAACACCTCGCGGTCCGGGTTCGCCATCTTGGCGCCCAGGGCGGCGGCGATTTCGTACCCCATGCAGGAAAACCCGTACTCCATGTGGTACGCGTCCGCCGCCCGGGGCCGCCAGACTCGTTGGAGATCGCCGGGCAGGCTGCCCGAAGCCCCGATGACGATGGCGTCCTTGGGGAGGAGTGTTTCGTTCAACGCTCCGAGGCACCGCGTCTGCGACAACCCCACGGGATCGTCCGCGGCGTAGAGCCGATCCACCTCCGCCGCCCACCGTTTCCGGGCGTCCCGGATCTGCCTGGTGTAGGCGGCGCGATAGGGCACCTTCGCCAGCGCCCTGGTCAGGGCAGAGAGGGCCATCTTCGCATCGGCGA
>JGI20214J51650_10002629_pt1 | contig 11324 bp, 8 predicted proteins | sample WetSurMetagenome_FD_51650 | JGI IMG/M metagenome (IMG submission 51650)
AGAATGAAAAAGAAGGATCTTCTGTATGCATCAATAACTGTCTTCAGGTCCTCGGGTGGTACAAATTGCGTATAGTAAAACGGGTCATCGGGATTATGTTCTATAAGTGGATTATCGAATTTTTCAGTGAATCTTGATCTCAGGAAGATATACCTCTTTTTATACATATCCAGGACAGTAACCGAACTGTTTTCCACTTCAGCCAGTCTATCAAAAAAGCACAATTTCTTTTCAAATTCAGCATAGTCGGAACTGGTCACTTCGAACTTCTGAAATGAATAAATCTGATGCAATGATTCAAGGTTGGATTTCAGTTCCATAAAAATTGATGATTATTCACTATTTAACTGACACTGTAAGTCCTTTTATCTTTGTAAGCATAGATTAAAATACAGATTATCCGATATTCTCTATAAATTTAATTAAAAGTGTAGGAATTACATAAAATATTAATACTACTGAAATGAAAGCTCTGATCATTTTTGCTCATCCCAACCCATTGTCTTTTACGAAAGCCATTCTTGACAATTTTGTAAAAGGGCTTAAAGAAGCCGGTCATCAGTACGAAATTGTCGATTTGTACAAAATTAAGTTCAATCCTGTTTTTCAGGATATGGATTCTGCATTCTTTGTAGATGAAGATTTACCGGCGGAAATCTTTCAGCAGATTGATATGAGAAAGATGATAGTTGAACTTGCCGGCGGCCCGGTAAAACGATTTATAGCCAGGCAATATATAAAGAACAAGTCAGACAATGACCTTATTAAGCTGATAAGTTCCCAGAAGCCAAAAGATGTGTTAGAACAACAGAAGAAAGTTGCGGAAGCAGATGTTCTGGTAATTATCACCCAGGTTTTCTGGATGCATTTTCCTGCATTGGTGAAAGGGTGGATGGAGAGGGTATTAACCTACGGATTCGCATACAGGTTGAACGAAAAGGGCTGGAATGGCGACCCCGAGGGGAGAATTCCGCTGCTGAAAATCAAAAAGGCGATCATCATGCAACCTACTTTTTTTAATGAGAAGGTTTACAGGGAGAAGGGCTACAAGCTGGCTATGGAACAGACAATCGATAACTGGAGTCTCAAATATCCTGGGATTGAAAGTGTTGATCACCTTTACTTTCATTCTATTATATCGGTGGGCGATGAAGTGAGAAAAAAATATCTTGAAAGTGCCTATCTGAAGGGGAAAAATCTGCTTTAAGCTGACCTTTGTTAATTAATATTCAATATGGAAAAATCGCGATTTATTACACTGATCATCTTATGCTTTGTTACTCATATTATCAGAACGATATATGAAATTTTAAAGCATAAACAGATTCTGAAACCGGGTAAATTATCCTTTGTGATAATCCTCACCAATATGATGGTACTCTGGGTGTCGTGGTTTGTGCTTTGCAGCCTGGATATTTACAGAATAGACCTTCCTGCTGTTATCAGGTATGCTGGCATAATTATATTTGTTTTAGGCGGGGTTGCATTCTTCACGGCTTTGATAACTATAAGGACACTTGAGAGCTATGAAGGTGATTTGATAACAAAGGGGATTTATTCAAAAATCAGGCATCCGATGTACCTGGGGTTTATATTCTGGCTGATCGGCTTCCCGGTTTTCTTCGGAGCTCTTGTACCCATGATGCTATGTGTGATTTTTATAGCGAATGTCCTTTTCTGGAGACATCTGGAAGAAATAGAGCTGGTAAACAGGTTCCCGGGTTACAGGGAGTACAGTAAATCGACGATATTTTAAAAAGTGCTTCCCTGAGACTGGCTAAATATAATCTGGGGGAAATTAATTAAGCAGTAGTTTGTCAATGACATTTCGTTCAGCTTCTTTCAACGGCGCAATCTTGTTAAAGTGGGTCCAGTCAGGCTCTGTCCTCTTAACCCCTTCCCATTTGTAAACATCGGCAAATATGCCTCCATAGATCAGTTTATCCATTGTGTAATATTTGAAAACATGGACGAGGTTTCCTGAATTGGAATCATATCCGGAGACTGTAGTACGAATAAGGGTGGCATCAGGCCTGGCAATCAGCGTTTTTACCTGCTGAAGTGCAGGTGCATTTTCATCGCCGTCGAGACGGATTTCCAGATACCATGTCATTTCAACAAGTGGGGCATTTATTTCGCGCCTGTAGAGAGTCCGCTTTACATTGTGATCAATTTGAATAAGTTCAACTGTAGCAGTACAGTCAATAAGGTTTTTTCCTTTATTGCCTACCCTGAAGGAGAGGTATACCCTGTCGTTTCTGTATCTGATAAAAAAATTATCCGACAGGAGAATATCATTAGGACGCTGCAGGAATTTGTATGCAATATAGCCTCCAAAAACCGGGAAAAAAGTCAGTTCAAAGCATGATTCGATAAAGACTAACAGGTGTCCGGCTCCGGCTTTTGGAACAATATCGCCGTATCCGATTGTGGTAAATGTAACAGCGCTGAAATAAATGTAATCAAGGAAGTGGAAAGTATTATGTCCGGGAGAATACCTGAAATCGAGTGAATCATAAAAGTAATAAAGCAATCCAAACACTAAAGTAACAGCAAAATAGATCTCAAGACCTTTAAGAACGGCAATAGTGATCCGGTGTGAAAAAACAGAGGAGACCGTATTCAGGAAGGTTTTTTTGATCAGCGTAAAGTCCATATCCGGGAACTATTCAATAGTGTTTAAATTAAAAGGTTCTTCAGGGTATTAAATTAATAAAAAAATGCCAGACAAGCGGTTTTTTTGCTCAATCAAGTTAGAGGGATTTTAAGCCTTTTGTATGCTTGGCATATCATGTTCATTCTACTTTTCAGGTGTTATAATATCCATCATGAGAAAGTTGTCTGGACTGATATACCAAATTTTACACAGAGGGATATTCAGTCCGCTTACCCGGATATTCCCATTTAAGACTACAACGTATTCTTTGTTGGAACTTTTAATTTTATAACCTTTCAGCGAATAGTTTAATGGATCAATAAAAATAGTCCAGACTGAACCTTTGAAGTAATCCTCCTTCACCTCTTCCCCTTGTGATGTGAAAAGCAATTTCAGACACTTTTTTCCCTGGAAATCTTCTTTTGTTACTTTTCTGTCGAGTGTCATCCCGGATTTTTTTAATTCCATCAGCAATCCGAACTGACAGAAATGATGCCTTCTGAAATACCTGGTTCCATAATAGGTATTAGAATCTGAGATACTTATCCTGTTAATTGTATCATTATTGTTTTTTATCTCGTAGCCGAAAAACTTACTGTTATTAAATCCTGTAACTATTTTCTGGGTGTCGGATATCCATATTCGCTTATAGTCATCATTCTTTGTCCAGATCTCAATTATTTCGTTATACTCATCCTCGGCATCTATTCTTACGTTCCTTAATCTGATTTTACCGTGATAATCCTGCCAGTTATCATAAGGGTCAACTGCCATAATAGCTTTATTCAAAATCTCTTCACTAGAGTTGTTTTTGAATAATGGTATTCTGAAAATTAACGCATAAGCAACTAGTAAAAATCCTGAGATTAGAAATATTGATATACAAATTTTTATAAATTTGTTAAGAGGCAGGTGTTTTATATTCCTTTTGACTTGCTGTTCCTGCTTTTTAGGTTCAGTATTATTGGTTCGCAATCTTTCCTCTGTTCCTGCTGTCATAGAATCAATAATATCCTGAATGGATTGGCCTAACTTATTGATCTGATCGCGATAGTAAATCTTACCGAGGTTTTCAGTGGCATTTTCTTCGTTCTCCCTTAACGGCCGGTTTACGCCAGCTGATTTATAAATGAGCTCGACACCCCTCAGTACGCTGCCGAGAACCTGTTCACAAAGAACAATATCTTCCTTTTTAAGGTCATAAATTCTTACAGGCAGGACCCGGCTTGCAACATTCCCGTTTGATAATTTCACCTTTAGTCCGAACTGATCCTTTGAAGCCATCTCCACAAAAGCCTTGAACTCATGTTCCCAGGCGAAGGATTTCGGATCACAATAGGTTCTGGATATAATTGGAATGAAGATGAGGCATTTCAGCTTATCTTTGAGTGAAGCATCAACATCGTGGGTCTCAAGAAGACCATCATGAGGATTTTCATCAAAGTATACACTGATCTCTTCCTTGAAAGCGGATTCGAGCTCACCCTTCAGGTTCCTGACAAACTCTGTTACCCATCCATCGTGCTTATTGTCTTTCTGGCGGTAGCTGATGAAAATATCATATGAATAGTCAGGGAAGATACTTGTCATTTTAACCCGGGATTAAAATGATATATTATTCAGAATGTTATGTTTGCTACAGATTATCTGAAATTTATTGTTGTGTTAAAATTATGAAATATTAATCAATTTAGGAACTCAATATTTGCTACAAATGATTGGTCTTTACCAGAAATTAATTACGAGGATAAATCAGGCTGCTAATGTTTGGACATTTACTTCTGTTGTACATGATTGTCTCGAGCACTTAGGTATTAAAAACTTCTGATTATTTTTCTCACAGTGAGTATTCCCTTTTTATTAATGCATCAGATTGTATGTTGTGCTGTCGGGATCCAGGTCGAGTAACTGAATGCTCGACATGGTTCTTAGAATTGTAAAATCATTATAGACCCATATAACTTTTTTATTTCGTGTTACTTCAAAAGCATGAGGCGCCTTCCCGTACTGATCATGGCCCAACCAGTTTGTCAGTAAAAGGTTTCCATTTGGCAGGTATTGCATTCCGGTCATAAACTTCAGGTCGATACCAGGAAGCTCATTTTTAGATAATTGCCAGACAATCTTACCATTGTGATCAGCCTCAACAACACCAGGATCTCCATTATGGTCTGAACAGGCTATTAATGTATTTCCGTTTGCTAACCTTATGACTGAGTGGGGCCCTCCTTTAATTGGAATTGTTAATATCGTTTTCCCTGAAGAATCATATTCGCATACTTTATCCAGACCATAATGAGCTACCAGGTAGTTCCCGTTATTTAGTTTTCTTGCATTACGCATGTAGGAATGTCCGCCATCAGCGCTGTCAGGAAGGAGATGGATCTCTTTTACAATTTTGCCGGAAGGACTAACTTCCAGAAGGCGACCGGTATTACATTCTCCGATAAAGGTGTTTCCGTTTGAAAGTCTCTGGCAGGCATATATTTCGCTTTTTGACTCGTATGAGAAAATGATCTTCTTCTCCCTGGTTACCTCCTTTACACCCTTACCTGTATTAAAGAGCAGATTGCCGTTTTGAAGTATCCAGATATCGTTGCAGTTCTCAGCAGGATATTCCCATTCTTTCGTGCCTGCATTTGAGATTATAAAAACTTTGCCCTGGGTATAATCAGTACAGACAAATGAATGGCTCACTTGACCTGCAGTCTGGGTTATGCCCTGAGAAGCAAAGATGAATAAAAGGGGAATGATAGTAGCGGATCGCANTATATTCATGCCAATTAAACTGTATTGAAAAATCATGCTCTTGTCATTTCATTGTTTTCGATGAGATGAATTTATGAATATAAATTATTTTTACAGTATTATAGTTATGTCTATGAATTTTCTTTTATGATTCAACACTGGTCTGTTTATTCTGTGCTGATCAATTTCAGGAAAGAATGCTCTATTATCAGGGGAATCACGATAAAAACAAGAAAGCCTCATTCTAATGAGGCTTTCTCTAAATTATTCCTTGAGTCTATAAACATCATGGAATTACGACATTAATTTATTGTTGGTTAGTCGTGATGCGAGTGGTTATTATCATTATGATGATCCCTGTCATTATGACTATGGTCACGATCACGGCCATGATTATCATTGTCTTCATCAAGTACAAGTTTAATGATCTGGCCGTTAGGCGGACCAAACCCAGTATTTGATACATATAATGCACCATCCTCTCCAAAAGTCATTCCGGTTGGAAACATTAAGTTAACTGCAATTAAGTCTCTTGTACCATTTTTGTTTATTCGAACAACTCTCCCTGTCATTGGAATAGGCCCACCTCCTGCTGACATTTCAAGAACATACAGCCGATTATGCTTATCAAAAGCTACACCTAATACACCGGTAAAACCTGTCGCCCATACTGATACTTCCCCATGAGGCGTTACCTTATAGATACTTGAACTTCCTTCGACCAGCGGAAAAGTTCTTAAATTTCCAACAAAGAAATTACCATTAAAAGTCACGGCTGTAGGTACTATATGTCCGTAGTGAGCCGAGAAATCAAGTACTCGTGTGGCATTTCCGTCTGTTGAAACTTTTATCATTTCTCCATGGTTAGGTTCTATTACGTATAAATCACCTCTCACGTTTATCAGACTATATGGGGTTCCATCAGGCTCAAAATCATCCGCTTCAGGTGCTGCGACCTTATTGTTTTCAAAATAAGTACTTAAATCAGCAACAACCGACCAGGTTCCATTTTCCCGGTTCACTTTTATAACCGAACTTGGGAAGTCAGAGCTGCCATGAGAACATCCTGCAACAAGAAGCGCGTATAGTGTGTTTCCAATAAATTCAACATCTGACACACCCATCGTGACACCTTCGGGACTCAAGGTTGAGGGTAAATTTTCTGCCACTGTAGACACCTCTCCTGAAGGACTGATTTTAAGAATCTTCGCATTTCTCCCACCAGTGTATGGTCCAACAGGAGGAATTACCTGATCACACTTACCTTCTGTTGAAGTTGTTCCTCCGGTTCCCGCTGTTGCAACATACAGATAACCATCGGGTCCGAATTTAAGTCCGCGAGGATAAACTATATCCGGCGCAAAAACAGAAACTGCGGCCAATACACTATCAGGCACAGTAAGTGATCTCGCAGCCATGACCGGCTGATTATTCAGGGCACCCAGATTGTCCTGAACAGTCTGATTTGTTAGTTCAGTGTTTTTACTACAGGAAACCACTATAACCAGAGAAAGCAGTAAAAGCACCCTAGAATTTCTTATATTATTATTCATAAAGACCTCCTTTTTTATTTAGAATGATTATAAATAGCATGTTATGAAACACAGCATGTAGGACTATGTTCATAAATTCCAGATTAAGTTTTCTTAATGTTGAGAGTAACGCTAACTTAATTTTCTTAGTTATTTCATTTGTGGTACATTAAAAAATATTGTTAATTCGTATATGCAACCATCTGGCCTGTGGTTTTTAAAAATGTATTGCGGATTAAGTTGGTCTTGTGAATTGTATATCATGAAAGGCGGGGAATATTTTTTCCATTATAAAAATCTGATAGCAGTATTTTGATCAGAAATAAATATATTTATTCCGCCTAAACCTAAGTTAATTAAACACTATCACCATGAAAAAGATTTTCCCTGCATTATTTATCATTTTATTAATTGCTTCCTGTTCAGGAAAGAAAGAAAAGAATACCTCCGGTACGGAATGTCAATACAACAGGGATTCAATGGTGGTTGTGATGCGTTTTGAGAGAAAAGTACTGCCCCAGTATGTGTCATTTCTGAAAAAATCATTTGATGAGTGCAGGGAACAGGTACTGGCGAAAGAGCCGGGCTGCCTGGATTATTCTTTATTTCAGTCCTATCACGACAGCACATTATTCTGTCTTACCGAAACATGGGTCAACAAGGGCGCCCACAATGCTCATATGCAGCTGGAGCATACAAAAAAGCATATTTCCGAGACTAAGAACATAGCTGATACTTCTTTTAAATCCACTACAGGTTATACCTACTGGATTTGTCCGGGCGCAAACAAGTAGTATTAAGTCTACTTAAATTTATCCCGCACCAAAATTTATAAACATTCTGTGAAATCCGGCTAATTTTATAAGTTTGAGCCTTTTTAAACCTGAAATGAATTATCGGATTTTATTATTATCTCTGCTTGTTATAGGTATACTGCCTGACGCAAATAGTCAGACACATATTGATTCGCTGTCTTCAAAAGCTTCTGTGGAGATAAGCAGGTTAAAAGGAAGGATTCTGTTTGATGGAGTGCCTGAGGAGGAGGCATGGCAGTCAACTGAACCACTTAAGTTTATAATGTTTTCACCCCTATGGGGCAAAGAACCGGGTGAGAAAACTGATCTGAAAATAGGCTATGATGATAATTACCTGTACGTCGGAGGCAGAATGAGTTATAAGGATACAGCCATGGTACGGTCTGCTTCCTACAAGCGCGATTACATGGGAATGGGAGGTGACTTTATGGGTCTGATTCTTGACACTTATAATGATAAGGAAAATGCAGTGGCTTTCTGCACTACACCCGATGCGCTCAGGTGGGATGCTTCAATTATGAGAGACGCCGTGACAGATATGCCTGATCAGCTCCCTTTTAACATAAGCTGGAATACATTCTGGGAGGTTAAAACCACAAAGTATGATCATGGATGGACAGCTGAGATCAGGATACCTCTTTCCAGCCTGAGGTTTCAAAAAAAGGACGGAATAGTCACAATGGGACTGACAGCCTGGAGATGGATGCCATCGAGAAATGAGACCGATTTGTTCCCTGCAATACCGCCCAACTGGGGACAGGCATCCTTTCTGAAGCCATCTCAGGCCAGGGAGACTTATTTAAATGATATAAAGGCAGTTAAACCTTTTAATATTGCTCCTTATATTTTGGCAGGATATTCCAGCCGGCAGGATCTGAACAGCAGCGAAACCGGATATTATAAAACAAACAAACCGACCTTTGAAGCAGGGGGAGACGTAAAACTTGGACTATCCGGCAATATGACCCTTGATCTCACAATAAATACTGATTTTGCCCAGGTGGAGGCAGATGATGAACAGATTAACCTGACACGTTTTTCTCTCTACTATCCTGAAAAGCGTCCTTTCTTTCTTGAAAGATCGAGTGTTTTCGACCTCAATCTTGGTGCGAGCAATACACTTTTCTATAGCAGGAGGATAGGGATCAGTGATGATGGCGATCCGATTCGGATATATGGGGGAGCCAGACTGATAGGGCGGGCTGGGAAATGGGATGTGGCAATGCTGGAGATGCAGACGGCACCTCTTTCTAAAAAGAATTCAGAGGGAATCACTGAGAACATCCTTCCTTCGGAAAACTTTGGTGTTCTGCGGTTCAGGAGACAGGTAATAAATGAAAACTCATTCGTAGGGGTAGGTTTGACCAGCAGGCTTGGCATGAACGGACATTATAATGTTGATTATGGCCTCGATGGAGTCATCCGTCTCTTCGGGCAGGATTATCTGAGCATGAGATGGGCCCAGACCTTTGAAACAGGGGTTGCGAATAAAAGCCTGCTAAATCCCACAAGGATAGCAGCCGATTGGACCCGCCGTTCCACCAAAGGATTGGGTTATACCTTCGGATATTCATATTCAGGCATACATTTTAACCCGGGCATGGGTTTTGAGATGATGGATGACTACTCATCCTCCAGGGTGAACCTGCTTTATGGATGGATTTCGGGTGAAAAGTCAAAACTATTCTCACATAATGTCTTTGTCAATTCAAGATATGCTTCCTACCTTCCTGAAGGTACCCTGATGACCTTTTCAACTAACATTGGATGGCAGTTTCAGACAAAGGGCGAGTGGATGGGCAATTTTTCGTTCAATTTCAATAATGAGAACCTGAGAGACAGTCTTGAACTTATAGCCAAAAAGCTATATGTCCCACGTGGTGATTATAAGTATTTTGATTTCATGAGCAATCTTACAACTCCGGGATCAAATTCATTTTTTCTGGTGATGATGAATGAAATGGGGCAGTATTTTGACGGCATGCGCTTCTCGATAAGACTGACACCGACATGGAATGCTTCCAAACACTTTGAGCTGGGCGGAACTTATGGTTTCGACCATGTGGAATTTCCTGACAGGGAAATTAAGGTGACAAACCATATAATTGGTCTTAAGGCACTGTATATGCTTAATACAAAACTCTCTGTAAATGCTTTTATCCAGTTTAATACAGCAGAAAACGGGATCGTGTCAAACCTCCGGTTCAGGTATAATCCAGCGGAAGGGAATGATTTCTTTATTGTCTTTAATGAAGGGAGAAATACCAATCTGAATCGTGAAGTGCCGCGCCTGCCTGTTTATAATGGCAGGGCATTTATGGTAAAATATTCCTACACTTTCCGTCCCAGGGATGCCAGGCCTGAAAAACCTGTACGAATAGCTGAACAAAAATAAGCTGTGTCTGTACTAGAAATAATTCAGGAAAACATAATTGCTGCACTCTGATTCGATTCCCATAAAGCAACCCATAATCTTAACAAGTCCCATTACCTGTGGTAAATACAGCTTCGTTAGTTGATTTGGGATAAATTCTGTTTAAATAAAAATGAACTTAATCTGACGGCCGGTGTTACTACAACGCTGTTTATAATTCTGAATTAGAATATTTTGCCCGCATTCTTAATTACTGAAATACCTCCGTGTGATAAAAAAAAACAGACTTAATACAAAAATGGAATAACATGAGAGCAATTGTATACACAAAATATGGCCCCCCTGAAGTTCTCCACCTGAGTGAGGTTGATAAGCCTTCTCCCAAAGACAATGAAGTGCTTGTAAAAATATATTCAACCACAGTTACGGCTGGAGACTGGCGATTGCGAAAAGGAGACCCGTTTCTTGCAAGGCTTTTTAATGGTATATTCAGACCCGTAAGGGTGAAAATTCTTGGTTTTGAATTAGCCGGAATAGTTGAAGAAGCTGGTAAAAATGTTAGATCACTCAAAATAGGAGATAGTGTTTTTGCCTCCTGTGGATTCAAATTCGGAGCATATGCCGAATATAAATGCCTTCCCGAGGATGATCTGATTGCCTTAAAGCCTTCAAATATGACATTCGATGAAGCTGCCACAGTTCCAATTGGCGGCCTTACGGCACTGAGATTTTTAAGAATGGCCGCAATTAAGAACGGACAACATGTACTTATTTATGGGGCGTCAGGTAGCGTGGGCACCTTCGCTGTTCAGCTTGGAAAGTACTTTGGTGCTGATGTTACAGCAGTATGCAGTACAAAAAATGTTGAACTTATTAAATCACTGGGAGCAGATAAAGTTATAGATTATAAAACTGATGATTTTACAAAGATCCCGACCCGGTTTGATATTATTTTCGATGCGGTGGGGAAGACTTCAAAATCAGCCTGCAGGAATTTATTAAAGTCAAAAGGAAAGTATATATCTGTATTCGGTTCAGCTAGAAAAACTTCAAATGATTTATTGTCGCTGAAAGAGTTTATTGAAACCGGGAAACTGAAGACAGTGATAGACCGGCGCTACTCTCTCGGACAAATAAGAGAAGCACACGCGTATGTGGAAAAATTCCATAAAAAAGGGAATGTAGTAATAAATGTTTTA
>JGI20214J51650_10002630_pt1 | contig 11324 bp, 8 predicted proteins | sample WetSurMetagenome_FD_51650 | JGI IMG/M metagenome (IMG submission 51650)
TTCAACGCCCTGGTAATCCGCTTCTTCACAGTTCTTTATAAGGGTCGGAAGATCCCAGTCCCTGCCCCACTGATAGGTGACAAGGCCAAATCTCATCCTCCCTGGCAGGGCAAGATCCGCGAGTGCCCTGATGTCGAGGGCACAAAGAGCACTCCCGGCCAGGAGGCTTTTACTGATGAAATTCCGCCGGTTAAGTACTTTTTCCATAGTTTGGTTTTACATCGGCTTTACAAGCCACTTATCCAAAATCTCAAAAAACGATGTCTTCCCCGGTTACTTGATAGCCTTAAGCCATGCTTTTGCCATCAGCTGGGCCCCTGCAAGGGTGGGATGCACGCCATCGCCTGTCCAGTAATCTCCTGGCGCCTTCTTCCGTGCTTCATCGAATATGCGCTGGTATGGGATAAACGTTGCCTTGAATTTATCCGAAATCTCCTTCGANGCCTTCTGGTATCCGTAGAAATCCGGGAACCACTTATCGGTAACGGATTTGATCCCGTTCACCGCGAATGGTTCACAGATAATGAGCTTCACATTGGGCAGTGCCTTCAGTGTCCTTTCGATCAGGGCAGTATAATCATTTTTATAGATCTCGAGTGTGCCGTCATAATGGCCGTCGATCTTATGCCAGAAATCGTTCACTCCGATAAGGATACTAAGTACGTCTGGCTTCAGTTCCAGACAATCGGCATCCCATCTCCCAGCAAGCTGGTACACCTTGTTACCGGAGATCCCCCTGTTGAAGATCTTCAGGCTNAGATCAGCATACTTATTGAGCATCGATGCTCCTGCAAGCAGGGAATAACCTTCCCCGAGATTCCCGGCAGTATTGAACCCCTGGTCGTTCTTGTCGCGTCCGGCATCGGTTATCGAGTCGCCCTGGAAAAGGATCGTCTGACCCTTTGAGAGAGTTATCTCCTTTATCTTTCCCTTGGGTGCAGCTGCCGACAGGATTCCCGGAAAGCTGACCGCTGCGGCTGTCCCTACAGCCGTTTTCTTCAAAAAGCTTCTGCGTGAGTAATTCCCTGATTTCATATATGAGTTTTTATGATTATTTGCCGGGTTCAATCTTAAAGCCAATAACTTTCCAGCCAGGCAGTCTGGACGGCTTGCGGATTGCCAGGTTTTCCTTCCCCTGAACCCATTTAATCTTCTCACTGCTCCCAAGCAATGTCACCGATGCGATCTTCTGACCGGATAATCCCGAATTCCTGCCAAGGGATCTTATGAGTATGTCTCCTTCAGGCTTACCGAGGCAGAATGCATAAATCACCCCGTTTTTTGTCGTAAAGCGGATGTCATCCGGACCAAAGCTGTAATTCTCATCAAACCTGGCCCTTTTACCTGACTGCCTGATCTCCCTGCTCTCCCCGTAAACTTTCCATGGCCTGGTTCCGTAAATTCCTTCACCGTTCGCTTCGGTCCAGGCGCCTATCTCGCCGAGTATGGCAAGCATGTCGGGTTCAAGGTCTCCTTCCGGGGTCTGCACGACATTAAGCAGGAGATTGCCGTTCTTGCTCACGATGTCGACGAGCATCTGTATCACTTCATCCGAGCTTTTGTATTTCTGCCCTGTCCTGTAGTACCAGTCGCCGATCGAAGTGTCGGTCTGCCAGGGATAAGCATCGAGCGAATCCTTGACTCCGCGTTCCACATCCTCGACCCACTTGCCGCCCGAGGGCTGCTTGCATGTATATACTACGCTTGTGACCCCATTGCCTTTAACAGCGTCCTGGTTGTAGAAGTGGGCGATCAGGTTCCTTCCGACATCCTCAAAAGGCATCTGGCTGTCGGAATACAGCAGGTCGGGATGATAATTGTCGATCAGCTCTTTTATGCATTTGAACCATTCGATCTGGAAGACGAGATTATTTGTGAGCCAGCCTTTGTCGTCGGGCATGGCCGGCTGGTGATACAGGTCGCTGTTTGCCGGGTTTGCACCATCATAAGGCACTCCTGCCATGGGGCCGTCGGTGTCGGACCCGTGAGCACCCTGGAACCAGGTGAAACTGGCGCCAAGATGTTCCGATACGCCAAACCTGAGTCCCTGGGCCTGAGCTGCTTTCTTCCATATTCCCACTACATCTTTATGCGGGCCCATATTGACCGAATTCCACCTGTGGACCTTTGAATCCCAGAGGAAAAAATCGTCATGATGGGTCCCCATGCTGACAAAATATTTCGCGCCCGCTTTCCTGTACAGAGCCATGAGTTTTTCGGGGTCCCATTTTTCGGCCTTCCAGAGGGGAATTATATCCTTGTATCCAAAAACCGAAGGATGCCCGTAATGTTCCAGGTGATATTTATAGGCCGGATCCTTTTGCTCGTACATCCGCCTGGCATACCAGTCTCCCTGCCGGGGTACCGCCTGGGGGCCCCAGTGCGCCCATATACCGAACTTGGCATCCCGGAACCAGTCAGGGCACTTGTACTTGACGAGCGATTGGTCGGTTGCGGTGAACGGCCCGTCAGAAACAGGCAGTTTGCCTTTCTGTCCGTAAAGGGAGAACTGCGCAAAAAGTAGCAGGAGGCACAGAATGCCATGATGACCGGTGAGATTTCGTTTCATTGGATAGTAATTTGTACGCACTGAGAGCCTGATCTTAGTATAGAGTACTTAAAATTACTTTTATCTTTTTATTTTATCCAATCGATCCAGTATTTTTTGAAAAAATCATGTTCCCGATACCGGTTTGGTCCGCAAAACACCCCTCGATCCCCTGACTAATGACAACCTTTGTGGCCCCTGGTGGTAGAAATTATTTGAAACACAAAGTCCCGATAATTATCGGGACACAAAGGACAACACAAAGTCGCATAAAGTGTGGATTGCTGCAAAGGCTACTTATGATGCAACCGTGGACATTGAACTTCAGAGGGGTTGTGATTATGCAGGATTATTTGCCTGGTCCGACAGTTTGGACCGCACTTCATTGGCCAGCTTTTCGCTTTCGCTCAGCAGATCGTCGGTAAGGATCTGCTTGGCGCGCTTTTCCTGCGGGGGGTTAAGCTTTTCCGCCTTCTCGAACTCCTGCACGGACTTAAGAATATCCGAAGGAAGGTCGATGTTTGCCTTTGAAAGGATATCAAGGAACTGGTACGAAAAGAAATAATCGATCTGGATCTTCCTCTTGGCAATGTGGGAGAATTTCCCGATGATCCGGCAGATATTTTCCCTCTCATCGGGAGTAAGCTGCTCGGCAAACTCGTAATTTTCGATCTTCTTCAGGGAAAGGATAATGGGCTCGAGCGAATCGATGGTTATGATATATACGTAGTAATCACCCATGTTGAAGGAGAACTGGCTGATCACATCGATGGTATTGGAAGGAACCACAAGAAAAATATCACTCTTGACATTCTCCTGCCTGATGTATTTTTTGACACTCTCAGTCTGGACCTTCAGATACTTCGGAAAATTCTCAAGATCGTCGCCGGCAGGGCTTTTTGCATCAAAGATCACATATTCCCCGGCGATCTTGACCGTATTGTCAGGGTTTCCCCTGAACGGGACATTTTCCACATATTCGATCAGTTGGGTTCTGCATATGTTCCTGATGACCGATTTCACATTCTCCTCGTGGGTCTGCCAGGTCAGCTTGAGCCTTTCGAACTGTTCCTCTTTTTCCCTGAGCCGCTCTTCATGCAGCCTGTTGCGCTCTCCCTCAAGGCTTTCCCTCATGGCATTTATGTTGGCCACATTTTTCTGGTATTCTTCGGCCTTGGACTGATCGGCCTGTTCAAACCTCGCTATCCTGTTCGAAAGTTCGGTCTTGTCCCTGTTTAGCCTCGACTGTTCATTCTCGAGAACCGAAACTTTGGTCTCAAGCTTCTGGATCATTGAAGAGAGGTCGGAGATCCTCGATGAGGATATTTTCAGATTATTCTCGAGATCGCTGATCCTCGACTCACGTTTTGTGACCTCATTACCCAGGTTATTGACGTCCTGGACAAGGGAATTGTACTCTTCGTAAGCGTCATAGCTAAGTGCCCTGACCTTCCTCCAGCCAAAGAGACGCCTCCAGAACCCGATCGACTTTATCCTTTCAAAAAAGAGCCTGAGATTATCGTGCATTTATTCTGAGTTTATACCATTTGATCGCATTCCTGCTATAGATCTTGTCTACAACCTCAGCCGGCAGCCTGAGTCCCCTGAATGATCCCCTGAAAGCGTCCGTGGTCATCGAATCGTCCGTTGCAAAGTACCTCCAGTCGCTCAGCCAGGTATCATGTACCCAACCTTTGAATTTTTCAGGATCTGCACCTGGTTCCTCACCGGTATCAGTCCCGTAGAGGAGCCTGTCCTGGTACCTGATGCAGAACTCCCGCACCTTCTCCCTGTCGCGGGCTGACTGGTACTGGAGGTGGCAGATCCTAGCCGACATGTCGACAGCCATATTGGGGAACATGTCAAGCCTCTTTGCCAGGGAATCGACGTTCCACTCCAGGCTGCCGAGGTGACATCCGATGAATACCAGGTCAGGGTTCTTTTTCAGCAGGTTGTCACGGGCGGCTATCTGATCCTCATAGGAAGGATATTCAGGATGGAGGAACATGTGGTACTTAGGGTTCTCCGCGAAATAGCTGCTGTCGCCCCTCACAGTCATCCGGTCGAGAGGCAGCCAGCAGTTTCTCGGCTCCCCGAGATGACCGGTAACCGGCAGGTTCCTGCTTTTAATATAGCTGAACACCGGTTCGAGGCCGGGGTCATCCGCCATGATGAATTTCCCGTTCCTGTCGCGGACGGTCATTCCAATGTTTTTCCAGATCTTTACTGTCACGGCTCCGCCTGACAGTGCCTTTTCAAGCCCCAGTGCCTTTTCAAGCCCAGAGATCACCCTGCTGCTCCAGGCGGGTGAACCCCAGCCGGCGGTATCAAAATAAAACGTCGCACCGTAAAATACCCTGCCGGGATGATGACTGGCCGACCATTCAGCATCCTCAATCTGTTTCTGTACGGCAGCTGAATCGGAGTGATCCACATTCAGCGTGACCAGCAAGAAATTGTCCTTTCCGGCAATCTCCTCAAAGTTCCCGCTCCTGCTCCCGATATGCATATGGGAATCGATTTTGAGCACTGAATGAAAATCATTCATGGAATAATATTCCTTCCGGCATCCCGAAAACAAGACAAGGAATAAAACTGGGATCAGCAACGACCTTTTCATACCCGGATCAGATTTAAAGCCTCTATTGAGGCATGGCGACATAGGATGCCGAATTTAGGAAATCAATGCTCTTCTTGCAGCTGGTGAACTCGTCGAAGTTATATTGTTCCACCTCCACCACTCCATATTTCATTCCTGACTGTGCAGCTGCTGCCCAGTAAGCCGGGAAATCCATCTTGCCGCTGGCTCCGACTTCCTCCTTATCCTTAATGTGCCATAATTCAAATCTGCCCGGATATTTTGCAAAATAGTCAACCGGTTTTGCTCCGCCCTCAACCGTCCAGTAGAGATCCATCTCAAAGGTCACTTTTGCCGGATCAGTGTTCGTCACCATGAAATCATAAATAGTCTGTCCATTGAGCTTAGTGGAGAATTCCATATTGTGGTTATGGTATCCGAAACGGATCCCTTTGGCATTGCATTTCTCACCGATCGCATTGAAATAATCACAATATTTTTTCAGCGTATCGAGGCTCCTGTAAGCCTCATCACCCATAAAGGGCTGAACTATATACTTAACGCCAACTGCGGCATGGGCGTTGATGCATTCGTCCCACCATGCCATTGCTTTCTCCATATTGGTCGAATCAGGTAGCGGAAGGCCCGTATGTGAACTCAGGATCAGAAGGCCGTTCTTTGAACACAGGTCCCTGAATGCAACCGGATCCATACCATAGAACTTGCCGTCGTCGTAACCGGCAGGCTCGACAAATTTATATCCCATTTCAGCCACTTTTGCAATTGCCCCCGGGATATCCCTCATGATCGAGTCACGGATGGAATAAAGCTGAAGTCCGATGTTCTTCTGGGGTTTGCTGCATGACGAAAGGATCGCCAGACCGGCCACCGCTGCTAAAAATAATACCAATAGAAGATTTCCCCTTTTCATTTTTAAAGTTTTTACAGGTTTAAATGAATGAATTTGATCGATAAATAAATGAGCTTTTCAGGTAATTATTGATTGTAAAAATAGAAACTTTTATTCAATTCTGACCATTTCCCCTGCCTCCATAAGCAGTATGACAGGAGCAATCGTACAAACGAGCGGTTTAGCAGCCGCCATCTGTTTCAGCACCCCGGATTGTCCTTACTTCCCGGTGAGAATTATTAATTACAGCCATCATTTTGTAAATAAATAGTGAAATATTTTACTTTTTGTTTGATATATTAAAAAATTAAATACATTTGTCGTTCAATTTTAAACAAAATAGTGAACAAAACTTTAATCCATATTATTGCCCTTATCCTCATTCTTGCCTCTGGCACCTGATCCGGGAATAGTATGAATTAAAAAAGATATACATAAGCTTTCCGGATCGACCGGGAAGCTTTTTTTTTAAAAAGACTTCTGATGAAAAACCAGTTGCGAAGCAAGGCAAGCACATCGGGACGGAACATGGCAGGCGCGAGAAGCCTGTGGAGGGCAAACGGGATGAAGGAGGAGCACTTCGGAAAACCGGTCATTGCGGTGGTAAACTCATTTTCACAGTTTGTCCCGGGCCACGTTCACCTTCATGAAGCCGGTCAGATGGTCAGGAAGGAGATCGAGAAGATGGGCTTTTTTGCCGCAGAATTCAACACGATTGCGATCGACGACGGAATTGCCATGGGGCATGAGGGAATGCTTTATTCCCTGCCTTCGAGGGAGCTCATAGCCGACAGTGTTGAATATGTATGCAATGCCCACTGCGCTGATGCAATGATCTGCATCAGCAACTGCGATAAGATCACGCCCGGAATGCTGATGGCCGCCATGAGGCTCAATATCCCTTCAGTCTTTGTTTCCGGCGGGCCGATGGAGGCAGGTGTCCATCGCGGAAGGAATGTCGATCTTATCGATGCAATGGTGTATGCTGCAAACGATTCAGTGAGCGACCAGGAACTCGGTGAGCTTGAGCTGTCGGCATGTCCTACATGCGGATCCTGCTCCGGCATGTTCACGGCCAATTCTATGAACTGCCTGACTGAAGCGCTCGGACTCGCTTTGCCCGGGAACGGTACGCTTGTCGCTTCGCATGCAAACAGGATAAAACTTCTTAAAAAGGCTGCCTCACTCATTGTCAGGCTTGCAACAAGGTACTACGAAGAGGGTGATGCGTCAGTGCTTCCACGGTCTATTGCATCAAGGAAAGCTTTCATGAATGCCATGTCGCTCGACATTTCGATGGGCGGTTCGACAAATACTGTTCTGCACCTCCTCGCCGTAGCCCGTGAAGCAGGCGTGGATTTTACCATGAAGGACATTGACCAGCTGTCGAGGAAGATACCCAATATCTGCAAGGTTGCCCCCAGTTCTCATTTTCATGTTCAGGACGTAAACAGGGCCGGAGGGATCCTGTCAATAATGGCTGAGCTCGAAAAGAACGGGCTTGTCGACGGAACAGTGCCAAGAGCAGATTACAGGACATTGCATGAGGCTATCTCCGACTGGGATATCCTCGGGAGTAACCGTATCCCGGAGGCCGATGAACTTTACAGAAGTGCACCCGGCATGAAAAAAAGCTTCGAGATGGGTTCACAGGCAAGTGTTTATGAATCGCTCGACACTGACCGGACCGGCGGCTGCATAAGGGACCTTGAACATGCATACAATAAGGATGGCGGCCTGGCCATACTCTACGGAAACATCGCAAGAAGCGGATGTATTGTGAAAACGGCCGGCGTCGATCAATCACTTTACCGGTTCAGGGGTGAGGCAGTGGTTTTCGAGTCGCAGGAGGAAGCCGCAAATGGTATCCTCACGGGCAAAGTGAATGCCGGCAACGTTGTCGTGATCCGGTACGAAGGTCCGAAAGGCGGCCCGGGTATGCAGGAAATGCTATATCCCACCTCATATCTCAAATCGAAGCTGCTTGACAAAAAGTGCGCGCTCATCACCGACGGAAGGTTTTCCGGCGGGACATCCGGCCTTTCAATCGGCCATGTTTCCCCGGAGGCAGCTGCCGGCGGAGAAATAGCAGTCATCAGGAACGGCGACCTGATCGAAATTGATGTCGTGTCGCGAACAATTAATGCAATGATACCTGAGAGTGAACTAAGTGCCAGACTGGATGCTGAAAGAGCCAGGGGGGAGAAAGCATTTTCCCCCGTATCGAGAGGCAGGAAGATCCCCGCTTCGCTTAAAGCATATGCAGCAATGGTAAGCTCTGCAGATACCGGGGCAGTAAGGATTATTTAATGATGTCAGCCATAGCAAACGGAAATCAGATTTACCAGGCATTAAGATAAAAATCAGGAGGTTCCGGCCCGCAGGTGCCCGGAATCAGTAAAAACACTAACTACAGACAGATCTTATGAAGACTGAAAAAGTACTTGAGGCGAAAGTAACCACGGTTAACGGAACAGCGGAAACCATATCAGGGGCGGACGGCATCCTGAGATGCCTGATCGAAGAGGGAGTTGACACTGTGTTCGGTTATCCGGGCGGTACAATAATGCCGGTTTATGACAAGCTTCTGGATTATGACGACAAGATAAAGCATTACCTTACACGTCATGAGCAGGGCGCTGCACATGCCGCACAGGCATATGCGATGGTGACTGGCAAAACCGGCGTGTGTTTTGCCACTTCCGGACCCGGCTCGACGAACCTGATCACTGGGATCGCAAATGCATTTCTCGATTCGGTTCCGATGGTCTTTATTACTGCCCAGGTGGTTTCCGGGCTGATAGGAACGGATGCATTCCAGGAAACTGACATCCTCGGGATCTCCATGCCCGTAACCAAATGGAACGCCCAGGTAAAGAAGTCGGAGGATATACCTGAAACCATTGCCAAGGCATTCTATATAGCTTCAACCGGGCGGCCCGGACCAGTGCTTATCGACATTACCAAGGATGCACAGATCGAAAAGCTTGATTTCCGGTATCGGAAATGTAATTATATCCGCAGCTACAATCCTCACATCCCGCTCCATACCCGCGCAATTGAGTCGGCAGCAATCATGATCAATCATGCTGAAAAGCCGCTTATACTGGCCGGCCACGGCGTCCTGATCTCAAAGGCCCAGGATGAGCTCAGGCAATTTGCGGAAAAAACCGGAATACCCGTAGCGCTGACCCTTCTGGGCCTGTCAGCCTTCCCGACCACACACCGCCTTTATGCAGGTCTCCTGGGGATGCACGGCAATTTTGGTGCAAACATGCTGACTAACGAAGCCGACCTGATAATCGCAGTCGGAATGCGGTTCGACGACCGTGTGACGGGCAACATCAAGAAATACGCAAAAAATGCAAGGATAATACACATTGAGATCGACGAAGCCGAGATCAATAAGAATGTTATCGTGGATCTCGAAATCAACAACGATGCGAAAGAGGTGCTTGAACAGCTGATCCCCCTTGTCGAAAAGAGATCGTATGAAAAATGGATAAGGGAATTCCGGATCGCGGATAAGACCGAATATGATAAGGTAGTCAGGGAGGAGACAAAGCCCCAGTCAGGAATGCTGAAGATGGGAGAAGTGGTAAGACTGGTATCGGAAATGACCAACGGCGAAGCAATAATCGTGACAGATGTGGGGCAAAACCAGATGTCGGTTGCACGCTACTACAAATTCTCCGAACCAAACAGCTTTGTTACATCGGGTGGTATGGGGACAATGGGCTTCGGCCTTCCGGCGACCATAGGGGCAAAGATCGGAAGGCCTGACAAGCAGGTTGTCGGATTCGTTGGTGACGGCGGTTTGCAGATGACGATTCAGGAGCTTGGAACGATCCTTCACTATGGTATCCCGGTCAAGATTATACTTCTCAACAATAACTTCCTTGGAATGGTAAGGCAATGGCAGGAGATGTTCTATAATAAAAGGTATGCATCAACGGAACTGGTAAACCCGGATTTTGTCGCAGTCGCAAAAGCCTATGGAATACAGGGAAAAAAGGTAACTGTAAGGAATGACCTGAAGGGTGCCATAGGGGAGCTTCTGGCCTCTGAAGGCCCTTACCTGCTCGAAATCGGGATTGACAATGGCGCCAATGTCCTGCCGATGGTGGAACCAGGTGCCTCAGTATCAGACGTAACATTAACTTATAAAAAATGAAACAGGAATTTACAATTTCGCTTTTTACCGAAGACCATATCGGTATACTGAGCCAGATTACAATCATACTGACCCGCAGACAGATCAATATCGAAAGCATAACCGCCTCCGAATCTGCCGTAAAAGGAGTCCAGATGCTTACCCTGGTTGTGAAGACGACTGCGGAAATGGTTCAGAAAGTGGCAAGGCAGATGCAAAAGCTGGTGGATGTTCTGAAGGTGTTCGTTCACACTTCCGACGAGATAATCTATCAGGAAATAGCTCTCTATAAGGTGACCACCAAGGGGCTGATGTCGGGGAACATAATCGACAATATTGTCAGGACCTATCATGCAAGGATACTTGAAGTCTCGCCCGAGTACATGGTGATCGAGAAGACGGGACACAAGGATGAGATCTCCGAGCTCCTTCGTCATCTCGAGCCATGCGGCCTGCTGCAGTTTGTCCGGTCAGGGCGGGTGGCAATTACGAGGCAGGTCAAGGAGCTCAATGCGTATCTCCAGGAGATGGATGCGGCAAACCGCTTCAAGCCTGAAAACATAGAATCATACAACTAAAATTCAAAAATAAAAAACTAAACTATGGCAAAGATCGATTTTGGCGGCGTTCTCGAAAATGTAGTGACAAGGGACGAATTTCCGCTTTCCAGGGCACAGGAGGTCCTTAAGAATGAAGTGGTTGCAGTTATCGGCTATGGCGTCCAGGGCCCAGCCCAGGCAATGAACATGAAGGAAAACGGCATTAATGTCATTGTCGGACAGGCACCGGAATTCAAGGCTGACTGGGACAAGGCGGTAGCCGACGGGTTTGTACCCGGGAAGACCCTATTCGATGTTGAAGAGGCAGCAACCAGGGGAACGATTATCCAGTACCTTGTCTCGGATGCTGCCCAGAGGATCCTCTGGCCGCGTCTTAAACCATGTCTTAAACAGGGTGATGCCCTTTACTTCTCCCACGGGTTCTCGATAACCTATAAGGAGCATACGGGAGTCATCCCACCCGACAATGTCGATGTTATCCTTTGCGCACCAAAAGGTTCAGGCACCAGCGTGAGGAGGAACTTTCTTGCTGGGGCGGGAATNAATTCCAGCTACTCGGTATTCCGGGATTTCAC
>JGI20214J51650_10002631_pt1 | contig 11322 bp, 10 predicted proteins | sample WetSurMetagenome_FD_51650 | JGI IMG/M metagenome (IMG submission 51650)
AAGCTTCCTTGCACGGAAGGACAAGCCAGGGTGACCGGAATACGGGATGTACCACAGGTGAGCGGAATAGGGGATCTGCGACCATTTGGGGAGAGGGGACTATCTGCTGATCCTCTCCAACGAAGGGGAGAGCAACTATTCGGTGCGTAATCCATATATTACCTTACCCACTCATTTTGAGAAAGAGCCCATAGTTTTATTATGAGAGTAATTATCCACAGTTGGCAAGTGACAAAATGACAATAAGGGGGGTCAAAGATCGATGAATTTTGAATGGGCGATAATCGTCGTAATAACATGACCGGAATATTTATATGTGCTCCCAAACCAGGATGCCGGTGACCGTGGTACCACCCATTTTCATCGGCGGGGTACTTAGGGTGAGGCGGCTGCTGGAGAATGCGTTTTCCGAAAACGCATAATACCGCTTCAGGGTATGGCCGATGAGGTTGGGGAAGACGCTGCCGGTGACCAGATGATCGATAATATTTTCTGCCTCTTTAATGACATAGGTACCGTAATAGGCCTGATAGCCTTCAAAGGCTTCCCTGATCTCAGTGTCGGTACCTTTCATGTGGTCTTTAAAGATGAAGTTGGGACGGCCGAGCCTCATGATCTGAGCAGCCATGTGACCATCGGCGGTATACATTATCTGGCCTGCCGGGGGATTACCCCAGGGATAGGTCACCGTTCCATCGGAATGACGGTATTCACCGGCGATCAGTTTCCAGGTACCGGGGAAACGAGTTTCAGACATAAGGCTCCTTCAACAGGTAACGAGTAACAATGATTTAAAAATAATACCAATACTACAAATGACAAATAAATACCAATATTTCAACCTTGAACCCGGAACTTCTATACTAGAATTCCTGGCGGCCTTCGAAGGCACGGGTGAGGGTCATGTCATCGGCGTATTCCAGCTCGGTACCGAAGGGCAGGCCGCGGGCCAGGCGGGTAACTTTCATGCCCAGCGGAGTGATAAGCCTCTGCAAATAGAGTGCGGTCTGTTCGCCTTCAAGGTTAGTGTTGGTAGCCAGGATAACCTCGGCTGCCGCATTATTTTGTAATCGGTTGAGCAGCTCTTTTATACGGATATCCCCGGCGCCGACGCCCTCTGTAGGCGATATCGCTCCATGTAACACATGGTACAGGCCTTTATAGACGCCGGTATGCTCGATAGCGATGACGTCCTGCGGCTGCTCGACAATACAGATCCGGGTGCGGTCGCGCTGCCCGTTGCGGCAGATAGCACAGGGATCGGAATCTGTCACATTGCAGCAGACGGAGCACAGCCTGACCTGCTGTTTCATAGAAGTGATGGCCTCTGCCAGCGATTTAGCCTGGTCATCCCCGGCACGCATGAGATAGAAAGCAATGCGCTGGGCACTCTTGGGACCGATACCGGGTAACTTGCTCAGTTCCTGGATAAGCCGGTTAATAGCTCCGGTAGTGGGGGTCGGTTGTGACAAAGTATCTGCTCCTGAATACGAAATCCTAAGCACGAAATTCAAAAATAATAAATTACGAAGTCAATTGATAACGAATGAGATTGCTTCGCCTCCCGAATAGACTTCGGCTTCTCCCTGTCTTAGTCAGGATGGCTCGCAATGACAGGCGTTGTTTTACATTCCGGGTATTTTGAGTCCGCCAGTGACGGCTGACATCTTTTTGTTGGCTAGTTCCTGGGATTTGGTTACAGCGTCTTTGATAGCTGCCAGGACGAGGTCTTCCAGCATTTCGACTTCCTGGGCGTTGACGACCTCGGGCGATATTTTAACCGCTTGTATTTCCTGAGTGCCGGTAATAGTGACTTTTACGGTCCCGCCACCGGAACTGCCTTCCAACGTAGTATTGCCCAGCTCTTCCTGTATCTTCGCCATGCGGGCCTGTAACTCCTGAGCTTGTTTGATTATTCTCTGGTTCATTTTTCCTCCACGCCGGTAATCTGGAAACCTTTTTCTATTGCCGCCTGAATGAGCGGGTTGGGTTTGCAGACACAAAATATTTTACACGTCCGTCCTAAATTCTTACCGATCAAATTTTCGACAACCTTGATATTCTCCGGTTTTTCGATATTCTCTTTATGAATATTGTAACGGAATGATATAGTGATACGGTCTTCGTCTATGCTGACAGGTCCGTCGGATGACCTTAATAAGGCTATTACATGAGCTACATCGCCTGTCCGCGGGGCACTGCTTAACATCTGTTTCCAGTTCTGTTTCAGCTTTTCCAGATCATTTCCGGACGCGGCAGCGGCAGGCTTTGGGTTTTCTTTTGCTGCCGGGGTTGTAGAAGTGGTCCGGGTATGAGCAACAGCAGCGGCGGCCGCACTTGCGGACGCAGTCTGAGCATGAGGTCCTGGGGCAGCGGTATCAGCAGTCTCCGTTTTGACCGGCTGTGCCTTATAGGCTGCCGGAGGCGGTGCAGTTACAGGTTTTACGACGGGTTCTATTCTGGGTACCGGTGCCGTTTTAGGTTCGTCAGCAGTCTGTATCGAATCCACCACCGCCAGTTCCAGCGGGAGAGTGGAATAGTTGTCCAGCCCGATCTCGATCCGGCTGAAGACCTTGACTGCACTAAGTATCTGGGAAAGCGAAGCCCGGGAGGCATAGTTTTTCATCTCCACCAGGTCCTCGGCGGTATAACTGGCGGATTCACTGACGTTGGTCTTGACCAGCAGCAGCCCGCGTAATTGCTCAAGCGTGTCCCTGGCGAACTGTTTCAGGTCGAGTCCATCGTTGTTGACATCGTGGATCGTCTTGATACCGGCAGTAATATCGTTATTTACGATATGTTTTACGAGTTCCTTCGACCTGGCATCACCGGTGATGCCCAGAGTCGTTTTAATCTGAGCCAGCGAGATGTCGGTGCCGTAGAAGGTGGTCATCTGCTCCAGCAGGTTTATAGCATCGCGCAGGCTGCCGGTGGCACTTTTAGCCATGAGTTTCAGGCCGTCGTCAGGGACTTTGATTCCTTCCCCTGTGCAGATTTGTGTTAGACGCCTGACAACGTCCATCTGTGAAAGACGGTGAAAATCAAAACGCTGGCAGCGTGAAATAATAGTCGGCAAGACTTTATGCGTCTCGGTAGTAGCCAGGACAAAGATAGCATGAGGCGGCGGTTCTTCCAGCGTCTTCAGAAGAGCGTTGGAAGCGCTGGTACTGAGCATATGGACTTCATCTATGATATATACCTTGTAACGTGCCTCGTTGGGTGCATAGTTCACCTTTTCGCGCAGGTCGCGGATATTATCGACACCAGTATTGCTGGCTGCATCGATTTCAATGACGTCCAGAGCCCGTCCTTCGGTAACAGCCTGACACATCCGGCAGGTGTTGCATGGTTCACCCTTGCCGTCCGTGAGGCAATTTACGGCTTTTGCCAGTATACGAGCTGTACTGGTCTTGCCGGTGCCCCTGGGACCGCAAAATAGATAAGCATGCGATACATGTCCGCTCTTCAATGCGTTGGATAGAGTTTGCGTGACATGATCCTGACCGGCAAGGTCCGCCAGAGACTGCGGACGCCACTTACGATAAAAGACTTGAGAACCCATACCTATGTATTATATCCCAAATTTATGGATAAGCGAAGTCGCGTTGAAGTTTTTAGTTAGCAGTCAGCAGTTGAAAGTATATTACGTATTTAATTAATTATTAGTATCAAAATATTCCATCTAAACCGAATACTGAAAACTAATTACTAAGTACTCATGGAATTACACCGGTTTCAGGTTGCCGCCGGGGGGGCCGCCGCGGGGCAGTCCGGCAGAAGTGAGGGATTTATGGGCTTTTTTCAATTCCTCCGGTATCTTGATTTGCTGCGGGCATACTTTTTCGCACTCGCCGCACTCTTTGCACCGGTCCGCTCTTTGTTCCGGCTTCATGCCGCCCACAGGTCCTCCTGCATAGGCAAAAGCTCCCATGCGCACATCGTCATAAATTACCGAGTTATTATACAGCTCGAAAACGCGGGGGATATCGACACCGTTCGGGCACGGCTGGCAGTAACGGCATGCAGTGCAGGGTATGGGTGCCATGCTTTGATAAGCGTCCTTTACTTTTTTGAAGACTGCGAGGTCATTCGCGGTAAGCGTGTTCGGACCTGAACGCTCTGCGTAGACGACATTGTCTATTACCTGCTGTATGGTGCTCATGCCGCTGAGTACCACTGAGATTTCCGGCTGGTCCCACAGCCAATCGAAGGCCCATTCGACATGGTTGTGTTTGTTGTTAGCCTGCCAGACTTTTGCCACGGCTGGAGGCGGTTCCTTGGCCAGCGATCCGCCTCGCAGCGGTTCCATGATGACCAGTGCCAGCCCCTTACTCGCGGCGTATTCGACACCGCGGCGCCCTGCCTGATTATTCTCATCGAGGTAGTTGTACTGTATCTGGCAAAAAGTCCAATCATAGGCATCGATGATCTTTTTAAAGACATCGAAATTGTCATGGAAAGAAAAACCCAGATAGCCGATATGTCCCTTAGCTCGCCTGCCTTCAGCCCACTTTAGAGCTTTCCAGTCCTGTATGGTCTGCCATCCCTGGGCATTCAACCCGTGCATCAGGTAATAATCGATTTTATCGGTCTGCAAACGCTCCAGTTGTCCGTCCAGATAACGGTCCAGTGAATCAGCTGATCTTAAGAGATGGGGAGTGAGTTTGGTCGCCAGCCGTATTTTCTGGCGGTAACCGTCTTTTAAAGCTTTGCCGACAGCTTTCTCGCTATTGCCCGAATGATATGGATAGGCGGTATCGACATAGTTAACACCATGATCAATGGCATAACGTATCATTTTGATTGCTTCCGGTTCATTTACGGGGCTGGACATTTCGCTGCCGAACTGGGGCAGGCGCATCGCTCCGAAGCCGAGGGCTGAACNTTTCCAGTCAAGTTTGCCGAATTTGCGGTACTGCATGAAATTCTCTCCTTTAATTTCGTGAAGTGAAACGCTTTTATTATCAGGAAATTTTATAATATAATCCATTAAAATGCAATGCGAATGCGGAATACCATGGTAAGTTGGTTTTATTAGTCTGGAATAAAGTAATAGATTGAGTTGCAAGGAATCTAAAAACTCAAAAATTGAATATCAAAGCCAAAGCTTAAAACTATAAGATGTTGTTCAATGAAAGCCCCGCATGTATAATTTGAGTAATTGTCCGGAAAGGAATTGCAGCAATGAGGCATATTCATAAAGCCCCGGAGATGCAGGACTATTTCCTCGGGAAAATACGATTGGATGATTGTTTGCTGATTGCAACACCAGTAAGTAACGTTAAAGCGAGGCAGGGAAAAGTCTGAAGATGGCGGGTGAATATAATACAGTTGTCATCGGCGGCGGTGCCGCGGGTATCTGTGCGGCTATCAACCTGGCCCGTGCCGGTGGTTCGGTTGTTATTTGTGAAAAAACCGTACAGATCGGGAAGAAGATTCTGGCCTCGGGAGACGGCCGGTGCAATCTGCTTAATGAAGACATGAGCGAAAAGTATTACAATCCGGTTGCCAGGGAACTGGTAAAATCGGTATTCACCAGCTATGGTAAGACCGACATACTGGACTTTTTTAAAGGTCTGGGAGTGCTGACATATTCGAGGGACGGGCGGATATTTCCGGTTACGAATCAGGCATCCTCTGTCTTGAAAGTGCTGGAGATAGAGCTGAAAAGGCTGGCTGTTCCAATAGTGTTTAACTTCGATTGTACGGAAATTTCTTATAAAAAGGGCAGTTTTCTTGTGACCTCGAAGTCAGGGAAGACTGTGGGATGCCGGCAGGTGATAATTACCGGCGGAGGCAAGAGCTATCCGGCTTTTGGATCGGACGGCAGTACGCTGGAAATGGCAAAGCAGTGCGGTCACCGGATCATTGAACCTGTTCCCAGCGTGGTACCCCTGGTAGTCAAGGACAGCCTCTGTACAATGCTTCAGGGGCAGCGGATAACTGCCTCAGCCAGCAGTGTGATAGACGGCAAATATGGCGAAGCTGCTTCGGGGGAACTTTTATTTACCAAATACGGGCTTTCCGGGACCTGCATTCTGGATGTGAGCGAAGCAATATCGATCGCGATTAACCGCAATAGTAAAACTAAGGTAGCAGTGGCAGTTGACATGGTACCTTTCATGAACATCGAACAGCTAGAAAAGGAGCTTACCCGGCGTATAAAGAGTTACGTTCCGGAGGACATGACCGCCGGTATTCTGCCTAATAAATTCGGCCCCGCCATAAAAAGTATCTTCACGAAACATGATATCGATACTGCTGTCAAGCTTTTAAAAAACAGGCAGTTTGAGGTCACCGGAACCCGTGGATGGAACGAGGCAGAGTTTACCAGCGGCGGGGTGGCGGTGGATGAGGTCAAACCGGGAACTCTGGAATCCAAACTGAAGCCCGGGGTCTATTTCGCAGGCGAGGTGCTCGATGTCAACGGACGGCGGGGCGGCTACAATCTGGGCTGGGCCTGGGCTTCCGGGTTTGCAGCCGGACAGGCAATAATTGAAAGCATATGTTAGCATTCAGCAATCAGCAGTCAGCGGTCAGCACGGCTCCAATAAAATATTTCCTTCTTTTTCCCTTAGTTCCTTCCCCAGAACTTCTAGAGTATTACTAAATTGTTTTAGATTCCGGACAAACTTGACAGGTTGAGAATACAGATCTTACCTGCTGGTCTCGATGTAAATAATGCCGATAGTCCCGGGTCCGCAGTGGGAAGAAATGACGCAACTGGCATCGGTGACCAGGATTTCCTTGATTTTATTCATCTCTATTAGTTGAGTTTTTATCCAAGCTGCGTCTCCCGCACTATTACAATGTGTGATAAATATCCTCTCCCGGCTCAAATTGTCCATGTTATCTTCCGTATCTTTAACCAGCCGGCGCAGCACCATCTGACGATTGCCCCTGATTTTAGCCGCTACGTGCATTGCCCCCACATCGACTTTAATAACGGGATGAATTTCCAGCAGGCTAGATACCAGCATCTGCAAGCCGGAACATCTGCCTCCCTTATATAGATAGTCCACCTTGTCGATGATAAATTCCGTCCGTACCAGGGGAATTGCGGACTGTACGGAAATACAAACATTGTCCAGAGTCATTTTCTTTGCGATGCAATCGGCAGCCATCATCACCAGGATTCCTATACCACTCGACAGATTTAATGAGTCGATTATTTTCACTCTGCCTTCAGGAAACTGTGTCGCGGCCTGGCAGGCATTCTGATAAGCTGATGAAATATTCGAGGATATTGAGATGTGCAGTATGTCCATACCCTGTTCCAGGTATCCTTTGAATGCAGCCATGAAATCCGCTGCCGATGGAGCGCTGGTCATCGGCAGCTTACCGGTCTCACTGACCTTGCGAAATAGTCCCGGGCTGGTGATATCTACGTTATCTTTATAGCTTTCCTTACCGAAATTCACATATAGCGGGACGATCCCGATATCATAGTGCTTTAACAGTTTTTCCGACAAATCGCTTGTACTATCGGCAAATAACTTTATGGGTCTCATTGATACCTCCGGTATTCCTGCAGCCAATACCAGCAGCTTACACAATATCTCTCGAAGGTTAGTTTATGTAACAGATAGGGATGTTCAGCCTATTGAAAAAAGGGGCAGCAATGTAGTTGAATACTAATTTTTAGGTTGCTTATTACCCCTGAAACAGGTGACTAACAGATTAGGCCCGGCATGTGTACTCAGGATCGGTCCTACCTTGCCCATTATTATTTTTTCCCGGGGATATAAAGCAGCGATACGATCTGCTAATTCATCAGCTTCCTTCAAATCCGTATTATACATAATAGCCATGTCTTTAACATTGTCTTTTTCTTTAAGAGCACCGGACAGGAAAATGTAGAGCTGTTCAACACCTTTTGAGTAGCTGCGAGCCTGGCTGACAGGGACGACAATTCCATCTTTCATAGACAATAAAGGTTTGATATTAAGGAGTGTTCCCAGCAAACTCTTTGCCTGGCCGATGCGTCCGCCTTTTGCAAGATATTTTAGGGAATCAAAAAGCACCAGTAAATGAGTCTGAGGAATAGCTTCGTTAGCAATTTTGATTACCGATGCCATACTCTCGCCGGCCTTCGCTGCCCTGGCTGCAGCCAATACTATCATACCGAGGCCTATGGACATAGAATCGGAATTAATCACTTCAACAGGACAGCCGTTTTTGATATTTTCCCTGGCGAGCCTGGCTGAATTGCCGGTCCCACTAAATTTTTCGGAAATATGAATAGATACTATCCCGTCAGCCTCTTTACCCAGTTTTTCATAGACCGGTCGGAAATCCGCTGGCGATGCTTGAATCGTTTTAGGGAATACGTTACCGTTCACCAGTTGGGTATAAAACTCATCGTTAGTAATCGTAACGCCATCCTGAAATGTTTTATCACCAAATCTCACATAAAGGGGAACAACAGAAATCCCCAGTTCTTCTCTAAGTTGAACCGGAATATCGGCAGTACTGTCAGTTACAACTTTGATTGTCAAATGACGCTCCTATAACCAGGAATCCCCGGATTTCAGTTTTTTATGTGAATATCATACCATATTTTAATGGGTTAATATCCAGAATTGAGATCGTGATCCGCCTGTGCAATATCGTTTTCCCGTTTGCTTAATGAAATAGACACTACTCTTATCAAATAATATCAATCATTCAGATTAAGGACAAATAATTCACAATATGAATCTTGAGCTTATTTATTTTGATATCTTGAAATTAAACTGGGACAAGGTAGCTGTCCCTATGTCCCACAAAGTGTAAATTGTGTGTCAGTTTGTACACTGTCAATGCTGAATCCTCTGATTTATGACAGAAATAAATCTCAGGGGCTAAATATCAAAACCATAACTGAAAACTTAAGATATTGCCCTTCGAGCTTTACCGCGGATAAGCGAGAAGAAAATACCGGCAACACAAAGCGCGGCGAAAATGATAAAAGCGGTATGGGTACTCTGCAGAAATTGCGGGTAGTATTGCGGGGTAATTTCTTCCCTGCCGATATACAATGCGAAAAGCAGTGTTGCGATACCCAGACTCATCATTTGTCCGACATTACGGAAAGCTCCAAGGACGGCGTTGGCAATACTGTAAGATTTAACTTCAACTGAACTTAAGATGGCGTTGGTGTTCGGAGAAGAGAATATGCCGAACCCAAATCCCAGGATAACCAGGCATATTAAAACATAAGCAATCGAGGTGCCGTTGTTTAAAAAGATAAGCAGTACCAGTCCGGCGGCGGTTATTGCCATACCCAGGGAGGACAGCAATCGGGGCTCCATTTTATCTGAAAGACGTCCGGCCACAGGAGACATAACAGCCTGAATGGCAGGTTGAGCGACCATGATCAGTCCGGCAACATCAGGGGTATAACCTTTGATGTACTGTAAGTAGAGGCTTAGCAGGAAAGCAATGGCCGCGGTAGCGGCGTAATTGATGAGGGCGGCCATGTTGGAGAAAGCGAATATCCGGTTGTTACGGAATATCGTTACGTCCAGCAATGGGAATTTTGTTCTCATCTCGTACCAGATGAACAGGACGATACCGGCGATCGCAACCAGAATCGACCAGATACCGGTCTGACCGGGCAGCTCCGAGAGGCCGAAGATCAATACGAAAAGTGACAGTCCGAAGATAACAGCTCCAGTGTAGTCAAAGGGCTGACGGGGTCCTCTGGTCTCGGGAATACCTCGCAATTTCCATATCAGGAACACGGCAATAATGGATATCATGATGCCTGTAAAAACATAGATACTCGGCCATCCGAAGTATTTTGTCAGGATTCCACCCAGGAAGGGTGAAAGTGAAATTCCGGTGTATACTGCTGCGACATTGATACCCAGCACCCTGCCGCGGTCCTTCGAAGGGTAAGTCGAGATCAATATCGCAGGGTAGGCAACAAGTGTCATGGAACCGGAGATTCCATGCAGTATCCTGGCTGCAATCAGCCAGCCGACATCAGGGGAAAAAGCGGCTAGAAAGGAGGTAGCTGCCTGTACGATGGTACCCAAAATATAGAACCGGGTGCGGCCGTAGGTGTCGGCCAACTTGCCGAAGGGCAGCAATACGATGGCAGAGGCCAGAATATTGGCGTTGACCAGCCACCCCAGCACTACGGCGTTTACGGAAAACTGGGTGCTGATCGCCGGTAGAGCTATATTGATGGAAGACATGATGAAGGCGCCCATGAAGGCGGATACCGTAGTCACAACCAGTATAAACGTTTTATTAGGCGAGTGCATATTATCTGCGGACATTGCGAAGTCTCTTTCTGATTACAGATGATATCTTACTTAAGAGTTTGCAGCCAGCCGATATCATTTTTATGAACGTTTAAAATCATGTAGGTTTCGCTTTTCCTGATACCGGGAAGTTTAGAGAGAAAGTCCTTGACGAAATGTGTAAGCTCATTGGGCGAGTGCAGCCACACGCCTACAAACATATCATGCTGACCGGTGCATTCTGCAACATATCCTACATTAGATTGCCGGCTCAGTTCTGCCGCGATGACATCGATCCGTCCCAGGTCGACTTGCAGGGCTATCAATGCTATAAGTGTATACCCGAGCTTACCGGCATCTACGAAAATTGTGGGCGAAATAACTCGCTCCTTTTCCAGCCGGCTTATCCGGTGCCTGATAGTGGTGTCGCTTACACCGAGTTTTTTAGCCAGGTCCGTACTTTTTAATCTGGCATCGCGGGTCAATTCAGCGATAAGGTTACGGTCAAGGTCATCTATCATATGGATAAGTATGTCACAGCGTGTTTTTACTGTCAATTAAGAGAAAGGAATTAGTCAACTTTTTCCCGGGACATAATACCAGTGTTTATTATCGTCCCGGCTGTATTCGTTAATACGTCAATTTCTGTGATTAGCTACTTATCGAAGCAAACAAAATCAACGATATAGCTTCCAATAGGTTGCTTTCTACGGATCTTTGCTCCGGCTCAATCTCCTTTTTCCGGAGGTCTTTCGCCTGCTTTATCGGTTAAGGGCTACTTACTCGATTTTAGAGAACCCCCTCACCCTAACCCTCTCCCACGGAGGGGAGAGGGGACTATCACTCTGCTGACCCTCTCCAACGAAAGGGAGAGGGGACTATCATTCTGCTGACCCTCTCTCACGAAAGGGAGAGGGGACTATCATTCTACTGACCCTCTCTCACGAAAGGGAGAGGGGACTATCACTCTGCTGACCCTCTCCTACGAAAGGGAGAGGGGACTATTATTCGGTGCGTAATGCATATATTACCTTACCTACTCATTTTAAAAAAAGAATCAAATTATTTATGGTATACTCCATATTCTTTT
>JGI20214J51650_10002632_pt1 | contig 11311 bp, 21 predicted proteins | sample WetSurMetagenome_FD_51650 | JGI IMG/M metagenome (IMG submission 51650)
TGTAAGGAAAGCCCTTAATACTGCTGATGAATATATACAGTTTAAACTCGGTTTCGACTTAGTTAAACAAGTTAAATCTGCGGCTGAGACGGAGTAATCTGATGAATGTTGATTCAGACATCTTTGGTATAGCGTTTGGATTATTTATCATATTCGTTTGGGCGTATACTTATATCAAGACCCGTAAGAAATCACAGAATGAGGTATAAATCATGAACACGTTACAAAAACTTATTATTTTGTTTTTCGGATTAACGATTATTACATCTGTTATAGGTTTAGCTATGTTTTACATAGAGAAACCATATATCGGAAAATCAGATTGCACAGACCAACTTAATAACAGTGTCTTCACGACATCATTACCAGCACAAATAAAAGGGTGTAGTTACGAGGCACCCAAAGAAGCATCTCCGTTTATGGAATCTATTATTAATTCCAGTGTCTTATTCGGGATTACGTTTTTACTACTCTCCGGTATTGCGTTTTACCAAAGACCCAAACAACCTCTACCCCAAAAATAATAGAAACCTTTTTTAACTCATAACTATTATTACTATTATCATAGCGTAGAGGTGAACAGTCATATATGATGTACAAACACAAGTGTAGACTCTGTGGACACGAATGGGAAGGTCGCAAACCGGTCGTAATCTCGTGTGTTAAATGCAAGAGACGGTTTGATTACCCCTCAACAAAAGTTCCGGGAGAACAGGCTGCTTTAAAATTTGTAGAGTTTAACTTAATCCGTGCTGGGTTACCCCCATCAGTAGCACGCAACGAAGCTAAGTTCAGATTAAACAAAATTATCGATCATGGAAAGTAGATGAATACTGCATATGCACATTAAAGAGTAAATTGGAGATTATTCATGGGTCTATTCGGAAATCAACCTAAAAAGAAACAGTATGGAAGTAAGATTGCGGAACTTGACGCTAAGATTGCGCAACTTGAATCCGTAGGGATGCTTGCATCAGCTAATCGTCTGAGAGAGGAACGAAGACGCTATGATAATGTAACAATTGAAAAAACAAAAGCATTATCTCACTCAGAACTGAAAAAACAGATGCGAGCTGCAAAAGCAGAAGGAACAATGAAGTGATGAGGTATGGTAAAGTACACATTACGTAAACGAAGTCCATCTCGTATCAGAAAGTTAGAACCCCCAAAACAGAAAGCGTTTGGTCGATGGTCAAAGAGGTAAAGATGAAAGTAAGGTATAGACAACAGGGGAAAGTTCATACACCTGTGAAAAAATTACAACCTTTGAATAAAAAGGCATTTGGTCGATGGAGGATTAGGAAAGCATGACCCCAAGTATAAAGTTAAAAGCCCCAAAAGCACACAGTATAAAAAAGGCAGGTAGAAAGTATAAATTTCCGAAATCCCCGAAACGGTACAGTTATCCAAAAGCATGATACTTACACCAAGAGAGTTTAGAGAAGTTTGGCAACAAGTCCCGGATCAGTATATCTGGAGAAACAAACTTACTGGTGAGTTTATCTCTATTAATGGTACAACAGACTTAGCTTGGTATGTAGTAAAACGCACAGTACCCACAAAAGTAACAAAAGATAGTATCGGTAGTGTATCAACCGTAGTAATTAGTCCATATTTCATGTTATCTTCAAGACCAGTTGGATATGTAGCTACCCAAAATAATGCATATATAAGAGATCACATGAACTGGCAACCCGGAACGTTTGAAGATGCATTGAATTACGCTTTCAAGTATATGAAAAAAATACCAATTAAAAGGAGATGATATAATGTCTAAAAAACCTATAAAACGCGTGTGGAGTCATCCCCCAGACACAAAGTATTTCCCTGTAGGGGGCGGAATAGAACAGTTTGATCTGCTTGATGAAAGCGGTTTCGTATCTAAATCCGGAGCAGAGAAATTCGCAAATGAATGGCGTGCGTATCCAAAAGATGCGCGTGCAAGGATAGTAAAAGTTAAGAACAAATATTATGTCTATGGAAATTAAAAGGTGCAAAAAACATGGCAGTTAGATCAAGATACAGTTCAACATCGTATCTTCACAATCGACCGGGAGCAGGAGAACATGCAGTACGGAAACGTGAAAGTGCTGTAATGGAAACCGGAATCCCGGAGATATGCCTGCAGTGTCCATATAAGATGATTGCAGATGGTGTAATAAAACAAGCGAACGCTGGGATAGTTACTCAACCGCAACAGGTTGTAAAGAAAACGTCTGAACTATCTGAGGTACAAATGGCTACAACCCCAATAACAACGACGGAACAGAAACCGGATGAAAAGAAAGACGGATTCTTTACGAAATTCCAGTCATATGTAAAAAAGAATCGCGAAGCAAACCGTAAAGCCGGAGAAGCCCCGTTATTAGAAGATTTAGTTAAGATGGGTGGAAAATTAGCAGCCGGTGCAGCTAAGTTAGGGGAAGAGGAAGCAGAGAATCTCGAAAAGAAAAAGAAAGCGAAAGCGTCTGTTTCACGAGAAGAACTTGATGAAAAAGATGAAGACACGCTTGATTTTCTGATGGGGAAGAAAAAACCTAAAAAGTAATTTTATTTAAGTAAATAGTAGGTGAGGAAAAATGGCAATCAGATCACGATACACAGCAAAACAACGGCATACTCCGCCAAAGGCGAGAACGGCAAAACCAACGGTTAAACCATCGTTTGTTGACAGCAAGGTAAAACCGGCATTTGCTAAAACAAAACAAGCGTTAGACTCCTTTGGTAGATATGTCCAGAAGAATCAGGAAGCGCACCGCAGGGCAGGAATATCTCCTTTAGATAAGGATATTGAAGGGTTTGTAAAAAATGCCTGTAACCGGTCAGGAGAATTTGGGCAGGAACACAGCCGCGATATAAGAAGCCGGTGCAGGAGAGATTCTGACGAACAGCTTTTTAGAGATATCCAAGGTACACGGTCACAACCCCGCAGACAAATGGAGTTTGAGATCAGTGGTAGTAGTTCAGGTCGGAACGAATCGCACGAATCACATCAGACTACACCCCCCAAACGGAGAAAACAACAAGAGAAAGTAGTTGAACGGATTGTATATATCCCATATCCCCCGAAAGAGTGGAGGTAACCAAAATGCCCGTCCGTTCACGATACGCTCCTCACCAAAGGCATGTTGCACCCCCAACACTTACTGAAAAGTTAAAGAAAGAAGTAAAGAGTGTTAAAGAAGCAATTGCCCCTCACAAACCAAAACTATCTACTACCCCTCAACCTCCCTCACTTACTGAAAGATTACGGAAAAAAGCGCAAGATGTAAAAGAATCAATTTCACCCACCCCAAAACAAGATACAACAGAGGAACAAAAACCTCAGAAACCGAAGTTAAACGAACGCAGAATCCGGAAATTAATGGAAGAGAAGATTAAATCAGAGAGCAGCAAACCTACCCCAACTCCCCCGGAAGAAGCGCGAGAACAAATGGCACGGCGCATGGCTGGAGAAGCACCAGATACAATTAAGAAAGATGCCCCGCATAAGATGACGCGTGCCGAACGCAGAGAGATCAATAAACAACGGCATGCAGAACAACAAGAAGTTAAATACGGGAAATCTGCGAAACCAGAACGCAAACAACGTGCTGAACCAGAACCTGAGAAAACATTTACACAAAAAGTAAAAGAGGAAGTATCAGCAGGTGCAAAACAAGTTGCTGGAGAAATAAAAGAGGTATTCTCAGAACGAGCACCACAAGTCCAAAAGGGTATTGACGAGACTGAGAAAGATATAGAGAAAAGTTATAAAGTCGATCCAGAATACGGTGGCAAACAGAAAACAGACTTAGCGGGTAGACCGGGAGATAAGTGGCGAGTAGACCCAAATAACGGCGACTTATATGCAGAAGGGAAAGATGGGAAATGGTACCCTACTGGTAAGAAAACCAAGTTTAAAATCCCAGAAACTATCGTTGATACTGAAACCGGGTTTAAAGCATCAGTCCACGAACCGACAACGCCCTCATATAGCACTGGTGACACAATGTCTATTATTGGGGGGTCTGGAGTTCTCCGACCGGAAATAGGATCTGGAACATCAAGACGTAGAGAATCAAGAGACGAGTCACTGTTCAGTTCATCCGCAGATAAATTCAGTAGTAGACCATTATCATCAGGGGGCAGCAAACAATCCTTTGGTGCAGGAATGGAATATATGTCAGCCGGTATGGGCTATAAAATGTGGGATGAAAGCAAAGAACGTTCCAGATTAGACCGTGATAAACAAACTTCAACGAATGTCAGTTCAAGTTATTTAGGAACCGGTAGCCCTACTAGTTGGGACGAATCAAGGGAACGTGAAAAACTATCTTCATTCAAACGACAAGGGTCTCCATTAAGTGCAGGGTTAGGTTATCTATCCGCCGGTGGATATAGTGGTAGCAAAACCCCTAATGGTATCGGGGGAGATAATGGTAGCGGTCTATTAAAATCAATATCATCCGGAACATTCGGTCTTAAATACGGTGCACCACGACAACAACCAGCGCCACAAAATTTTGCTTCACCAGCACCGAATGTAAGTCAAGAACCAGCACCGTCAGTCAAAATGACAAGAGCTGAAAAAAAGGCTGAAAACAAACGGAATTGGGAATTACAACAGATGCAAAAGAAGCAAACCCCTTCAATGCCAGAACCGATGCCGCAAACGATGATGCCCCCACAACAACCAATGATGGAACCGACGCAACGGAAACAAACTGCAAGTGAACTATTATTCGGTGCGAAACCAGCACGGAATATACAAGAACCTTTAAAATCATCAGCAGTAAATAGTTTCTTTGGAATGACTACTAAAATGATGCCAAGAAATCAGCAACTCCAAACCCCCAACCAAGTAATCCCACAAGTACGCAGAAACATCGCACAAGCCGGGCAACAAGTAAGACAAAAACCGAAAACAGCAACAGAGTTGTTATTCGGAAAACGATAAACTTCTTTTTTTTCAGATCATTTTTGTAGATATCTATACCCCCATTTTGTGCGCACATACTAATTTGTGCATATGCACTACACACATCACCCCCCTACTAAAAATATCGGTGCATTTATATAATTATCGACCGGTATGTTGACTAAAATTAACACCCCACTCAGGTCGTAGAGGTTAACATTAAATGACCAAAGTTGACTTGAGGGTGATTAGCTAACAACATCATAGCGGGGGTGGCGAGCTGAAAAAAAGGGTATGCCACTAAAATTCAAACTTATTTGGTTACACAATCACGTCTGATCTAATTTATCCGATCAAAAATACACAATAAACTAAACAACAGATAATGGTGAAAGTTAACCAAATATGAGTGAGGGTGATGGGACTATGATATATTGTTATTTTTGGAAATACCCTGCTAAAATGGTCATTGTTTATGTTTCAAATGTTGCTGCAGTTAACAATGTGGAGCCTATTTAGTCAACATTCGTACTGAGTTGCTGTGTGCATATACAGTGTAGATAGTGAAATTGATGACAAACTTTATTAGTGCATACGTGCATACATACTTCTTGTGGTGCAAACCACAAAGCAAACGGAGATGAAAAACAACTATGAAAATCTTTGATGAAGATTGGCGCGATGTCAAGGTGGCAATCGCAATCGGTATCATCTGGGGAATTGGAGTTCTTTGCGGTTGGTACTTAACCAAGTCTGGCGTATTGGTCTAAACGGGGGGCATTTATGAATGCCGAACCCGTATGCTGTCCGAAATGTAACAACCGCACACGGAAAAGAGGATTTCAAACGTACGCAACATTTCCACACCAACGACAGAGGTATCAGTGTAAGGAATGCGGTTACATATTCGTTCCTGAAACAACGGACGAATCTGATGTAGTAGGTCAGGACTAATTATTTTTAGGAGATGTAGTATGAGTTTAAGCAAGGCAATCTATAATCAATGGTGCGACAAGATTGATGCGGAAGTGCCAGAAGAAAAGCAAGAGTTAAAAGAAAAGAAACTGAAACAGTTTGCAGCAAGGTGGTCAATGCGTATGAGAAGGAAAGGCAGAGAGCACCAATTGTGTTTTGATTGATTCAGAACAAACATTACAATGCAAACCATTATAAACTCTTAAACTTAAATAGTATGTGCCACATCACGTCCGGCTAGAGGTTCGCGTGCACAACGAACCTCTATAACTCTTATAGGCGTGAGGGGTAGAAAGGACGTGGTAGATTGGTAAAGACGCAACTCACTCTCGACTCATTCGAAAGACAGTCTTTTTTAACAACTTTAAACCCGTTACAAATAAAAATCATCCAACACCTTGAATCTGGTTATTACGCTGCGATTGTGGCAAGAAGGTTGAACGTATCCAGCTCATATGTAAGTCGGTTCGTCAATAAACTTCTCGAATTAAAATTAATCTCTGTCAGTTATAAGGATCCATTATTCCGTCGTGCGATTGTCTATTCAGTTTCAAAAGAGTTATCGACACACACAAAACGTCTTGAGCGGAAAGACGAATCGGCATTTACCTTATTAACTCCTCATAATGTAAGATATAAAAAGAAGATACTCTCACAGACAAACAAAATCCAGACGAACATCTCGCGCTTTGCGCATGCGAGATTCAAACACATACGGACTTACAATCCTCGTGGTGGAGAACGATATGTATTTGAGATGACGGGGGTACATGGACGAATAAGGATGATAGTGCATCCGAGTTCAATTGAAGCGTTAGTAGTTGACAGGCATCACATCCCGGCGAGGTCAGAACAGGAAGCAACAAACATCTTGAGCATGGCGTTGCAGGATGCATATGCACGGTTTATAGATGAACAGCGATGGTGTGGATGTCGAATTGAACTTGGAGAACCTGTTATTGTCGGTAGCGTCCATTATGCGTTTAAGTCAAAGATATTAAAAGACGAGTTTGTCAGAAAAGGTCAGACTAAACTAAAGATAACAGATACCTTAGAAATTGACAACTCTCCGGAAGATCATGCTGATCTGGTTCATGCAGAACTGGAAACCCCGATCAGGTCAGAAGCCGTCAGATTTGATGAATCGTTAAGAATGGTACCGAAAGTAATGGACGACTTACAATCGGTAAAAGATTCTATTTTAGGGATGAATACACAAGCAGATAAAATAAACGTCATGTATAACAACGTTCAGGCATTATGTCAAAGCGGATTGCCAATGCAGAACCAGTTTAATCAACTGACGGGTGTTGTTGCAAGACAGGGTGAAACTATTGCATTAATACAGGAAACAATGTTAGAATTAGTAAAGAACATGAGTAAAATATTAGCAAAAATGGATATCAAGTAACTCAATTTTACACGTAAAAAGCCCCGCAACATGGGAAAGATATATAAGTACACATGTATTATTACTATTATCACTCGCTCACGGTGAGGAGTAAATGTCATGACATGCAAAACAGAAGTTTGTAAGAAGGCTAAGGTAATCAAGAAATTTAGGAAAGTAACGAAAGTACCTAAAGTCGATCTTGTAAGTGTAGTATCTGAACACCAAGTACTCGGTAAGTAATAGAGGTAGAATAAAATGGCAACAAAAATAGGAAAAGTATTCGGCGGCGGCGGATTGTCAGGATATGCAGACAAAGAACGCAAAGCCAAAGGCGGAAAGAAACTCTTCCAAACATGGGAAGAGATAGAGAAGAACGCAAAAAGGAAAAAATCCTTCTAATTTCTTCTTTCCAGTCTTTTTAAGCCATATTAATATGTAGGTGAGGATAGTGGTAGCAACTACTAAAAAAGTACCGTTATTTCAATATCTGAAATGCGGTAGGCTATTTTATACAGGTGATAATTATGAATTTTGATTTTAAGACAGAAAGAAAAGAGGTCAGGATTAATGGCGTTGAAGTTGTCTATTATTCAGACCGTGCAGTAAAAGAACATGCAAAGTTGCTTGAAGGGAGATACTGGGAGCAGGAGAAGAAATCATACATCAAAGTAAACCAGCACTGGTATACGTATTCAAGGAACTGGAACGGAGAAGATTGGCGGAGACTTGCAGGTATTGAGACAATTGACTTCGCAGTTCCGCAGCAATGGTTTGACAAACACTATGCAGAGATAAAGAAGCGTGGTGGAGCAGCATGGTTGTATGATAACAACCGTACGTTTGGAGAACCGATATTCTTTGACCAGATAGAAAGGATGGCAATGGTCAACCTCAAAAAATTCGCACCGAAAGGAGCAGCGAAGATAACGCATGTACCGGCAAAGAGGAAAAAGTAATGCCAGCAAAAAAGAAACCAACTAAAAAACAGATTGAAGCCAGTCACGAACGTTCATATGCAGAACTTCACAAGATGGCAAAAGAGCATAACAACAAAGTGATCGGCATCGGAAAAACAAAAGTTTTCTCAAACGGTATTTACAGTCTTCATGATGTCGGCAGTTCGAGACAATTAGAAGGGCACGCCGATGTCATGAAAGAACTCGGCAAAATAGACTCATATCGTATTGTCAAAGGTGGAAAGTACGGAGACGAACTCTGGGTGAAATAAGTTATGGCACAAAATATTAATGATTTCACCCAAAGACCGATGCAACAGAAGTATCCGCAATCGTTTATAGGGGACTTTAAAAAACCCATAACTGGTGCATCACCAGACCCAATTGACCCAAGACCCCTGTATATTAAACCGTTGCCCATTCATCCCCCTACACCCCCAGTAAAGTTAGACCCATCACATCTAATATCTGGTTCACCAGACCCTATTGATAGAGCAAGACACTTAGTTTATCCGTATCCTTATATCCAAACTAAACATTCAGTGGACGAATTGACACGATTAAAGCTATTGAAAGAGAGGAGGTAATCTCAAATGACAGATAAAAAGAATTCAGGTAGAATCCCGGTAATGACTGATGAATTTAAAGAGAAAGTCGTAAAAAATCTCATTAAAAACGAGAAGTTCTATGGGATATACAACACGAAAACAGAAGCTAATAAAGTTGCAGACTCCCTGAAAAAGAAACGGCTTGTAGTCAAAGTAGAAAAGAACTTTGATCAGTGGGTCGTTATTACCAGTAAAATCAATTGGAAGGAAATGTGAGTTTATGAAAAAAAGATACTCTCGTTATCCTTTATTTGAGTTTACAAAAAAGCACGACGCTGAAAGCAAAGTAAAAGAACTCACAAAAAAATATCCGGAAGAAATAAAGAAAGGTGTTGAGTTCAAGGTACAAACAATCACTCGCCGGAAATCGAGCAGTTTCGATAAAGAGCAAGCGTATATCGTTTATGCAAGGCACGAGATTTAAAGAGAGGTGAGAAGTCATATGGCACGTATCAGAAACCCACAAGCATATGCAGCATGGTTAGCTCGAAAACAGATGGCACAGACACAACAACAGAATGTATCTGCATATGAACAAGGTGGTGTAGATAGTCAAACACGCCAACAGTTAGCGCAAGAGTTAGCACAACAATCAATAACGGATGTATCGGGGAGTACTGATAATTCAGGTTCGATTTTCGGGGGGAAAAGTCCCTTTGTAAATGACAGAAGCCTGTTTGAAGGTAATATTTTCAAGTAAGGTGAGGATTATGGTGAACAACAAGAATACTCCGGCACAAGATATGTTGCAGGCACGAAGACAGATGGATCGTACTCAGCAACAAAACGTAGAGAATTATACTCGTGGCGGTGTTGAAAAACAAGCAAACCACGACTTGTTACTTATAGCGATCTCACAAAGAGCACCATATCCCTTACGCGCTATTCCACCGATGCAAACCCCCTTCCAGAAACCAAGCAACGCACTCCCGGTAGTTGATGGAGCACAACAAATGTTTGGTGGTGGATTATCACAGATGAGTGGAAAGATCAGTTTAGAAGGCAGAACAATAAAATGAGGTAGAAAAGATGATCCCATTAAAAACAGTATTACCGGTAAAAGATCCGGAAAACTTCGAAGCACAGAAGATGCTATCTGTACGGAGAAATATGGATAAAGTCCAGTTAAGTGAAGTCAGGGCAGTTACGAAACAGGGTGCATATGCACATCTAAAAGGAAGGCAACTGGTTAGTGAAGGAGTTATTGGCAACCCAGCAGACACCCCGTTGAACATTTACGAAGATTTGTTCTCGAATAAAAACAAAAAAATTAAAGGGGAATATCTTCGCAAACCGAAGATTAAAGATTTAAATTTAATTGAAGGTGTACACGATGAATAAGAAAAACGTTCCCTTAAAAGAGATTGTCTGTCCGCGGTGTGGTCAGAAAGAGTTTATTAAGAAAGGCACAAGAGAACACAAAAGTGGTGCAGTAGTCCCGATCTTTAAGTGTAAAGTATGTAATTACAAATTCACACAGGGAAAAGCAAAGGAAGCCCAACTCGGTAAAAAACACCAGACTGGCAAAACCAGTGTTCAGTTAGACAAGATGCGTGAAGCNAAACTACCGGGAAAACGAACTACAGAATGGGGGACTACGTATTTCGAGTTCCGCAGAAACCGAAGTGATGTAGACCCGAAAAAGATGTTATAGGTGAATGAATGGCAGGGAGATACCAGTTAAAACGAACGGCAAAGAAGTATGTTCGGGATACGGTAGATCGACCGACGAGACGGAAACAGGCAAAACGTTCTCAAAACCATAAAAGAACCTTAGAAGAACTGATTAAACACACAAAAGGACTAACAGAATTTGAATACTGAGGTATAAATCATGAAGAAAAAATCAGATATTTTGGTTACATCAACACTTCCGATAAAGTATACAAAAGCCTTTAAAGCGGAAGCAAAGAAACAAGGTTTAACACCNAACGAGTTATCAACAAAAAAGATGAAAGAAGTTTTCCTTCAGTCAGGGAAATCGGTTAAAGTAGACAAAAAAGGAAAGTCGATTATACTGACAGTTACGGATAGATAATTAATGACAGAGAAACCGAAGAAATATTACATTTATAACGTGCCAAGAGGTAGTCCGAAGAACCAGAGGATATATTTTGCTACATATGCAGAAGCTCAGAAATATATCAAAGCGCATCGACCACCGGGAGACAATAAAGGTATATTTCACATTTACCCTGTAGATAAATCAGGATATTTCTCAAAGTCTGAGGGTAGAACGAGTTTCGGAGAAGGGAATAAAGAGTGGGAAAAGAAGCAGAGGGAGAGGAAATGAGCGACCATTTAATCAGCGAAACAGAAATATCTGCGTTATATCATTACACCACTAAAACAAACAGACAACACGAACTTTCAGGTATTTTACGAAGGGGAAGTCTGCCAACGGTTGGTAAATACGGATGTTTGTGTGAACGCTGTCTTGCAGAATGCCCAAGACGCAAACTAAAGGGGAAAAAATAAT
>JGI20214J51650_10002635_pt1 | contig 11308 bp, 8 predicted proteins | sample WetSurMetagenome_FD_51650 | JGI IMG/M metagenome (IMG submission 51650)
AAACAGCAAACCAGACTATCCGCATCCCCGTTTCAGAAATCGAGAACAACATCATGCCCAGCTGCCGCACCTGCACCGACTTCACCAACGAACTCGCAGACCTATCCGTTGGAGGCGCCTATCCGTTAGAGGATTGGAGCACCGTAATTATCCGAACCAAGGCAGGCGAAGACGTCTTCTACAAGGCTGTAGAGGATGGAATCATTAGTACGTGGGTCATCGAGGAAGAACCCAACGTCTACGAACGCGTCATTAGGGCGGCTGTTCTGAAGCGTAAGTCAGCGATGCAGGAAGCCAAAAAGTTCGAGGAGAAATTCGGGTACTTGCCGGGGCTTGCGCTAAGAGAAACCGAAGCACTCGGGAAAGTCAAAGTCGAAGACATCATGACGCGGAACGTGAAGACAGCTCCACAGAACACGACCATAACCAAGCTGCTTGACATGATGGCTCAACAACACCACATAGGCTACCCTGTAGTGAACGAAAAAGGGGAACCCATAGGCATGATAACACTGGAAGAAGCTTCACAGGTGGATAAAGAAAAACGCGACACCACAGTCGTCAGTCAGGTACTTCGTTCTCCACCCGTGGCGGTTCAAGTGGATGAAACCGCGCTGGACGCGCTGAGGAAGATGGCTGAATTCGAAACGGGGCGTTTGCTCGTCGTGGACTCTGATGACCCGAAGAAACTCGTGGGTTTGGTCACAAAGAGCGACTTGATGCACAAATTGATTGACATAAACGGGCAGTAATTTCCCCATTCTTTTACTATTTTCAGACCTTACACCGTTTCTGGGGCAGTTGACCTTTTCTCCTTGAAAACCTGAGTAGGGCAACAACTGCGCCTACCGAGACACCAACTCCTACAATAAAAGCGACGTATGCCCATGCGGGAATTGAGTCTTCAAATGCACTGTTTTCTGGGTTTGCAGGTGTATTCAATTGTTTTCTGGGCGGCTGAGGCGAATTGCCGAAGGCTAAGTGGGCTGCGGCTAACGATGCGGTTGATGAAAGTAGAAGCGCCAAAAAGAGCGCCGTCTTAACTTTTTCCATTCTAAATCGGTCCAAACTGTTCACTTGCCAGAACAATCAACGTGTCGTTTCACGCTTTTAGCTCTCCCTGCAGAACAAACTGTTCTCATAGAAGAACCATAAAGAACAAATCCTTCCAATGGAAATTCAGACTCAAAGAGATTTGTTTGTTAATCTGCTCCAGAACTGATTTGGGACGTTAACTGTTGTCGATTTTATGGGTCATTTGAAGAGTATTGATCCAGTGCTGGGTAAGTGACGACTGCGCCATTGAGGAGGAGTGATTGGTCGATTTGCTCGGCGATTATCTGCGCGCCATCCTGATTTGGGTGTACACCATCGCCGAAATAAGCGGGATTTTGGAAAGAAAAGGGTGTTCAGGTTGCTGCTTTAGCTATGCTTTCGTGAAGTTTCAGTTTGGGGCGAGAATAAGTTTGGTGGTGTTCACGTCGACTTCGACGATGTGACAGCTCTTGAATTCTCTGGTTTCTCCCAGCACGTTCTTGACGACTACGTTTCCGCCGTCTGTTTTCGCGTAAACTACGTCTTTGAACTGGGTTTTCCCGTTAAAGATCACGTTGAATTCGCACATAGCTTTATCCCTGCAAGAAAAAGGTAAGGAGTGGTGCCTTTTAGGGGTTTAGCCTGCGAAAGCGGGTTTTTATGGTGGTTTAGCGTGTTTAGCTGGGATAAGTAATTATAATTCGCGAAGGTTATAACCCGTTAACGCTGCAGTATCAGCAACCATGACGGTTATCAGCGATGGCTAAGGATTCTTCCACCTTCGACATATTCAGCATGCTTTCAACCAGCGAAGAAAAGGAAAAACAAAAACCGCAAAAAACCGAACGGCAAAAACGCCGCGAAGAAATGCTCAGCGGCACCAAAACGAAGGATCTTTTCGCGGAAGGCAACTTAACCATCAACAAGTACACATGCATTGGCGTGCAGTGCAAGCTCTGCGTGAAGGTTTGTCCCACAAACGCGTTGTACTGGAAGACAAGTGAAGGCGAAGTGGGCATAATAGATGATTTGTGCGTTTACTGTGGCGCATGCGTGCTCAACTGCATGGTGGATGACTGCATCAAGGTGCAGCGGAAACGCGAAACGGGTGAAACCGAGAAATTTAGTAAAACCGAAGACGCCATAAAACTTGCAGACCGCATCAACAGCAAGAAACGTGCATCCCGTGTACGCGACGTTTTCCCTTCTTCGGAGAGTTACTGCGAACGCTACAAGTAGAAGCCCTGAACTCGATTTTGGGGTTAGGTTTTATAGGGTGCCTGTGTTGTTTTTGGGGATTGCAGAGGCGTTTGCCTTTAAGTAAACTGTGAGCATGGGTGATGTTTGGGTTTGGTTGCGGTTACTCGGGGTTTGAAGGTTTGGGTATTCGTTTGCCTGTGCTCCCTGCTTATCTGGCTCATCTGTTTGCGGGCGTGGGGATTCTTCGGCAGCTTCTTGAACGTGATGTTGGGGTTACCTGACTTGTACGTGGGCAACTTGGGCATGTTCCTGGCGGATGGCGCAGGGTTGTTTGCACGCTGCATCGGTGTAGTCGTGGCTTTGGCGGTTGCGTTTGTCGTTTGGGGCGGTGGAAGATTAGACAAGTCAACTGCACGGGTGGAACGGTTGGTGGAGGCGGTTCTGTTTCTGGAGGGCACTTACTTTGTGCTGTTGTTTCCGTCTGGGTTGTGGCGGATTAGTTCGGGTTTGAATTTTTTGGGTGTGGCGTATTTGTTGCAGGCTGCTTCGGCTGGTGCGGCGTTGTTGTTTTTGAGTTTTAAGGTGCGCGGTTCAGCGGGGAACGTTGGCGTGTTGAAGTATGTGGGGTTGGCTGTTGTTGGTTATGTGGGTGCTTTGTGGTTTAACGTGGTTTTTAAGTGGTTTGACATGATTGGCGTGTTGGGAAGCAGCTTCCTCTTGCGGGGTTCTGCTGCGTGGGGTTTTTTGGGTTCGTTGATTACGATGACTTTAGCGGTGATTTTCGCCGCGTTCGGAGCATATTATTTAGCTAAGAATCGCGGGGAAGCGGTTTGGTGGTTCGGTTTCTCACTGATGCTGATTGGCGTTCACTACGTGATTTACATGTCGTATGCGTTTCTGAGCAGCAACCTGGATTTCGCGTTACCCATGGATGTGTGGACTGTGCCGTTCATCGGGTTAGGTGTAGTGCTTTTGCGAATGAAGGCGAGCAAAACCGTGATTTAGCAATTGTGGGAGTTTAGTTGCTCTCTGCGCTATCCCTATCCCCTATTTATACGCTCAGCAGTTGCCGAAGCAGTATGGTACTGGGCTGAATTTTTGTTTAAATTGTTTTCAGGTGCCTGAACGGATAGATTTTGAGAAAGAAGAATGAGACTCTTTCAGATTAGGGTTTTATGAAGAATCCGAATTTGGGTTTGGGGAAGTCGCGGCATTTTTGGATTCGCAGCGTTCGGGTGGGCGAGATTCGGCAGCGTTTCCGCGCGTTTTTACGTTTAACTTGGGGAGCAAGTTGGAAGAAGGGGCATTTTGAACAGAGGGTACTCATGGGGTTTCGGTCTCCACAGAGATTACGTTGTGCGTTAACCCGTTCCTTCTCCGAGTTACGCCCATGTAAACTCATTCCTTTCAATAGTTAAAGACAAAGATATATTGATTAGGTTTGACATCGCAGAAAATAGGTCTTAAACAGCTTAGAAACGGAACTTGGTTGTCGCATCCGCTTATTTAGACACTGCAGGAAACAGATATTTGACAATTAAGTAGAGTTTACTTTCCGCAAGTACCCTGTTAAGGCACGGAATTTCGATAGGTTTTCTGGGGCTCTGGCGGACGAAAGAAGAGTCCAGGAGAGAGAATGACCCTTCGCTGTGCATATTGCTACTATCTTGAAAGTTTAACCGTCAGAGCCCACTCAGCCCACTTTTTGCCGATGCAAGGATCCAAAAAAAGAAAAGGATAGTTTTTACGGTTTCATTTGCGTCTTCGAAGGTATATTGCGACCGCAGCTACTACAACGATGACGACTACTGCCAGAGCTATAATGATTGAACCGGTTGACAGCGTCCCGCCATCGGATGGGGAAGTTGTAGGATAGGACGATGCAATCACTGTTGGAGTTGGAGTGACAATGGGCGTAGATGTTGGTGTCGAAATCGGTGAAGGCGTAGTTGAAGGCGTCGAAGAAGGCGATGCAACGTTCACCGTTAGGGCTTGGCTATGAGCAGCAACATTCCCGTAGTAGTCGGATGTTGTCGTCTGCAGACCTGTACTGTTAAGCGACGCTACAATGGTCCATGTTCCAACGCTATCAGGTGAGTAAGTTGTGCTGTACGCGCCTATGCTATCCACGGGGGCTGACAAATCGACAAACGATTGGTCTGGCTTGACGAAAGTCACGGTCACAGTTGCACTTGGCATTAGAGGGCTCAGATTTCCTGAAACGGTCACGGCTTCGTTTGGTTTGATTTGTGTGTCGCTGGAGCTTGCAGTTAGGAATGGACCGTAAGTGGTTGTTTTTGAGGATGATTGGCCGATGCAATAGACGCCCCAGTTGAGACTTCCGAAATAGACTCTGTTTTCGTAGATGGCTGTTGAACCCTCGACTTCTGCGCCTGTTTCATAGTAGCCTATTTTTTGTCCAGAATTGGCGTCGATAACGTAGATGCCGAAGCTATTGCTGCCTACGTAAATTTTTCCATCTGCGTAAGCGGGCAAGCTGAAGTGTTCCCTAGTCAAGTAGGAAGTCCATATTAGTTTTCCGTTTGTTGCGTTAACGCAGTCTATGTTGAAGTAATCAGCGAAATAGAAGACAGGACCCAGTGAATCGCTTCGGTAGAGTGCTGTCCACGTTGGCTGCAGGTTGCCGCTTTGGCGCATTAAAGTGTATGTCCACAAAGTGGCGCCTGTGGTGGCGTTTAAGCAATACATCTGTCCGATACCAGCCGGCGAGTTTTTTGCAGCTCCTGAGCCTATAACGACCATTCCGTTGCCGACACAGGGGCTGCCCTCCATAGCAATTTCTAAGCCTATGGGCGTCGACACATTCCAAACGACACTGCCGCTGTTGGGATTTACCTTGTAGACAAAGCCATCAATAGAAGCAAAGTAGAGTCCATCATTATTGACGTAGGTTGGACTGGAGAGAATAGCGTTCGTTGTTTGCACCGCCCAGAGTATGCTTCCAGTGTTAGCATTGAGGCAATACATTTTGCCGTCTAAGGCGCCTGCATAGACTTTTCCGTCAAAAACATTAGGCGAACTTGCGAATTGGGGAAAAGTTCCAGTCATTATTGGAATTACGTATCCTGGGGCAGGTGTTTTCCACAATTGATCCCCTGTGAGGGCGTTTAGGCAGTAAAAGTAGCCGTCATCGGCTCCGGTGTAGACTCTGGTATTGATCACCGCTGGCGAAGATCTGATGTAGTAGCCTGTCTTAAAGCGCCAAAGTTTAGCGCCTGTGTCTGAATCAAGGCAATACAGGTTCCGGTCATCTGAACCCACGTAAACACTACCGTTAACGACTGCTGGCGAAGATACGACAGCTCCATTTGTCTTAAATTTCCAGTTAAGAGTCATGTTTACAGGTCCACCAGAGCCTGATGCCGTGTGTGCTGAGTCGCTGCCGAACATCGTCCAGTCTTTGGGAGTGCCACTAAAGCAGTAGAGATTGCCGCTGTCTACGCCGTAGAAGTTGCCGTAGGCAATGCAAGCCATTTCAAATGGACCAACCCAGAAGGTCCTATTTTGCTGCCAGATGACTTGCCCAGTGAAGGCATTTAAGCAGGAAAATTCTGCGTAGCCTTGTCCAGTGACGGGAGAAGCAGAAGGCTCGCCAGTGCACGCGTAGATTTTTCCGTCAGCAACTTGAACGCACCCAGGATAGTAATGAGAGCCTAAGTACTTCCACACAACCTGTCCGGTTGCCGCATCTAAGGCGTATAGGTAGCCGTCAACGTTAAGTTCGTAAACCATGCCGTAGGCTGCGGCTGATGCGCTGCTCCAGAAACCGAAGTCTTCGGGGTTATACTTCCACAGAACGTCGCCATTGGTGCCGTTTAGAGCAATGAAGGTGTTATCCAAGAGACCTCTGTAGAGTACGCCTTTGTAGTATGAACCGCCGTATGAGGGGGCTCCAGTCAACAGAACGTCCCAGAGAACGTCGCCATTTGTCGCGTTTAGACAGGTTTGGTGGGGTTCACCGTTTTCTAGGAAAATCCTTCCATCGCCGTAAACCGCACCTTGTGAGGTGATAATTGGACCAAAAGCTGTGTAGTTCCATGCAAGTGTAGGAGGCGATATTGGATCAGAAAGGCTCCATGCTTGCAGAATACCTGGGCTTTGCGTGTTACCCTTGCCTGTTGGGTCACCGACGGTTATGTACAACATTTGGTTCTCTTGAACGTACACGGGAACGGGATAGCCAGTGTTTCCAGGTCCATATTGAGAAGGCATACTCCACAAGAGAGAACCATCAGCAGTGTTTAAGCAGCAAATCGTCCAAGCTGCAAGCAGCGTCTGATTAGGGGTTACTGTTGAGCCTACGGAAGACAGTACGCCCATGTGAGTGCCATCGATTTTGAATATGAAGGATACACTGCTGGATCTACCTGTGACAGGTGTGGGCACAATGGCATTGTAAATTACGTCGCCTGTTAGTGGGTTTATTGCTGTAACGTTGGTGCCTTGTGTAATGAAGAGCATGCCGTTGAAGGCTACTGGACTGTAACTGCCATAGCCTGATGACGCCACCTTTCTTTGCCACAGTATGTCTGGGGAATTGGGAGCAGGACCCGCTGAGAAATGCGTGTTTAGGTTTCCTTGAATTCCTAACCATTCGTACTGTAACAGATTTGTTGACACGGTAGTTTGAGCGCCAGCAGTTGTGACGGTTTGGTTCATCATGAGAGGCAGAATCATGGCTGTCAACAGTATCAGCGCGAATGTAATAGTGATTGTTTTAACCGGTTTGCTCAACTTCCCTCTCCTCCTTTATGCCTGTAGAATTATCGTTACTTGCGTCCATCGCTGGAAGATTGTAATTGAAGCCAAGAAGACAGCAAGTAACGGTTTCGCGTATGTGATAGTTGTTCATTTTTTCACCTGTTTTCTTTTTGGTGGAATATGTTTGGGTGTAATCTCAAGATAAATCTGGGTTGGAAGTGACCTACTTACAACAGATAGCAAAAAATCTAAATTAGTTTCATCAAGGTATATGTTGAGTAGTGAAAATTGAAATGTGGGGCTGACAAGAAATAGATGTCATATCCAGATCAGTTAAAGCAGTTGAGTGACTTGGGTCTTTCAGTCAACCAGACTAAGGTGTATCTAAGCGTTGTTCGACATAAATCGACAGGCGTTCACAACATTTCAAAAGAAACAAACCTACACAGGCAAGACATCTACCGAATATTAACTGACCTTGAAAAAAAAGGGCTAATTGTCAGAAAATTAAGTCACCCGGTTAAAGTGGAAGCTTTTCCTATTGAAGAAGCTTTCAAAGGTTTAGTTGCCAGTGAAAAAAACAAGAATGCGGAAAGGATGAGAGACTTTGAAGATAGGGCTCTGCAGATTGCTCACACCTTAGCTGAGAAATACCAGCAAAAGGAGCTAGAAAAAGAAGAAACAACATTTGACCTGTTAACAAAAGAAGAAGCCATTGCTAATTTGGGCAGGGTGCACATCGAGAAATGCAGGAAACGATATTGGGTTGCCACTACCGGAGACGTTTTTCTGCATTACACGCCCCTACGCGCCGAGGTAACGCCAGCGCTATCGGAAAAGAATGTTGAGGTGCGCATACTTCTGCATTCAATAAGAAACAAAGACGCACTTGAGAAAGTCATCAAGAAAGAGAATGTGCGTAAGGGAAACATAGCAATAAGGAGCATAGACAAGTTCACGCTTAAGAGCTTGGCTATTTATGATTTGGAGGTTATGATTGCTATGGAGGCAGAAAGCAGACCGTTCAGCGTTTCCGCATTGAAGACCAATGAGCCGAGTTTGCTGAAAGCTTTCGAGAGCATTTTTGAATCCGCTTGGAACAGTTCAGAAACAACCACCATATTCCCTACTCCTTAAGCGTATAAGAAAAAGCCTCAGCATACAATGAGGAATTAAGGAACAAAAAACTAAAAACAGAGGAGAAATAGTGGAGCTTTATGGCTGCCACTTTTCTGTTAGGTACTTGGGGATTTCGCTGCTGTCGCGTGGTCCAACTTGGACTTTCCAGCCGCTGAGTTCTTCGATTTCGCCGCTGATGCGTGTTGCTTTGCCTGGGATGATGAGTTTGCGGTGCTTCACTTTGCCTTCGATGCCTGATGCTTTGAGTGCTTCTGCGACTCGTTCCGCGGTGAGTTTGCGTCCTGCGACTCCGCTGTCGATGGCGCTGCCTTCGGTTTCAACGACTATGAGGTATGCGTTGGTTTTGCTGCTTTCAAGGTCTGAAGCTACTGTGTAGAAGGTTAAGGCGAAGTTGCTGGTGAACATCACTGGGCTGTTCTCGTCGGGGGTACCGAACACTTTGAGGCCGGGTGCGACTGCGACTGGTTTGCGTGGGTCAGTGTAGATGTTTTGGCGGAGCACTGTGATTGGCAAGAGTGCCCATCCGTCGGTTCCGTGCATAACCATGATGTCTGCGTAGCGGACTGTGAGCATAGCTGCGGTGGTTGCTTCACGCCACTCCACGATTTCTTTAGCTGAATCGCCCTTGTTTGCCCAAGCCACCATGGGAACTGCCATGAGGGGGAACCCAGCGAGTTCGTCGCCGAATTTGGTTGCGGCTCGGCGGAGCATCGTGAAGTTGTTGATGGTGTCGGTTAAGCCTTCGTTGATGAAAGTGCCTGGGTCAAGAACCAAGTCTTGAACGCCGTAAGCCAGGAGGGTTTTTGCGAGTGAGGTGAGTGTGTCTAGGTCGTTTGGTGCTGAGGCGACGAGGGGGCTGTTGTACATGAGGGCGAGTTCCGCCATGTCCTTCCAGTTCTCTTTGGTTGCGGCGTAGATGAGGGGTCTTGCTTTGGGTGCAGCCATCAACCCTGCCTCCATCACGTTCGTGTTTAGGGCGATGAGGACAAGGGGCAGTTTGGTTGCTTCAGAGACTTTTTTGACTGTGGCTTTGAATTTTTCGGGGTCGTTGCTGGTGCTGCGGACAGCTATCATGTCGAGTTTGAGGGTGTTGCCGATGTACTCGAAAGTGTAGCTTTCAGTTTTTCGGATGCGTTCAGTAACGAGTTCGTCGGGCATTTCGTCAGTTACGTCGATGGCTATGGCGGTTGAGTTAGTGTAGGTGAATTCGTGGCGGTACATGACAAGTTTGCCGCCGAGTTTACGAGCTTTGTCGCCTACGCCCACGATAACTTCTTTAACTGGGGGTTTGAGGATTTCTTTGAGTTGGTTGAAGGCTTTCTCGTGTTCCTTCTTGAAGAGGGGTTTGCAGCTGTCGATTGTGATTTCGCGGTTCACGATTTTGGTAGCTAAAGCCATGCAGTTTTCTTCGCCGCATTCTTTGCAGTTAGTTTTGGGAAGGAGTTTGTAGATTGCTATTGGGCTGAGTTCTTTTACGCTTGCTTTTTTGCTCATGTCTGTCAGCTCCTTATGGTTTGGCTGCGACCCAGTCGTAGAATTTGGCGGGGTCAGCTTTGCCAGTGCCGGTTAAGTGTTTCACAGTTTCCTTCAGGGTCTTTACGGCTGCGGGGTGCATCATCATGAACAGGTCAACGCCTGCAAGCAGCAGAGTCAACGCGGTGGTGACTTCCCACAGTGGACCTCGAAGCTCGCGGGGTTCCCATTGGGCATCCATCTTGAGCCAAGCTTCACGTGCTGCCCAAGCGTTTGTGGTGCCGGATGACATGGGGTGTGCGAGTTCACCGTCGCCCATTAAGCCTGCGATGCGTGCGCGTTCCATGTTGGTGAATGCGTAGTCTAAGCCGTAGCCGAGCGCCGCGGTGGTTAAGTCCATTATGATATCGTCTTTGTCAACGTAGTCGTACAAGCGGCGGTTGAGTTCACGGGCTAAGTTCATGTCCATCGGAGTGAAGCTGAGGACGGCGTGACCGTTTTTCTTGATAAATTTGCCGCATTTCTCAACGTCCATGTCGCGTGTGACGGAGCTAATGAGGAAGCGTTCGCCCTTGAAGCGTTCACAGATTTCAGCGAAAACAGCTGTATCTTTTGCTGCGTCACCGCATCCACCGATTACTAGTGGAACGTCGACTGCTTGGAGGATGTTCTCCACGGTGTTAGCTGCTGCTTTAGGTGTGGCGTCTTTGAGTAAGGGGTCGATGCTGATGAGGTGAACGGTAACCATGTCTGCGCCGAACTTTTCCACTGCTAGTTTTGCCCACGCTGCGGGGTCGCCGACGACGTCTTTAACGTGCATCTTGACAGCTTTGGAGAGGGGAACTTCCATGTCGAAAACGTCCAACGTCACCACGGGTGGGTGAGTGGTTGGGCGCTCGAAAGTGTAGAAAGCAGGCGAGACTTCGCCGCCGACTACGAGGCTTCTGCCTCTGGTTCCGCCTTCGCTTCGGGTGGCGCCCAGTTTAACTTGGGCGATTTTGCCGCTGTAGGTTTCGATGGGTAGGGTGAAGGGTGCCTGTAGCATAGCTGTGGGTTTGCCGACTGCAATTGCCGTGGGCAGTTTCAGCTTGGGCATCATTTGCCCAGCGAAGCCCTGCTCGAAGATAATCTCCAGCTCTGGCGCTTCCAACTGGAAGTCTTCCAGCTCGATCTCCTGGAATTTGGCTAGTGCCTCCAGGAGGTCTTTGCTGAGTTTTAAGCCAGAGTCGTCAGTGTCTTTTTTGTCGGGTTTGGACAACGGTTATCACCGTTTTTCGTTTTTATCGCTGCTGATGGTCTTTATGATGACTTTGTTGGCGTAGATTTTAGCGTCTTTAAGGATGATGCGGAAGCCGCCTGCAGTAATTGGGAGCGTTCCAGCGGTCATAACTGGCATCATGGTGCCTTCTGCTTGTGCGTCAACAGTGATTGGTGCTTCGGCTGCTGGGGCTTCTTCGGCTGCCCATTTGGCGACGACTGGGTGGTTCTTCTCTTTGAGGAAGGCTTTGAGTTCGTCGATGTTCTTGGCGTTTTCTTCAGTCGCGACTTTGTCCACGACGTCTGCGGGGATGAATTCTTTGACGCGTTCCTTGACCTCTTTAGGTACCCAGACAACGCGGTTCCATCCGCCGTCGGCTGCGAAGAATTTCTTGCTGCGCATGTATTCGATGCTCATGCCGTGGAAGCCGTCGACTTGGCGTCCGCCTGCTGCGGAGTCTGCGATGGTGCTGAAGGGTAA
>JGI20214J51650_10002636_pt1 | contig 11306 bp, 8 predicted proteins | sample WetSurMetagenome_FD_51650 | JGI IMG/M metagenome (IMG submission 51650)
TACCTCCTATTATTGATACACCAAGCCTGGGTCCTGTAAGGAAAACAGGGGATGATTCAGTGAGTTCCTCTGTCTGAGCAAAGCATTTGGCTCTGTTACTAAGAATAATCAGGAATAGAGTCATACAAACTGTTAAATACTTTTTCATTTCTTGGAAGATCAGGTTAATTTTATTTCAAGGATTAATCCAACTATCAGGCCAGATTNTANAACTATTACATTAACAGGCATTTANAATTNTAATGAATTTGATTAATGACTNACAGTGTAGCTTTTTGCTACAGTTCATTGATTCAATACGCTACAATCATTATCTTTACTTATATTTGTGTTTCAGCCGTTAGAAATCATTAATATAACTTTAATGAAATCANCAGGATCCGGTAACATACTGATCGTTGACGATGACAATGATGTTTTATATACTGCCAGGCTTGTACTGAGAGACCTGTTTGGAAAAGTCGATACTCTGAACCGTTCCGNCTTAATACCGGAATATTTTAAGTCGTGCAAATATGATGTGGTTGTCCTGGACATGAATTTTACGCGTGGCAGTACAAACGGTATGGAGGGATTAGAGTGGCTCGGTAAAATACTACGCATTGATCCTGATGTCTGTGTGATAACAACAACTGCTTATGGTGAAATAAGCCTCGCGGTTCAGACTATGAAAGAGGGCGCAATGGATTTTCTGATCAAGCCCTGGAACAAGGAACAGTTGATATGTTCAGTACAGAGAGCAATGTCTCTGAGAAGCGAAAAACAGGAGAATAAAAAGACTAAAAGCAAAAATGCCGGAACACCTGGTTCGAACAGATTAAGATATCCCGAAATCATCAGTCGTTCGCCGGTGATGGCAAAAATCCTTGAAACAATTAAAACAGTTGCCCCAACAGATGCTAATGTATTGATCCTTGGAGAAAATGGCACCGGAAAGGAATTAGCCGCCTGGGCATTGCATAATGAATCATTGAGAAAGAATAATGCATTTATTCATGTAGATCTCGGTGCAATTCCTGAAACTCTTTTTGAAGCTGAATTATTCGGACATACCCGTGGTGCATTTACAGATGCCAGAGAAGAAAGAGTAGGGCGGTTTGAGACAGCTTCAGATGGATCATTGTTCCTTGATGAAATCGGAAATCTGAGCCTTCCCTTGCAGGCAAAGATCCTGACAGCAATTCAGAACAAGGAAATTGTAAGAATAGGGGCAAACAGATCCATTCCTGTAAATGTCAGGCTGATCTCCGCCACTAATTTGCCACTGTACCAGATGGCAGAGTCTTTCGAATTCAGGCAGGATCTTCTTTATCGTATAAACACAGTTGAAATAACTCTTCCGCCTTTACGGGAACGGAGCGAAGATATAAATCCAATCTCAGAGTATTATCTGAAAATATTTTCAGAGCAATATTGTAAGCATGGAATAGAGATGGCGCAGGATACCCTTCAGAAACTTAAAGAGTATCACTGGCCTGGCAATATCAGGGAACTGGCTCATGCAATTGAGAGAGCTGTAATATTATGTAAAAACAACACACTGAGACCAGAAGACTTCACGTTTAAGACCAGACCTGTTTCAGCGATACCTGCTTATGAACCATCAATGCGTGTTGAGGATTATGAGAAAAGGGCAATAAGTACTGCCATGAGTAAGCATGATGGTAATCTTTCGAAAGCAGCTGAAGAAATTGGTATCGCACGAAGTACTTTGTATAGAAAGATTGCACGTTTCGGAATAGAAAACTGATCAGAATTTTCTCCATCTTAACTTTTAGTTTATTACTGAAATAATTCTACCTCAATAATCTTAAGGACAGGCAATATGCACAAAATCTGGAATTATATATCTAATCTGGGTACAGCCGGTGAAAAAGATCCATGGAAGCTCAGAACATTGGTTATAAGCAATCAGCTCAATTTTGTAATGTTTGTTTCCATGATTCTTTTGCTGGTGACCACAATAATTACTCTTCTTCTGACTAATGATTCCATATATATCGGAACACTCAGGGTGGTTATTCTTTTAATACTTACATTTATAAATCTTCTACTTTCGAGGCTAGGCTATTCTAAGCTCAGCAGGTTGTCTCTTATCTATCTCCCTCCAATTGTGTTTCTTCTGGGGCCTACGTTTATAGGATATGTTGAGGAGGAAAGTTATACTTATTACCCTTATGTGCTTATATGTGTCTCGATTATTCCTCAATTGTTGTTGTATCCGAAAAAAGAAAAGGTTCTCTGGTGGTTTTCCATGACATATTATTTTATTCTGGTGTTGTTGATTGACAAAATTATGGTCAGATATGGAACAACTAGTTTTCCTATTGTCGACAGGATAAATACTTTTTATCCCTTTTATAAGATTGCCCAGATTGCACTTTTCCTGTTTATTAATGCCAGTATTTATTATCTGAGGATGCTTAATTACCGTTTTGAAAATCAGTTAAACACAAAGAATAAAGAGCTTGACCTTCAGAATGTAGAGTTAAAAGCCCAGAAAGATGAGATAGAACGGCAAAAAGATGAACTGGTAAGCAAAGAAATCAGTACATGGCAAAAACTGGTTAATATCATCTCTCATGAGATTGTTAATTCAGCTATCCCGATCACAAATCTTGCCGGTATGACAGCCCAGATGCTTGAAGATGAGTCGGGGGTTGTTCAGAAGCCTGAGAACATCGGGGAAGATGTCACAGAGGATATACACCACAGCTTAAGAATTATTGAATCCCGCACGCAGGGATTGATAAATTTTGTGAAAGCCACAAAAAGTCTTACGGAAATTCCAATGCCGAATCTTAGAAAGATTTTTATTCACGATCTGTTCGAACGCATTACTATGCTTTATAAAGCTAAATTTAAGGATAAAGATGTGGAATTTAAATGCAAAATTGATCCTTCAGTTCTTTCAATTGAAGCCGATCTCGAGCTTATAGAGCAGGTAATGATAAATCTTATACAGAATGCTATGGAGGCTATGCAGGATACTAAAGATCCTAAACTTACCATTGTAGCCGGGAAAAATGAATCAGACCATGTACGGATTTCAATAACTGATAATGGGAATGGCATCAGAGATGAGGAACTTGAACGTATTTTTCTTCCGTACTATTCTACAAAAGCCAATAACTCGGGGATAGGATTAAGCCTTTCACAGCAGATAATGTTGCTTCACCATGCCAGACTTGAAGCTGTTTCGGGTTTGACAGTAGGTGCAACCTTTAATATGATTTTTTAGAAAAGAGAGTATAATATACCTGTTCTGGTATCATTAACCTGACAACAAAAAATATGATTCTCAGCTAAGGTTTAGTAATATCGATACCCAATTATGTGGTCTTATATGATAACTGGTATAAAGTTATTTCAGACAACAACTTGTGTTAATTAAGGCATAAAAAAATCAACATATCAAAAAACTCTTAAATTTGTAATAGCTCTTTAAAAAGAATATCTATCTATAAACCAGTAAACGGAAATGTCAGAAAAAGATAAAGGATTTAGTTTCAGACAGCTGTTTTTCAGAGACATTGAATCGGGAACTCAGGAAAAGCAAGTCCGGAAAGCGGAACCGGCAGTCAATAAATCTCAGGAAGATTATTTCTCGGGTAAAACACCGCAGGCACCTGTCGGTGCTCCTGATCAGACACTTGTAGATGATTTTGTTCAGCGTCTTCAGAACTTAATTAATCAGAATAATCAGCCGGGTTTTGATTTTCTTGAATTCACTGAGTCGCTTTTCGAAGAAAAGCAAAATCCAAGTCCCGAAGTGTATAAGACAGTTTTCAGGATCGCACAAAAAATTGATAAATCCCTCACTCCGGCAAAACTTCTCGATAGCGCAATGTTTTATAAAGATCTGGTACAACGAACAGCCGAAACTGAAATAAACAAGGGAGTTTCAAAAAAGCAGGGTTTGCAGTCTGAAAAAGACAATGAAAAAACAAACCTCGATAATGGGCTCAAGGATACAAGAGCAAAAATACAACAGCTGACCCGACAAATTCAGGATCTCCAGAATCAGGAATTATCCCTTACAAACCAGTTACAGGCTATCGATCAAAAATACGACAGCAGGTTTATCGATATCGACAGAAAAGTTAATGCAATTCGCAGTGCTAAAGAGCAGGTGATGGTAAGTATTGTTGATATCGAAGCCGGAATAAAATCAAATCTTTCTTAAAAACAAATAAATAGATGCTATGCAAACGGAATTGGAAACAAAAACAATTACCCAGCTGCCAATCATGAAATATTTTGATGATGCCAAGCTGGTTGAAAAAGGGAAAGAGACACTTGGAAAATGGCGGAAAGGTGAGAAACCGATTGGCGCTGTTATTGGTCTGATACTAATCGGGATTATAGGTTTTGGAGTATTCAAATGGGTAATTCCGGCAGTTTTTATTGCTCTCAGCAAAGTTTTTGCTGTTATTGCCTCGGTATTGGCTGTCGTTCTTGTTATTGTGCTGCTGCCTGCAATCTACAAGCTTTTTCGCAGAATTGTCAGAGGATTTCACAAGGCAATTATACGTTGGAACCCTTTCGATGAGCTTGATGAGCAGAAACAAAAAATGTGGGAGACACACGACCTGTTTTTAAAGTATAAATCGAAAATCAAACAGCTTCGTACCGATTTCGAGCAGATGTCAAATGAAACCAGGAGTGTCGCGGAAAACTCGAAAACTGAAGTCCAGCGGCAGACAAAAAAAGCAGGAGAAATTAAAGTGCAAATGGATAAGCTGATTGCCGAAAAAGGAGACTCCATAAAAGAGACTGATGAATACGTGGAACTGCAGCAGCAGTTTATCAACGCAACATCAGCAGGAACCCGATCAAATACAACTCTCGAAAAAAATATAGAATGGACGACCAAGTATTCGGCACGTTCAAACATTTTTGCAAATCTTGATCGTAAATTAGCTATCGGTGCCACTCTCCTCGAAAACAAAATCAAAGATTTTGAGGAAAGTATAAATATTATGAAAAAAGATTGGGAAATGGCTGCAGCTTCAAGAGGTGCCACCGCTATCCTGAAAGAAATCCTGGGCCCCGGCGGACAAAACTGGAAACTGGAATACGCCCTGGAATTTGTGGCAGGACGAATTTCAGAAGATCTTGCAATGACAGCTCAGAACCTTGAAGATCTTGAGAGGAATACCACTTCATTTAATTTCGACAGTGATGAAGCTTATGAAAAGCTTCTCGCTATAGGTAATAAACTTGATGCCGGACAAATAGATATTCCTGATCCCACAAAGATTTCAAACCCTAATCATAAACTGACACGTGAAGAAAAAAATTCAGCAGGTCCTTTAGGTGATATTTTTTAGGTGAATTTATAATATATAAAATAAACTATAATCAAATAAAATGGAAACTGAATATCAAAACAAACCGGGTAAATCAATCCCAGGATTCCCCAAAAAATGGACATTAGGATTTCAGCTGATAGTTCTTATAATTATCCTCGCTTTAGTAGGAGCAGGGGTATATTACGGATATCCTTACCTGAACAAAGCTTCCAAAGGAAATAAGGCTGATCTGCGTGCAGGGTTCAACAACTTCGTTGGCTTTGCACCTGGTATCGATATAAACGGTGGAGCTGCTCCAAATAAAGAATCAAGAATGTATAAGGAGTTTGGACTTACTTTCGAGGCGGTAAGAATGGATGATATGCAGAAGCTCAATGACGCCCTGAAAAACGGTGACCTCGATTTTATTTTTACAACTACTGATATTTCCCCCATCGGAATGGATCGAACCAGCGACCTTGCCAAAATGTCGGTTATGCAGTTTTTGAAAATTGATGATTCGAGGGGGGCTGATGTTTTTATAGTTGACAGATCAATTAATACGGTCNCAGATCTTAAAGGCAAAAAAATTGCATGTGCTCTTGGCTGGCCCAGTAACACATTACTTCACGCCACCCTTGAGGCCGGTGGNCTAACCGAACAGGATGTTAAAATTTTACCTATGGGTGATCCTTTTGCAGCAAAAACTGCATTTACAACCGGAAATGCCGATGCAACGGTAGTCTGGTCGCCCGATGATGAGGAATGTCTGAAGTCGAGAGATGCTAAGGTTCTGACAAGCACCGATCTGCTTCCGAATATTATAATGGACGGTTTTATAGCCAGAAAAGATGTTCTTGATAAGAAGAAGGATTTATTTATTAAGCTCTCAAGAGCATGGCTTACAGCAAATTCAGAGATGAAGGACCCTGCAAAGATGGCCCAGGCTGCTCAGACATATAAAAAGGCATTTCAGGTACCGGATGATGTAAGCATAATCCTTGGAGGGATGAAAAAGATACATTATGCTACATATGGGGATAATGTTAACTTTTTTGGATTAAGTACCGACTTTACTGGTATTACGGGGCAGCAGCTTTACACAAAAATGGCCCGGGTTTATAAAACCGGTTATGGTAACAAATTAACTAATATTGTACCATGGGCTGAAGCTTCTTACCCTGGCATTATTCAGGATATTTCCGATTTAAAAGGCGATGCTCACGCCGCAGAAGGGCAAATCCAATTTGCAGCGCCAACAACTGCTGATGTAAAAGCTCCGGCTGTAGCTATTAAACCGGTAATAATCAACTTTGCGACCGGTTCGTGGGCCCTTACTTCTGAAATGAAGGAGAAGATTGAAAACCAGCTTGGACAGTTATCTGTTGAATTTGCCGGAATGAAAGTACGTATCGAAGGGAATACCGACAATGTTGGCAGTGCAGCCATGAACAGGGAACTTTCACAGAAACGTGCAAAATCGGTCGGTGACTATCTGGTTAAAACTTACAACTTCGATCCTAACAGGTTTATAATCGTTGGTAATGGGCCCGATAAACCGGTTTCCGATAATAATACTGAAGCAGGGAGAGCTGCCAATCGTAGAACAGAGTTCCAGCTATTAGGAAAATAAGTGAAAATAAAATCTTAATAATAAAGGGGGATACATACTATCCTCCTTTACTTTAAATACACGATAAAATCGTCAATCATGGATCTAATAAAGAAACTTTTCAAGTTTGCCGGTGAGGTTGATAAAAAGACCTCTCTGTCAGTTAATATTTTAGGATGGATCCTGCTGGTCTTTATCTGGTGGCTCATCCCGACAATGGGATGGATTAAACCCACTATCCTTCCTTCCCCGATTGATGTTATTGTCTGCTACAAGACATTATTTGTAGAACGAGGACTTTTATATAATACCGGATATTCAATTTTTATTAATCTTGGGGGTTATTTGCAAGCTATGGCGCTGGCAATTCCACTTGGTTTCCTGGTTGGACTTATCCCTTTTTTCAGACATCTGGTCAGCAAACAAATTGAAGCTATACGCTTTACTCCGTTGCCTGCTACAACAGGTATATTTATGGCTATTTTTGGTCTTGGCCTGGGTGTAAAGGTTGAATTTCTTGCATTCGGTATTTTTGTTTACCTGCTTCCTGCAATAGCTCAAAGAATAAGAGATATCGAAACAGACGATCATCTTAAAGCGCTTCAACAGACCATGTGGACACTTAATGCCAGTCCATGGATGACTCTTAAACATTTCTATATTCCTTCAGTTTTGAGCCGTTTTTCAATGGATGTGATCAACCTGGTTGCTGTCAGCTGGACTTATATTGTGATTGCTGAAATGGTAAATGCACAGGGGGGACTGGGATCAATGATTTATATGGCCACTTCGAGAGGTTCACATGTTGATCAGCTCTACGCTGTGTTACTTTTGATCATATTCATAGGATTTGTCCAGGATAAGCTATTAAAACTGCTCGACAAAAAACTCTTTAAATTTAAATANGCCTGACCATAATGAAGAGAAATATATTCCAGAAACAGGATGACAGTGAAATAACTGAACCTGTCGAAAACAAAACTGATGTGAATATTGATGCTTCTGTAAACCTGCCATCAGGAATTCATTCGACAGATATAATAAACCTTGTTAGTATCAACCAGGTATATTCTGATCNCACTCCACCAAATGTTGTCTTCAANGATTTTAATCTGGCTATAAAGGACATTAAAGACAGGGGCCAGTTTATTACGCTTATGGGCAAATCGGGATGCGGTAAGTCTACACTGCTCAGATATATCTCAGGATTGCAGGAACCGACTTCAGGAGAGGTTTATATATATGGGAAAAAGCGTACCAGTAAAGACAGGATTCCAATGGTTTTTCAGCAGTACACCTCCTTTGAGTGGAAGACTGTATTGGAGAATGTTGCCCTGCCTCTGATCTTAAAAGGNGTTCCTGAAGATGAGGCTAACGACAAAGCCATGGCTATGATTAAAATTGTAGGGTTAAGCGGACACGAAGATAAATGGGCTAAATATCCGATACTTTCAGGTGGCCAGTTGCAAAGGGTTGCAATAGCCCGTAATCTTGTTGTTAATCCGCAAATATTGCTAATGGATGAACCGTTTGGCGCCCTGGATACTGTTACCAGGAAACAGATACAGCTGTTTCTCCGGTCAATATTCGAACATGCAAAACTCGATCCTACGGTAATTTTTGTAACCCACTCAGAGAGTGAAGCTGTCTTTCTTTCTTCTGACATAATTATTCTTGATTCAGGCCCGGCAACCATAAGGCACGAAATTAAAATTGACTTGCCCGATATTCGTGATGAAGCTGTAAGATACTCCACCCAGTTTACCGAATATGTAAATAAGCTTGGTTCACTTATGGAAGATTTGAAAAATGAAAGAAAATAGGGATCGTTAGAACATTGGGTATTTAATTTATAAAGGCAAGGATAATTTTTAAGATATTGAAATTATGAATTAAAATGATAGTTTTGTAATACCCATTTTTCCGTGAAAAAAGCTTTTTTATTCGACCAACTTCAATGAGATCAATTGTCTCCGCGGAATAGGGTCAGATTAACAGGTGTATGTAAATAATCAATTAATAATAAAAAGTATGAGTCTAACTTCTCAAAAAGTCACAGTGTTCGAAAAAATAGGGTATAGTCTGGGAGACTTTGCTGCGAACCTGGTTTTCCAAACATTAATTACTTATTTAGCTTATTTCTATACTGATATCTATGGGCTGAAAAACACCGACGCCTCAATAGTGATGTTAACTGTCGGCTTAGTTGCCGCATTTGTGTTTAATCCAATAATAGGATTACTGGCTGACAGAACCAATTCGAGATGGGGCAAATTCCGGCCCTGGATTTTATACACTGCTATTCCTCTTGGCGTTATTGCTATACTGGCCTTTTCAACACCCCATTTTTCATACAAGGGAAAATTAATTTATGCTGCTGGAACGTATACTTTATTGTTGATGATGTATGCCTCCAGTAATCTTCCATATTCCGCTTTGAGCGGTGTATTAACCGGTGATATGGGAGAAAGAAACAGTATCTCATCGTTTCGTTTTGTTGCAGTGATGTTTGCACAGTTTTTTGTACAGGTATTTATGCTGCCAATTATTGAATATGCCGGCCACGGAGATAAGGCCGCCGGGATTGAATCAGTAATGACATGGATGGCTGCTATAGGTACTATCATGTTAGTTATAACATTTCTTACAACCAGAGAGCGCATTATTCCAAAATTGGAACAAAAATCATCGATTAAGGATGACCTTTCTGATCTTTCGAAAAACAGACCGTGGCTGATCATGCTTGTCTTAACCATTTTGGTGTTCATCACTCTTGCGATGAAAGGCGGCTCCTATGTATATTATTTTAATAATTATGTAGATAAGGCTTCCCTCACTAAATTTATTGGTCCGCTTCTTACCGGATTATCAGGTTTAGGTATTAATTTCTTTGGATCAGACCCGGTTTCCGCAGGCTTTGGTTTATTTAATGCGGGAGGTATAATCTTTATGATTGTTGGAATTTCAATATCAAAAAAACTTGCAGATAAATATGGTAAACGGGATGTTTTTAAGTATGCCTTACTCGTTGCTACCCTTTTTGTTCTGATCTTTATCTTTTTCAAACCCGATAATGTAATCCTGATGTTCACTTCGCAAATTCTGCATGGATTTTCATATGGGGTTACCATACCCATTCTCTGGGCTATGATTGCTGATGTTGCCGATTATTCTGAATGGAAAACAAATCGCAGGGCAACTGCAATTATCTTTTCTGCTATGCTGGTTGGACTTAAGGCAGGGCTTTCAATTGGAGGTGCTTTGGTTGCATGGATCTTAGGTTTATACGGATATATACCTATAGAAAGTGCGGTTGCCGGGCAAGAAATCATTCAGCCTCAAACTGTCGCTACCGGAGCAAAAATGCTTGTCAGTATTTATCCTTCCATCCCTTTTCTTCTGAGTGTTGGTTTGTTGTTATTCTATGTGATTGACAAGAAAATGGAAGTAAAAATTGAGGCAGACCTTATGGCCCGTAGGGTAAATGTGGGCGCATAACCAATTTTAATTTAGAAAATCGAATGTAATGAAAATCAAGACTATTTTGGCAATAATTGCCATTATTATTCTGCCAAACATACACACTATGGCGCAAAATACATTAGCTAAGGCTACCAAAGGTAAGTTCCTGATTGGAGTAGCTGTTAATATGCAACATGTNAATGGCGTTAATCCTATAGAATCGGAATTGGTTGCTAAAGAATTTAGTGCAATTGTTCCCGAAAACTGTATGAAGCCCCAGCCAATCCATCCGGCAGAAAACCGATACGAATGGACAGATGCTGACAAATTTGTAGCATTTGGAGAAAAAAACAAGCAGGTTGTAACTGGTCATTGTCTAATCTGGCATTCTCAGATAGGCAGATGGTTCTTCGTTGATAGTACCGGGAAAGATGTTGCTCCTGAAGTTCTGAAAGAACGTATGCGGCAGCACATCACTACAGTTGTAAGTCGTTATAAAGGTCGAATAAAAGGCTGGGATGTTGTTAATGAAGCTTTTGAAGACAACGGCGCATACCGTAAAAGCAAGTTCTACCAAATACTGGGCAAGGATTTCATCAAATATGCTTTTCAGTTTGCTCATGAAGCTGACCCAAAAGCAGAATTGTACTACAACGATTATAATGTAGAAACGCCGGCAAAATGCGAAGCTATTGTGGAACTTATAAAAGATCTCAAGGCCGCAGGATGCAGAATTGATGCGGTTGGCTCGCAAGCACACTGGCACATGGATAGCCCTACGATCGATGCCATAGAAACCAGCTTTAAGAAACTTAAAGCTGCTGGTGTTAATATACTTATTACCGAATGGGATATCTCTATCCTTCCAAGCCCCTATTCAGGTGCGAATATTTCCCAAAATTTCAGCTATTCCAAAGAAATGGATCCCTATCGTGAAG
>JGI20214J51650_10002638_pt1 | contig 11300 bp, 10 predicted proteins | sample WetSurMetagenome_FD_51650 | JGI IMG/M metagenome (IMG submission 51650)
TCTGCTCTCGTTGAGCATGCAATGCAGGCACTGAATGATGCAGGAGAGGTAGCCCGGCTCGCCAAACTTGGCCCCGGTGCATTACAGGACGTCCGTATTACCCAGTTTCACCCTGTACGGATGATGCTGGCCCAGCAGGGAACAATCGCGGATATGATCAAAGAGCATGGTCAGATCGCTGCCGAGTTCAAATATGACGGCTCCCGCTTCCAGTTTCACAAAAAAGGCAACTGGGCGAAGATGTATTCCCGCCGGCTTGAGGATGTAACCGGGGCATTACCGGATGTGATCGAAAAACTTCTGGCAGCCACCGAGCACGATGTTATCCTTGATGGGGAAATAATTGCAATAAAAGATGGAAAGCCAATGCCATTCCAGTCAGTGCTGAGGAGGTTCCGGCGCCGTCATGATGTGGCAGAGGCGCAGGAGTCGATCGAGCTGGTACCCCATGTTTTTGATATCCTCTATCTTGATGGTAAAACGATAATTGACCTGCCCTTTACTGAACGCAGGAAATTACTTACGACTGTTGTAAACAGGTATGTCGCCCCGCAGGTAGTCAGCAGCGAGCCTGATGATATTGAAAAGATGTATAACGATGCAATCGCGGCCGGGCATGAAGGAATTATGATCAAGGTTCCCGCTTCAGCGTACACCCCGGGCCAGCGGGGAAAGAACTGGATCAAGATTAAGCCTGACGTGGATACCCTTGATCTTGCAGTGATAGGTGGTGAATGGGGAGAGGGAAAGCGTGCCCATGTCTTTGGATCATTCCTTGTCGCATGCCAGGATGCGGGAAAACTCATCGCGCTCAGCCGCGTTGCAACCGGATTTTCCGATGACCAGCTTCTCGAAGTCTATGACCTGTTGAAAGACCGCGTAATAAAAAAATCCGGTAAAGAAGTGGAATTTGAACCAATACTTGTGTTCGAGGTGGGATACGCTGAACTGCAGGTCAGTCCAACGTACGAAGGTGGATTTGCTCTCCGATTCCCGAGATTCATCCGGATAAGGGATGATAAGGATATTGTCGAAATTGAAACGCTCGATAGCATCAGGGAACGATACTCACAACAGTCAAAATCTGCACAGGCATATCAGAAATGAACGAGTGTCCGCTGTGTCCGGAGTTCAGGTATCAGCGTGCTATGCTTCACCCACCGGTCAGAACCGAGGATAGTTGCAGCCTGCGCAACTGCTGCGTCAATTGATGGACAGGTAATTGAAGGAGCTCTCATCGCCTTTCGGGTTGCTTCGCGGATCACCCATGTTCCGAGAGGTGCCCAGTATTCTCCCGATATACTACGAATGACAATTACCCGGGCACAGCGCCTTGCTGTGTTAAGGTATTCACAAGCTGCAAGCCGTGCGGAATAGTACGCTCCTGATATCGGGGAATAACCCTTCTTAGTCATTCCTTCACGGTCCTGCACAATAACCTCCTTTTCCCCGGCCCACAGTGACTTTTGTCCCCAGCACTCGATCATCTCGTACTTCCAGTCTCCCGGGACGAGAATGCAGACAATCCTGTTCCCAAAAATCTCTCCGGTGAAGAGACGAATTTCTTCAATCGGGGGATAACGGGCAATCTCTTTTTTAAGATGCATGGACAGGGTATCGTCCACAGCCGTGATCGCCCACCGTGTTGGAACGAATTTTCGTCGTTTTCCAAGGAGGCCAGCTGCCATCAGGTTTGAGATCTGGTATACATCAACAGAAGATTCACTGAGTGCAACACATGCTTCGGTTGCGATAACATCCGTATCGGATGTGATACGGTCAACAACGCGTTCAACGCGTGCATTGCCGAGTACATCAAGTTTTTTTACTGAACCGGTAAACCCGACGGGTGCTACCGTTCCATCAAAATTGAGGCCGAAGGTGATCGCTTTTTCAAATGCAACATCCACCTCAAGAGGTATCGTTGAGAGTGCGATTTCCTGTAAGTTACCGGAGACTGTATGAAGTGCGGAATTCCCGCGGATGGTACGGGCACGGATACCAACGATGTCGTCCATTCCCAGGTTATGAGCAAGCCAGTCCGGAGGATTATCACTATCGTTGATCAGGAGCGGTCCCCCTTGCATGGCAGGATATCCATAACTTCCAATGAAGACCGAGGGGGAAATTCCCTGGTAACTGCTCGTGGGTTTCATACCAGCCTGTGCATGGAACCGGCTCACAATGGGACAGCGGGGCAATCCGCACATGCCCTTTCCCTTGCACTCGGCACACTGCATCAAATGTCTTCCCTCAGATCGATGATTATACGCATCCTCTTATCCAGATACCTGATAGTCTCACCTACCCATTCATCCCAGATAATCGGGACATCCGGCACGTTTCTGGCGATCTCTTTACCCACGTCATCATCCCGTTCCGCTATTATCTCCATTACTACCGATCCAGGAGCAAATGCAGACGGGACTATTACATCCCGATCACCATCCACAATCCCCAGCACAGGGATCCCCCGGTGAGAACAGATATGACCGCATACACCTGTCGTATCATCCCCGATAGCAAGCACACCACAGCAGTCTTTCGGGATCCTCGCGTAAACCTCATGGCCACAGTGATCGATAACAAGCACATGTCCTTTGCAAGGCACCCTGTCTTTCATCCGGGGTGCTGCTGACCGTAGAGGTCCGCTCTTGCACCATGCGGTACTGATGTCAAAATCCCTGCCCTTGGATACCTTCTCGAGACCATGTGGTTTGGGATCCAGTCCAAAGATGGGTTCAATTAGCGGTCCAGTACTTTGGAGAACAACGACATCCGCAGTCGCCCGTCCGATAACGGTTCCATTAACGTACACTGCTTCACCGGGAATGCAACCCTGGATTTCCCGCACATTTTTCTGCAGGTGAATGGTGCTCCGTAATGACGTTTCCTCAAATCCTGTCAGACCAGCAAGAATTCCTGCCAGTTTTTTGTTACCATTGTTCCAGCAGTAGATCGTTCTGCTCGAACACTCGAGATGCACAAGACCTGCCTCACCAAGCCGGGATGCAACAATATTTCCAAATATCTTACCGGATAATGCGGTCTTTCCGCGGTTTGCAAGAAATACCAGGCCATCCAGCGCTAAAAGAACTCTGCTCGGGGGTTTGGCAATAAATTCCACGGGCAATGCCGATTCCTCTGCAGCAGTCCGTGCCATAACTCCGGCGACAATGACACGTCTGGGCACGACCGTTTCCATCAGCCATGCTACATCCCCGCGATCAAATATTTCAGGACCGTGAACAATCATAACCACAGAGTCCCTGGCAGTATTCATCGATGAATTCCTTATTACTGAATTTTTATAAATAAGCGGGTAGCGGCATATTCCATTAAAAAAATGCACCCCCGGTCTATACGGTTGTTATCTGATTGCCGGTAGTCCGGATTACCCGATTCTCTGTTTCCGTAAACGAAACACGCCATCCCACATCATACCGTGCTCCACATTCCGGGCACAGGAGAATGACCCTATAAACTTCCCGCGTGGATTTGAGGAGCGGGGGATTTTTACCGGCATTCAGCACGAGAAATGACGTATGGAATCCGAACTCATACCCGCATGCAGGGCATACCCTGAGTTCATCATCGATTTTGATGGTTTTTATTTCACCTAATACCGGCATGATACTATCCCTTTGAAATATTTAAGTTCGGGTCACTGTATTAAGGTTACCCGCGTTTTGCAGCCGTTAGTATCACTTCAGCCGCATTCTTCCTGCCATTGAGCGATGGATGAACGAGCCGGAAGGGCAGGGGACAACAAGTCATCGTTTCTGCAATTTTTCTCTCCAGTTCTTCAGGTGTCACTTTTCGCCCGTCGATTGATTTGCCGGCTCCCATATCAACGATCTTTTTTGCATTATTCTGCTGTTCCGGGTGGTTCGGGTCCATGATTATCAGGACAGGTTTTTCAAAGAGCAGGGCTTCGTGCAACGTGGTTAGACCNCCATGAACAATTGCAATTTTTGCTTTTGCAAGGTGCTCGTAGAGGTCCGGTACATAACCATGGGATAAAAAATTATCAGAAGATATTGGAAGGTCCGACCCGGTATAAAAGACGTCAAATATGAGATCTTTGCGCCGCTCGGCGATTGTCTTTAACATCAGGTACATCGGGAGTTTATAGGGTTCACCCCCAAAACTGGTGAAGATAGTCTCCCGGGTGGTGGTGTAGCGTGCTGGATCAATATCATATAGCGGTCCCGTATACACGTACCGCTGTTCTTCTCCTTTTGGAATGACCAGATTATATTCGCTGATGGCATCCGGTGCAGGATAATCCGGAACGATCACCCTGCTCGAAATACTGAGGTATCTGCTGATGAGAAAATTAAGGCTCCTCCAGACCGGGTTTTTTGTGCCATTGGGTCCGTTGAAGTGGTTCTGGTTGGTAATGAATACGACCGGAGTCTTTTTTAATCGGGCTGCAAACACACCTCCATACATGGTGTCGCATACCACGCAATCGAAGTGGTGTTCACGGATAAGCCGGCGGACACTCATAACCGATTTTATCATATCAAACAGGATCCATTTCGAGCACCAGAGTGTCTTTTTCAGGCTGAAAAATCCGTTCTCCCCTTCAAGACAGACTTCGCGATGTGTTTGGTGAAGGTTGCTGACCTTGTTCTGTTCCATGAAATTATATGATTTCCCATATCCGGCATAATGAACGATGTGTCCCAGTTGCTGCAGGTAAAGGCCGAGATGGAGACAACGCGAAGCGTGCCCGAGCCCTTCACCGCAGACAACAAAAAGGATTTTCATGGCAGTTCCTGTTCAATCATACTATAGTGTTAAATGATGAAATATCAGGATAATCCTTCTGATTTCTGAGTTTTTTGTTCTGAACTGCCTGACTCTTCTTCCGGGATGAGTATCCAGGCAAGAATATAGACCAGGACACCCGTCCCGATTGAGAGAACGGTTATTACCGCCCAGACCAGCCGGATAACCGTAGGATCAATATCAAAGTGTTCTCCCAGACCGGCACAGACTCCCCCCAGCATCCGCTCATTTCTTGAGCGGTACAATCGCTTCATGCTAAAATATTGTTTTTTCACCAATAAAAGTAATGGAAATGAAATAATTAAAAAATTCACAGGTTCCGCAAAAGAAGAGTCTATTACTTATCGAAGTTCAAGGCATACTGGGAAGAAATGACGATGACAGGAGAGGATGCGCCCGATAAAACAGCAACATTTGGTGCTGGCTGTTTCTGGGGAATTGAAGAAGCGTTCAGTACCGTGAAAGGGGTGGTAGCAACTGCGGTTGGGTACATGGGCGGCTCGTTCAAAAATCCAACCTATAAAGATGTCTGTACCGGTCAGACCGGACATGCAGAGGTTGTGCAGGTAACGTATGATCCTTTGCAAGTCACTTACGAACAACTTCTCGATGTTTTCTGGTCGGTTCATGACCCGACCCAACTAAACCGGCAGGGTCCTGATACCGGCACAAATTATCGCTCCGTTATCTTTTACCATGACGCCGAACAGGGGCGTATTGCCCGAAAGTCAAAAGAGTCTCTGGAGGCTTCGGGTAGATTCAGGTTTGGCAAAATCATGACTCAGATCATGCCCGCACCGGAATTTTACCGGGCAGAAGAGTATCACCAGCATTACTACAGAAAACATAAGGGCACGTGTGGGTGTGGAATTTAAAGAGCAATATTTTGCATATCCTTTCATATTCGGGTAGACATGGAATAAGGTCTCTTTCCTGAGTACCTGGTCCGGCAATCATCTCCCATAACGAAACTTTAACAATCTTTCCTGTCGTAGCTATTGGCACTATGTGGAAGGCAGTCGGGATCGATGCGTGGCTCGCGGGAAGGAAGTCAAGTCTTGAAGATGCTCGCTCTACTGTTACGGAGATCATTGGCCGTGTGCAGAATGAGGGGGATGCAGCACTTAAAGATCTTGCAAAGAAGCATTGTATACTGACTGATATTGCCGTGTCTGATGACGAGCGCGAGGAAGCCTATGAAAAGGTTGACGCACAGGTCATCGAAAGCCTTGTTGAAGCACACGCACGCATCGAACGTTTCCACGAACTACAGAAACCCCGTGACCTTTGGCTTCAGGAGATGGAGCCCGGTATTATACTGGGTGTCAAGACTACCCCTTTGAACCGCGTAGGACTTTACATTCCCGGTGGCAGGGCAGCCTACCCGTCATCCGCTCTGATGTGTGCGGTACCTGCCCGTGTAGCAGGAGTAAAGGAGATCTGCGCCTGCTCCCCGCCTCCCATTAAGCCATTAACGCTCATTGCGCTGGACATCGCCGGTGTTACCGAGATCTATAATGCCGGTGGTGCACAGGCAATTGCCGCAATGGCGCTTGGTACCGAATCAATAAGGCCGGTGCAAAAAATTGTCGGGCCCGGTAATGTGTACGTCACCCTCGCAAAGATGATGCTGCGTGAACATGCGGAAATTGACTTCCCTGCAGGTCCCAGCGAGATCGGGATCATTGCTGATGAGACTGCAGATCCCCGCATTGTTGCTGCCGATATCCTTGCCCAGTCCGAACATGACCCGAATGCCGCCTGTATCCTGATCACCACTGATAAAACTCTCCCTGCAAAAGTCGGTCGTGAGATTGAAGCATTGACAAAAGGGGCACCTCGAAAAGAGATCATCGAACAGTCGCTTAAAAACTCTGGCTACACGGTCGTAAGCACCCTGGAAGAAGCAATCGAAGCCTCCGATGCAATAGCTCCTGAACACCTCTCTATACAGGTTGCTGACCCCCTGGCGGTAGTCACCCGGGTGAAAAACGCAGGTGCGATCTTTGTCGGGCGCTATTCGGCTGTTGCATGTGGCGATTATGCAGTGGGGACAAACCACGTGCTCCCGACCGCAGGGTATGCCAGGACCTACTCAGGACTTGATGTGAACCATTTCTGTAAATCAGCATCCGTTGAGATCATTGACAGGAATGGTCTTGAGGCTATTGGAGATATTGTAGAGACTATCGCTGAAGCAGAAGGTCTGTACGCCCATGCACAGTCAGTCAGGATCCGTCGGCAATGGTAAGTGAAAAAAGTCCATTCAGAATACAAAATAATTCATCTAGTTTCTTTTTTCCGGCAGCCGGGATGCACATAATCCCAGAACCCCCCCAATAATGAGAGCAATTATCGGGACAGCAGGTTCGAGCGGGGCTTCTGTTACGGGTTTATCTGGTGCGAGAAATTCTACATCCACCGTAGCCATATCTTCCCTTACATTCCTTAAACGATCGACAGGAGAACTTACGACATAGATAGTGTATTTTCCCGGGGTCATGGTTCCAAGAATAACCGATGTATCCCAGGTATAAGTCCAGCTGCCATCACTGAGCCGTACCGGTGCTGTGGTGAACAATCCCCGTCCTGCGGGGATATTGAGATTATCCAGTGTCACCCCCCGTGTATCAAGATCAGGGCCAGTCACAAAGAGATACACAGCGATTGTTGCAATACCCGAGACCGTTCCGTTTATCGTGATAACATCGCCGATATGAGCCTGCTGGGGTGATGCAGAGATAGTAAGTATTGTTGCAGCTCCGACGGGGGCGATTAAAAACCCAAGCAATGCTGCGGTAATTAAAAGCAGATACGCCCCTCTCATACCGGTAGGTTGAACTTTTAATATGTATAACATTGTCATACCATGGTGTTCAGAACTTGACCACCATCACCGCCTCTTCTTCTTTTTTAAGTTCTCCTTTCAGGTGTTCTGTATCAAAATCATAGGCATCTGCAGGATTATAATCCTCGTAAAGTTCGCATTTGTCCAGCACGTCGACAAATTCTTTTAAGAATATTCTTGGGATAACATCTACCCTTCCCCCAAACCGCGTAGTGATTTTCTTGATCATCGCACGTATAAACCGGTGCGAGATCCGCTCCCGGTCCGGTTCTGCATATGCCTGGGCATAGACATCCACTACTTTGAGTGCAACCAGTTCGAGTTTTGATGTGTCAAACTTCGAAAGGATAATCTGGGGTTGCCGCGGGTTCCGGTAGGCATCGGTCTGGACTACACTGATCCGGTCATAGAGCGGGGGAACGGAGCGTATGCCCCGTGAACCATCATACATCGCCGGGGTTCCGGTAAAGAGGAAGTAGCACCGTGACATATCCCCGCGATCAAGTGCATCAATAATCTGGACGAGTGTCTGGTAGCCTTTTTCCCGTTGGTTGCGCTGGAGTCCCTGCGTGGTTTCCATCTCATCTACCGCAATTGCGATACCACGGTAACCAGCCCCGTGAATAATTGCGACAAGCCCGCGGAGGAAAATAAAGGCAATGGTATCATCNATATCCCCCCGGATACCTGCTTTCTGTTTGAAGTCCCTGCCTATATTGGGTTCAGCAGAGATCCAACCGAGTGCCGACTGGGCGAGCTGGAATTCCCCTTCATTGTTCGCTTTGTAATAGGTGCGTAAAGCAGCCGCAAGTGCAGAATTCACTTCACTGATACCCGATAGTGATGCTTCGATCTCCCGTTCAGTGGCGGCTTCAAGAGCAGTATCTTCAGCTTCGCTTCCGCCGACAGAAAGTAACCTCTCTTCAATGGAAAAGATCCAGTTGTCGATGATGGTTTTTATCGCATGCTCCTCATCGCTTGTCCTGAGGTTTGCGCAAATCTGCTGGTAGATCGCTTTGAGTTTGTAGAGTGGTGTTGAAGAAGATATGACAACATGGGTGGTGACAAAACCTTTAGTACGTGCAATCTCAAGGGCTCGTGCAACCAGGAATGTCTTTCCGCTCCCGTACTCTCCCCGGATAAATTTGGTGTCGCCACCTCCCTGTGCAACGTAATCCAGTTGTTTTCCGATAACGCCCTCTTCAACATCAAGACCAACGGCAATACGTTCAAGACCGCTTGCAGGAACCGTTCCCCTTCTCAGTGCATTGATGATATTGATGCTTTCGAGACGGCGCCGGTCCATCTGTTCAGGTTCCGGTATATTCATAGACTTCTCCATCCTCTCCAACCCCCTTCTTGATAATCAGTGACAGCCCCTGCAATGCCGCTTTCTGGATGATCTGGTTCACCATACCGACCACCCTGCGGCTACCAAGGAGTTTTCGCAGATCCATCTCGGTGGCTTTCCGGTGCGACCGTAGGAATTCAATAATTTTTTGTTCCTGTTCAGAAAGATCGAGCTGATCGGTGATAACCGGTGCTTTGGGTATAGCGACAGAACGTTTTTTTGTCTGGGGTGCATTCATTATCGGTCGATCTGCAATTGATCGTTCCTTGCATCCCCTGATGAGCTGGAGGTAATCCTCGAGCCCGATGGCGTGGGTATGTGCCGGCATCACATCGATCCCGCAGAGACAATAATACTTGCAGCCTGCATAGTCCATCTCTTCCTGAGCATTGGATGCGGCAATGAAAAAAGCAATGGCAAGCAGTTCCAGGCCCTCTGAACTTAACATTGCCCGCCTCTCCTCCAGTTTTTTTATCAACTGCTCCATCAAGCGTTTTAACTGGTACATCATCCCCCGCTTATCCAGGACCACAGCTGCTACACGCCCTACATCAGCGCTTTTTTTCACATTTGAGAGAATATACAACATCACTTTTTCGCATTCCCGCTCCTCCCCGTGTGCTGATAAGAATTTTGCATAGTCAAGACCACCGGCTAAAAAGTCAGCCCGGTAGGCCCGGTAATACCAGGATCGTGCCTCTGTCACGTTTCCCCGTTCTTCGTAGAAACGTGCGGTCTCAAGAAGGCTTGCGACATTCACATCTTTTGAAACGATATTGAGGAACCGCCGGGTCGCATTATCGTCAGCGACATGAGCTTTCAGGTCCTGGCGGTACTTACTGATGATCAGTACAAGCGTATCGAGATCATTTTTAGATGCCAGTTCATCCCGGATTAAAGATTCATATGCAGCAAGTGCCTTTTCCTTCTGGCCGATTGCCGCGAGGAGATCGCATTCCAAAAGACGGTATATCGGAAGACGTGCATGTCCCAGGAGGGTTGGGATGAGAGCAAGTGCGGTTCCATAATCCCCTCTTGATTGTAATAGCAGGATATAATCAAACAGGATTTCTGCATCAGGATCTTCCTGAATGCAGGAAGAATATGCCTCGAGTGATGCCGGGACATCGTATCGTGAAAGAGTGTCGAGATATTTGCGGAGCAGGGCGGGATCTTTTGTATCGCGGTATAACCTCAATGCCGATTGGGCAGCGACCTGAAAATTACCGGTTTTGATAAGGGCGTCAACATATTCGTGGGTTTTTGCACTTTCTTCTCCAAATAGGGAATGCGTTTTGAGTGCTTCTTCCGGCTCGCCAGTTTCAATAAGCACACGCATCAGGTTTTGAACATCGCCAGGTTTTTTTCCTTGCTGCACAAGGCGCCGCAACACCGGGAGTGCCCCCCGGTAATCATGGTGCGATATGAGATATGCTGCATAACTCCTGAGAGCATCCTGGTTCGTGGGATCGAGGTGAACCGCTGTTGCGTATTCTGCTATCGCCCCTTCATCTTTTCGTGCCTCAAGCACTTTTGCAAGGTAACTGTGGACATAGGATGATTCCGGCATTTTTTGCGCAAGGTCACGGAAATACACTTCAGCATCTTCGAGTTTTCCGGTATAATAGAGGTTCGTTGCAGCGAGCACTTCTACAGCCGGGTCCCGGCCGTTTTCAAGCAGGGAAGTACAGATCTGCAATGACTGCTGGTACCGCCCGTCTTCAAAGAGCCGGAATGCCTCTTTTTTCTGTTCTTCTCGTGTTGCCGGGATCATTGTTTTTTACTACCAAACCTGACCCAAAAAAGACCTGAAAGCATCCTGATCATATCACTTTTCCGGACCCGGGAGTCCTCTTTATTCTGCCATGCAATNGGAACTTCAATAACATGGAATCCTGCACGATTGAGTCGCCAGAGCAGTTCGACATCGAATTCAAATCCCCTCGATATAATCTTTGGCAATACTGCATCAATTGCTGATTTTTTAAATACCTTTGCCCCGCATTGTGTGTCGTGGTAGGCNAAACCAAACAGGATCCTGATAAGCAGGTTGAATGCCCGGCTCTCAAGTTGTCGCAGGAAACTCTGGCGTATTTTCAGGGCTGATCCCGACACCCAGCGGGAACCAATTACACCGTCAGCAGCAGAAAGCATTAAAAAAAGGCGTTCCATCTCATCAATACCGGTAGAACCATCCGCATCGAAATATCCAACAAGAGGTGACCGGGCAGCTATGAGACCTTCAATAACTCCACCTCCTTTTCCAAGCCGGTGATCAAAGCGGAGGCAACGGATATTCAGGTC
>JGI20214J51650_10002639_pt1 | contig 11296 bp, 8 predicted proteins | sample WetSurMetagenome_FD_51650 | JGI IMG/M metagenome (IMG submission 51650)
CCTATATGAAAAGAATCCAAGAACTCGTAAATCAAAAGATAAAAGGCGAAAAAATCCACATCGAGAAACCTCCAGAAGTCGAAGCCAAAGGCCTCATGGTTGCCCTGCGGGAAACCCTCAAACAGTTGGAAACTAAATGAGCCGCCGCATCTATCTTCCTATGCTTGCAAAGGTAGCGGAAGAGGCTTTTTCTGATAAGGACTGGATTTTCGAGATTAAGTGGGATGGGTTTCGATCCATCGCCTACATTGAGAACCAGTTTAGTTTAAAGAGCCGAAACGAGAAGGAACTGAAACAAAACTTTCCCGAGCTGCAAGAACTAAACAAACTAGCCTCAAACATAGTCGTTGACGGCGAAATCATAGTGATGCGCGAAGGCAAACCCGACTTCCAATCGCTGCTGGAGCGGGGGCAAGCTGTTTCTTCACTGGAAATCGACCGCCAGATTGTGCGTGCACCTGCAGTCTACATAGTCTTTGACATATTGGAGAAAGATGGAAAATCACTCGTTAAACTGCCGTTGATGGAGCGTAAGGCAATCCTCAGTAATTCTTTAAAGGAAGGCTCAAACGTACTTTTGTGCGATTTTATAGACGAAAAAGGTGAATCTTACTTCAAATTGGCATTGGAAAAGGGTCTGGAGGGGATTGTCGCGAAGAGGAAAGATAGTCAGTATGAGGAAGGCTTGCGGACTGGTAGTTGGTTAAAGATAAAGAAACTCAAAACCTGTGACTGCATAATTTTTGGGTACACCCGGGGGGCAGCAGTTAGGGAAAAAACTTTTGGCGCTTTACTACTTGGCGTTTACGATAAAGAAGGTAAACCTGTTTACTTAGGCAAGGTTGGCACAGGTTTTTCTCAACAGATGATTGGCGTTTTGGCTAACAAATTTGAGAAAATAAAAACTAATGCTGCCCCGTTTAAACCTGAAGCTGGTGACGTGGTGACTTGGCTTGAACCAAAACTCGTCTGCGAAGTGGCGTATCAGGTGCTAACAAGAGATATGCGATTGCGAATGGCACGTTTTAAACGATTAAGAGACGACAAACCGCCAGAACAATGTACGCTTGATCAAATAACAGAAAACAAGAAAATGGAAGCTGCCCCTGAGCAAAAAAACAATGCCCAGAATGTCATAGACCAAAAACTTTCAGAGTATGATTCCAAACGGCACTTCGAAAAAACTCCCGAACCAAAAGGTGCACCAGAAAATAAGGGTCAAAAACTCATCTTTGTTATCCAAGAACATCATGCAAGACGGCTCCACTACGACTTTAGGTTGGAAAAAGATGGTGTTCTAAAGAGTTGGGCAGTTCCAAAAGGGATGCCTGAGATAGGTCAAAAGGTTTTGGCGGTGGAAACCGAAGACCACCCCAACGACTACGCAAGCTTCGAGGGTGAAATCCCCAAAGGGCAGTATGGTGCTGGTACAGTGAAAATCTGGGACAGAGGACACTACGAAACCAAATTTTGGGCAGACGACAAAATCGAGGTTATCCTGGATGGTCAACTCCTTAAAGGACGCTACGTTTTAGTGCGGCTCAAGAAGGCTGGAGATAACGATTGGTTGCTTTTAAAGGGAAAAGAATAGCATGCAAAACCTCCATTTGGGCANGATTGGCTGGAGTTACAGCTTCTGGAAAGGCAACTTTTACCCTAAAAAGACAGGTTCAAAAGATTACTTAGCAAATTATGCTTCCCATTTCAACACTGTAGAAGTTGACAGCACCTTCTACCGAATCCCTACCGATTCAACAGTAACTAACTGGAAACAACAAACCCCACAAAACTTTTTGTTCTCTCTCAAATTTCCTCAGGTCATCACCCACATCAGAATGCTCAAGAATTGCGAATATGAAACTGATGTTTTTCTAAGAACAGTAAACCTGCTTGGGGAAAAACTCGGAGCCTTACTTTTGCAATTTCCCCCAAACTTCGATGCTGAGCACTTGACTGATTTAGAGGCTTACTTAGAGAAACTGCCCAAAGAGAATCGGTATGTAGTTGAGGTTAGGAACAAGAGCTGGCTAAACCCAACGTTTTACACCCTTTTAAGAGCTAACCGAGTTGCTTTAGCTTGGTCAGACAGCTCTCTTATGAATCAAATTAGTGAAGTTACTGCGGATTTCTTGTACATCCGTTGGGAGGGGGACCGCCAAAAAGTAAATGGAACATTAGGAAAAATAGAGGCGGACAGGGAGGGAGATTTGAAATTGGAGGCAGCCAAAATCAAGCCAATCATAGAAAAACAAAAAGAGGTTTTTGGGTACTTTGCAAAATACTACTCAGGGTATCCACCCTCAGATATTGCTAACTTGCAAAGCTTGGTAAACAGCAAATAGCCCGTTCCATGGGTCCTCATGGTCATTTAGTTATGAAACGCTGATGAGGTTTGTCGGAATACCTATGAATTGTAGTCAATATTGGATCATAAACGGGCTCATCAGATGTTGAAAATCAATGCAGATAGCATAAGGCGGAAAAAACAGCTAAATAACCAACCAAAAGGATATATGAACAACCAGGTGACACAAAAATGGATACCGAAAAGTTGTTTGAATTAGCCAAACCGTATTTGGAAAAGAACGATTTCGGCGTAGCCCACACCAAACGAGTTTTCGAAGTTGCAAAACAATACTTCCCAGTCAAACCCGAACAACAAGAACTTACCTATACTGCCATAATTTTTCATGACATCGGTGGAAGCTCCATAAAAAATCAATACGAAAAAGGGTCTCAAATAGCAACTCAGCTACTAAAAAAAATCGGATGCCCTGACTCATTTATTAAACAAGTCTGTGAAATAATCAGTACCCACCATGACCATCCTGACAACCCTTCAGAGCCTTTCCGTAGTCTCTACGATTCTGATAAATTAGTAATGTTCTCTCAAGCTGAATATCCATGTTATAATGCTCTCAAAGGTTTTGACTGGGACAACATAATAAATCTAATTTATTCAAAAAAAGGACGCGAAATAGCAAAGAAGCAGTTGGTGCAGAGAAAAAAGGAACAGAAAAGGGGTAAAAACCATGTTTTTTAAACAAATCCAACAGCATGGAGACAACTTCTCATATATCATAGCCGACGAAGGCACCAAGGAAGCAGCAGTAGTTGATTCAAGCTATAATGCCGACGAAATAATTAGAATCATAAAAAACCAGAATCTGCAATTAAAATACGTCATAAACACACATGGGCACTCTGATCATACGGCTGGCAACACTGAATTGACAATAATCTTTGGAGCCAAAATAGTCGCGCATAAAAAATCTATATTGCACCCTGACCTTTCTGTCGATGAAGGCGACGAGCTGAACGTTGGAAAAATATTCATTAAAATTATCTACACTCCTGGCCATACCACAGATGGCATATGCTTATTCGTTGATCACCAGAAACTTTTGACAGGAGATACGCTATTTGTAGGCGAATGCGGTAGAACCGATTTTCCTGGGGGCAACTCCAAGAGCATGTATGATAGCCTATTCAACAAACTTCGAAAGTTAGATGATGAAGTTGAGGTCTATCCGGGGCATGACTATGGAGCAAAAGCTTCATCCACGATTGGTGAAGAAAAAAAATCAAACTATACGCTGCAGCCCAGAAGTCTTAACGATTTCATCGAATTCATGAATCAACCATGAGTTATTTACATTTATTTTTCTTCTTGAAATCAAACCAACAATTGACAAAACCAAAACAATGACCAAAATGATTGCTAATATTTCAGGATGAATCAAAATTTCAAATATTAAAACTAAAAACTGAACCACAGAATTATTCCCAAGAGTTTGAGGGCTTGAATTTTCATATGACACAGGCAAACCTCGGTATTCAATTGTTGAGGGCAACATTATCGAGCTTTCGTTTAACCAATCATTAATTGGGTAAAAGAGGGTAGAATTTGTTTCCCAGGCAAAAAGAGTAGCAACTCCATATACATCTAAAGTCGAAATGGACTCAGGCGAGGAACCCATTGTGTATGCCGAATACATCAAGTCTCCAGTGTAATTGCTGTGCCCTAAACCTAAACTATGTCCTAATTCGTGAAGGGCAATATTCTGCATATCCACTTCATTCAAGGGTTGTTCATGATTTGAGTGTGTTGCCAAAATGGTTGTTGAATTTAATATGACGCTTTCAGCGTTTGGAAAAATTTGTGATAAACCTACTTCATCTGACGTATTGCTCAGCGGCAACTCAGTCCACGTGATATAGATATCAAAACCTATTTCTAATTTGTTTGAAATCGTCGGCTGGATGCGTAGATTAGACAAATATGAAAAATCTGAGTAATTTGTTGCAAACGCGGTTATGGCATCATTCCATTGGCCGATGGCACGAAGGGAAGTGCTAAGGTAGTTAGGGTTCCACCAAGACTTATTATCTGGAGTTACAACAAGTGCATTTAAAGTTGAATGATTCCAAACAAAGCCTTGCAGTTGCAAAGAATATTGGTCTTTTTGGCTTTGAGCGTTGCTATCACTAACAAAACAAAGCAAAAAAACAAAACATAGAACCCACAAAAATATAAAAAATCTGTGCATTTAACTCCTAATAATGGAAATAGGTATGTTCCCTTTAAGTATTTTTGTAANACTCAATACAACAAAATATTTTGTGCACACGAAAAACTATTCATCTAAACCCTTAAACTTATTGAGTTTAAGAGAATTAGGACAAAGCTATTTTGGGTTAATTTTTTTGGGGCAGAGCTTAAGTTAGAGAGTTTTGTGAAAAGTGAAGCTTGTTGTCTGGTTTTTCTTTTGGCCTGATAATTCTGTCGATCTGCCTTTGTCAGCAGAAAGCAAATAAGGATCTCGCAAACGCAAAAGGCAAAATGCTGGCTGATTCAAGCTGTATTTAGGGAAAACTGTGCAAAAGAAGAAGACTCGCAGCAAAATTTTGAGTAAGCTTGTTTTGAGTTGGATTCGCCGTTTGGGGTTTGGATTGGTTGCAGGTGCAGGTCTAAATTGGTTGAAATGGGTCAAAAAGGGTAATTTTTCTTCTTCCAACATCAAGAAAGGTTGCTTGGGTCCAAATAGCCGATATATTGTTTAAGGCTTGTATTCGGTGTGTAAGGTTGAAGATTTATGGTTATTATTTTTTTTGTTAAGAAAAATCATTGGAAAACGCAGCGTCGGTCCATCTTATAGCAAAAGATTAAAGATCAGTATAAAACACTCACTTTGTTTTAGGAAAAAATAGTTGTTTTTTTTAGAAAAAACAAACAGGTTGTGAAGTTCAGTTTGCCTTCTGGATCGCTATGGAGGGTTTTATGATCTTGTAGTTGACGTTAACTCCAAAGATGTTCTTCTCTGTTTAGTTTTCTACTGTTTCGTGAATGATTTCTGGGAGGTGGTGGTGTCGCTCTTTACTTGGGCTCTTTTATGATCTTATTCAGTGTAGGGTAGTTGCATTTTCGGTCTTTATAGACTTTTTTCTTTGGGCCTTGTCAAGTATAGATAGCATTTCTCTAGCGCGGTAATCAGTTTCAAGGTTATAACTCTACAGCGCAAGCTAGTTATTTGGTTATCATCGTCTTTTTTTGTGTGGTAGGTTGCAAAACATATTTCCCCTCACAGAACAGTTGATCAATAGCTCAACGAAGAAAAAGCTCAAAGGACTTTGGTCCATAGCCTATTTTAAATAGGCAAATTCAGGTTCGCTTCATTTCAGTTATAGTAATAAAGTCGAGGTTATTCAGATACTTTTTTATTCCTCCGTATCTAAACAAGGTCCTAAAAACTTACTCTGAACCTATAGGAAAAACAAAACTTAAAGGTTTAGAACGCATATGTGAGACTGTAATGAGAAATAGATTTATCTCCTCTAGCGAAGCTCGATTATCCAGATTTAAGTTTGCCCTCTATAACAAAAAAAATATGGCGCAATCAGAGATAAATAATGCAATCCGCTCGCGTGTCATAATCTTATCCGTTATAAGAATAAAGCAGGTTGCATATGCATGATACTTTTTGATATAATTTCTATAATTCTTCTTGCGATACTTCTTTTTTGGACAATTTACAATGGATCAATAATATTTGTGGGAGTAAGAAATCGACGTAAACAACTGTCATCGAAGTCGAATAACATAAATATTGAATTTCCAAAGTTTTCCATCATAGTGCCTACTAGAAATGAAGAAAGTGTAATTCGACGTTGCTTAGATGGAATCTTCAAAATGGATTATCCGAAAGACAAAATACAAGTAATAGTTGTCGATGGAAAATCTGAGGATAATACCCTTGAAATATGTTCAGAATTTTCTGCTAATTACCCTGAAAACTTCAAAGTTATCTCCGAGAAAACCGTAAAAGGCAAGCCTGCAGCTCTCAACCTTGCTTTACCTTACATTACAGGGGAAATAGTGTGTGTTTTTGACGCAGATAGCTTTCCCGAAAAAGAAGTACTTATAAAAACTGCTTCATACTTCAACGATAAAAAACTCATTGCTCTTCAAGGCAGAACAACCTCATTAAACGAAAAATGCAACGCCCTTACAAGAGTTATAGCGGCGGAAGAGAGAGCTTGGTTTCAGATGTTACTTAACGGAAGGGAAAAACTCCAATTGTTTGTCCCTCTCACTGGAAGCTGCCAGTTCGTTCGAACTAACGTGCTTGAAGAATTAGAAGGGTGGGACGAAAATTCTTTGACGGAAGACGTTGAATTAGCTCTTCGGCTTGTCGAAAAGAAACATTTAATAAAATACGCACCTGACGTTTGCTCTGGGCAAGAAACTCCGAGCAGTTTAGGGAACCTTGTTAAACAAAGGGTTCGTTGGTACCGGGGATACATGGAAACAGCAATAAAATATGGACGTCTCCTCGATACACTAAACAAAAGAACAATCGATGCCGAGATTTCGATGGCGGGGCCATTCATGATGGTGGTGTCGCTTCTAAGTTACATAAACTGGTTCTTTGTTGCATTATTCCTTTCCCAAAGCAACCCAATTATAAACTTCACGGGGTTAGTAATAGCTTTAACAGCCGGTTCACTAATTTCAATTGGAGTGGGTTTAGCGGCATCTGAAAAACCCATAAAACCACAAAACATTCTCTGGATACCTTTCATTTACGTTTACTGGTTGATGCAGATGTTCATTGCAGGGTGGGCATTTCTAAAACTTCTGTTTAGGCGGAAAAGAGTTTGGACAAAAACTGCAAAAAAAGGATCAATTGAACAATACAAACTCCTCTAAACAATATATTTTCCTTATCGAAGTCTCATAAATTTACGAAGACAAAAAATGGGCTGTTTTATCAAAAGTTCGCCTAAACAATTATTAGCTAAATGAAACATCGTTATGATTTAACGCTTTATTACCATAATTTTAAATCATTCAAATTCATTAAAAGCTAACAAATATGTGGCCGAAGACCTTGTCGGTTAAGTGGAGCGGGAAAACATAGTTAACACATCGTCCCAAGAAGGAATTTCGCAATGAATTTTAAAGTAGCGAAAAGGAGAATTATTAATCCGCTCACTGCTATTAAACGTGTTTTTCCCAAGGGTTCATTTGATCATAAAGGCAAAAAGAAGATTATTAGGTTAAATTCAACAAAAGTTGGCATGAAAGAAACCTCTGTTCTGGCTATTGCGCTTATCGTGATAATGGTAGTTTCTGTCTTCGCATTGTTATCGTTTGCAACTCCAAGCAAACCAATTATTGTTCAGCCTGTGGTTAATGATCCAACGGCTAAACCGGATCCGAGCCAACAAGATCCAAGTCCAACTCAGACCCATAGCCCATCTAAAGTCCAAGATGTAAATACTATCTTCAGAAACATAATTTCGAGCGTAACAGACCCCATTATTTCAACTAAACCCCCAGGTCTCATAGAATTAAACCCAAACCTTACCGCCACAGTTTGGAAAACAGTGGCAGCAAATGCATGGCAATACTTCCAAGTTGGTAACGGTGTTGATAGAACTACTGGTCTTCCTAAAGCAAGTTTGGCCTTTCCTTATTTCACTGATTGGGATTTGGGCGTTTACCTTCAAGCAATTATTGATGCAAATCAAACTGGTTTAATAAGTAACGATGGCGATTGGGGTTCGAATGCACGGATAGTTAGGGTTCTTACTTTTCTAGAAACGCGCGATCTAAACAATGCCAGTTATCCATTTTGGTTCTACCAAACCGCAGATGGAAAAAACTATCAAGCGGCTTCAGATTTGGCACCAACCAATGTTGACACAGTTGATAGTGGAAGATTGTTTATCGCCCTCAACAACCTTAAAGCGTTCAACAGTAGCTTGGCCCCGCGCATAGACAGCTTTGTTTACAATAAATTAGGTAATAGATCAAATTACGCTGCTATNGTACCCAGTGTTCTTANCGACTGCAAACAATCAATCAGCATCTATACTTATTATTACGCCAGTGGTTTTGCGAGTTTTTGGCCAAATGAATTGGCTGGTGCAACCACGATGATACTCACTAATATAAATAATGCTGGCACCACCACAGCCGGATTGAATGGTCTTTCTTTGCCCAACGCTTCAATTTCTTGTGAGCCACTACTTTGCTCTGTTTTTGAACTCAACAATAATCTTAAGTTGATGGATCTATCAAAACAAGTTTACTTAGCACATGAAGCAAGGTATAACGCAACAGGTCAATACGTAGCCTTCAGTGAAGGAAACGGTCCGACAGGTTTCATTTACGAATGGGTAGTGCTGCCTAACGGAGATACTTGGAAAATAATGAATGCCGGAGAAACATCGTATTTAAACATGAATCCTATCATTTACTCTAAAGTTTCATTTAGTTTTTTGGCTCTATACAACACATCATTTGCTCGAAATATGAGCATTTATCTAGAACAAAGTCTTCCAGATTCTACAAGTGGCTATTATGCAGGGGCCGATTATGGTTCAATCGGTACTTCAAATTTAGTTTTATCGATTGATAGCAACTCAAACGGTATGATCTTGGGAGCTGCTAAATACGCTATAAAGAATTATCCATGATGAAAGATTTTTTTATCTTTTTTGCAGGTTCAAACATTTTATCTTTTTAAGCACAAGGCATTTAGGATGGCAATTAACAGTTTATAAACCTACAATTTCCTTCGCATAACTGGAGACAATAAAATGGTTCAGTTCCGTAATTTAGTTGGTGTTTGGATTCGCCCGAATCGAAATCTCATGCTTCCATTCCTGGCTTTTGCCATACCGTTGATAGTCCGAGGGATACCTGAGATCTTGATGGGACCATACTTGGTTGGTTTCGACACTGTCGGGTACTATGTCCCAAATACTCTTACTTGGCTTGGAAACGGAGTCAGTTTCTGGTCTTTAATGTCATCAGCTCCTTTGTTCTACATACTTTTAATGGGAATTACTTACACGGGAGCGCCAATAGTTTGGGTGCTCAAAATATTAGCTCCTATTTTTCTCGGTCTTCTGGGATTTATTACATACAATTATGCCTATAAAGTTCTCTTTTGGTCATCCAAAAAGAGTTTAATCTTGGCACTTCTGTCTACGCTTTATTTTGTTGCATTAAGAATATCTTGGGATATGTTTCGTACCGAGCTTGCACTAGTGTTTCTTTTTTTAATGCTGATTCTTCTTCAAAAAAATGGAAATACGCTTAGAAACGGATTTTTCTTTTCCTTAACAATGTCATTAGTTGCTTTCACTCATCAACTCATAGCTGTCATAATGTTTGTGATAATAATTGCTACAATCGCAAGTTTCTACTTTAAAAGGAAAATAACAGAATTAAAGCGCCTTCTTGTTTGTTCAATTCCTGCTACTTTATTATTTGGCTTAATAATTTTCATTAATTACTTTGTTTTTTCATCGCCCATTATGGGTTATTCTGTTGACTATGCTGGAGGGTTCGAATCACTTGCTGTTACTTCTCATCCTGAATTGATTTTCAATACTTTGGGTTTTCTTGCTATCTGTTATTTGCCTCTTTCACCTTTGCTTATTTTTGGTTTGAGACGTTCTAAGAGCAATATTCAACTTAAAGCTTGGATGCTTTGGATTTTCATACCCTTATTAATGGTGATAATTAGTCCTAACACTTTCTTCCTTGGAGGTGTACTTCCATACCGTTGGATTCTCCTATTAACTTACCCTTTGTCTTTTTACGCTGTTGAAGGTCTGTTTGCCATTAAGTGGAACTGGTACAAAATAATTTACAAAATCGCAACAGGAGGCATAATCGCGGTCTTAAGCGTAGGATTTCTAGTTCTACCTAATAGCGGTGCGTTAGACTACTTTGGTAGTTACCCAATGTACATTCCCAAATCGATGTTGCAGAATACAGTTCAACTAAGTGACTGCCAAGATACCGCTAACGCACTGCTTTGGGTACAGAATAATATGCCAAACAACGGTTACCTGCTTGTTCATGAAGCGTTTTATGGGTGGGCAACACTCAGCTTCCACAATAGTAGATTGATTCCTTACTTCTTCGGAAGTCCAACGGATGCGGTGAACAAACTGCAACAAGAAAATAACTCAAACCCACTTTATCTTATTTGGTGGGTTAATGGGACAGGGTGGTACGGCAAATCAAGTGTGCCTGCAACATTCAAAGAACTTTTTCAAAGCGGAAATATTGCGATCTACATATTTAATGGTTAACAATTTAAATTTTTTTTCAAAAATTAACTTATGCTCAAAGATAGAAATCTAAGTTTTTCGCGCAATTATGGGCAAGTGTTAAATCCAATAATGTTATAAACTTTGAAGAAAGAAAGCCTGATAGTAATCTTGATAAAAATAATTAAATACATTACACAAGTTCAACAACAAATCGCTCGAAATGTTAAAGATAATTGGGATTTACCATTCATTACACCATCTTTGATACTCTCGTTTTCTGCAGCTTTATTACTATCAGTAAGAATAGCTTTATGGGCTGAATCAATAGCAACCGTTGGGTATTTCGCTCTGGCTGTTGGCGTTCTATTGCAATTTGTTTGCTTTGAAATACATAGGTCCAAAAATGGAGTTGCGTTTGATGGGTCAGGTTGAATTATCCTTTGTTATTCCAGCTTATAACGAAGAATTCTTCATAGAGGACACCCTAGGTACATTAGATCTTGCCATCAAAGACGAAAGGTTCCATTACGAAATTGTTGTTGTCGATGACGGAAGCAAAGATAAAACCTTCACTAAAGCAGTGGAATACTCAAAAAGAAACAGCCATGTGAAAGTAGTTCGGTATGCTAGAAATGAGGGAAAAGGGTTTGCCATCAAAACTGGTGTAATGGAGTCGACTGGGGACGTAATTATTTTTGTTGATGGCGATATGGAAATA
>JGI20214J51650_10002641_pt1 | contig 11290 bp, 8 predicted proteins | sample WetSurMetagenome_FD_51650 | JGI IMG/M metagenome (IMG submission 51650)
CAGCATCCAATCACGCTGCTGCGCATCGCCTATGGTCTGGAATGAACCGTCGCTAGCAAGGAGAAAAACATGCCGCAGATTACCCGTGACAGCCTGATGACCCTGGAGGGCTATGCCAAGGCGCGTCCGGAAATGCGCGCCGAAGTCATGGCGCACAAGAAGAACCGCATGGTCGAACTGGGTGACCATGTCACGCTGATTTTCGAAGACGAAAAAACCATGCGCTACCAGATCCAGGAAATGTTGCGCGCCGAGCGCACCTTCGAGGAATCCGGTATCCAGGACGAACTCGACGCCTACAATCCGCTGGTACCGGACGGCACCAACTGGAAGGCCACCATGATGATCCAGTATTCCGACCCGGACGAACGCAAGGTCGCGCTGACCCGCCTCAAGGGCATCGAGGACCGCGTGTGGGTGCAGGTGGCCGACCAGCCCAAAGAGTTTGCGATCGCCGACGAAGACCTGGAGCGCGAGAACGAGGAAAAAACCTCGTCGGTGCATTTCCTTCGTTTCGAACTCGGCGCCACCTCGATCGCGGCCGCCAAGTCGGGCGCGGCCATCCGCATGGGCATCGATCTCGAAGCCTACAAGGTGGAATCCATGACGCTGACGGAAAACACCCGCGCTGCGCTGGTGGTCGATTTGGCCTAGAGTCATAGTCGGGCGGTAAAAACAAACCAACAACGAGCTGCCTGTCCTGAAGGAGAGCGTGATGCTGGATCAGTTGTTGGTTCATCAGGTGCGGCGGCGGGTGGAGGCTTCCGGTTTGCCGCTGTCGGTTGAATTGTGGAATGGTCAGCAGGTGGGGCAGGATGGTACCGCCGCCGTGCGAGTGCGGCTGCACCAGCTGGCCAGCCTCAAGGCCATGGCCGATCCCAGTCTGGGCGCGCTGGCGCGGGCCTATGTCGAGGGCGCGCTCGACCTGGAAGGCAACGTACGCGACATCCTCGCGCTCGGCGACCGCCTGTGCAATGCGGGCGGCTGCAAACCGAAAACCGGATCAGAAGGCTGGAAGTGGTGGCGCCACACGCGCAGCAAGGACCGCAGGAATATCCAGTACCACTACGACGTTTCCAACGATTTTTACAGCCTGTGGCTGGATACGCGACGGGTGTATTCCTGCGCCTATTTCACGACCCCGGACATGAGCCTGGACGCCGCGCAGGTAGCCAAGCTCGACCATATCTGTCGCAAGCTCGATCTCAAGCCAGACGAGCGGTTTCTCGACATCGGCTGCGGCTGGGGCGGGCTGCTTCTGCACGCGGCGGAACACTACGGCGTTCGCGCGGTCGGCATCACCCTGTCGGACGACCAGCATGCCTATGTCAGTCAGCTAATCAAGGCGCGTGGACTGGCCGGCCGCGTCGAAGTCCGCAAGATGGATTACCGCGATGTCCCCGAGCACAACGGCTACGACAAGGTCGCCAGCGTCGGGATGTTCGAGCACGTCGGCCGCCTCAACCTCAACACCTATTTCGACAAGATCGCTGCGCTGTTGAAGCCCGGCGGCCTGGTGCTCAACCACGGCATCACGAACGCCGAGCCCGAGGCCAGCGGTCTCGGCAGCGGCATCGCCGAATTCATCGAGGACTATGTGTTCCCGGGCGGGGAACTGGTGCATGCATCCGACGTGCTGCGCGCCACCTCGGCCAGCGGCCTCGAATGCCTGGACGCCGAAAACCTGCGTCCCCACTACGGCAAAACCCTGTGGCACTGGGTGACCCGGCTGGAACAACACGCCGACGAAGCGCAGCGCCTGATCGGCGAACAGAAATACCGCATCTGGCGCATCTATATGGCAGGCTCAGCCTATGCCTTCGACCACGGCTGGATGGAACTGTGGCAGGTTCTGGCAGGCAAGAGCGTCGACGGCAGCCAGCCGAATTATCCGTTCAGGCGCGATTTCATCTATCGGGATATGAGGTGAGCTTGGGCGTGGGATTCAGTCTGGTCACAGGCGCATGGTCCGGTTGCCTATCGGGCTCAGCTCTTCAATGTCGCTCCTGACGTATTGCCGGTCCAACGCAGAAGAAGCAGCGAGGTTGGAAGACGCAGGATGGAAAAAGCCCCGCCGGAGCGGGGCTTTCACCTGGCAACTGGCCCAGTTCACGGCGTGATCACCGCCCAGCCGCGCTGTGCGAAGTCGACCAAGGCCACCACACCGCCTGGAACCTGTTCCACGCCGGGGATCAGGTCTGAGGTTTTCCAGACATTGCCACGCATGGTGTTTTGGCACATGTAAATATGGACTCCCTCTTTCAGAAGCTGTTCCACCATAGCGCGGGACGGGTTACCCGCGGTGTACGGGACGGTCGGGGTGGACTTGAGCCTGTTGTAGGCTTCGTCGGTCAGCAGGAATTGCCCCCCCTGGAAGTGCGCCACTATATTGAACTTCAGGTCATCGCCAATATCGATGCCGTATACGTTCTTGTAATTCTGGATCATCAAGTCCGCGTTGTTGAGGGCCTGACTGATGGGTTTCTTGGGGTTCAGAACGTTCGTGCTCATGTTCAATACGACTCTGATATCGTCACGCCTGGCAATGCAGGTGGTTTCTGTGCGGGTTCCCGCCCCGAATTCAATATCTATATCGCTTTGGAAGATCGCCGGACAGTCCTCTCCCTTTTTATATCGGTTGTAGTCATCGGCAAACGCAGTGGTGGTCGATAACATGCCGGCCAACAACATCAACAGCAGTTTTGATTTCATTTCAGGCGCTCCTCTCAGGATGGATATTTCTAATATGTCAGCCACAAGATGACGCCCATGAAAACCACGTTTCACTTATGTGATGACTCTTGTGATGACGTGCCGACCAGATGTTTTATTCCAAATTTCTGCTGGTTACGGATGGCTGATTGAACCAGCCTGCTTTTCTCCCCCACAAGTGCGCGTTGCGCGGACGGTCGACGATGAAATGCGTCGGTTCCTGTACCTATACTGAATTTTCGGTAAACGATTGAAGCAATGAGCGACATGCTTGTGCAGCCCCTCATGCGGCACGTGGAGATGCTGGCCGGAGAAATCGGCGAGCGGAATGTATATCGCCCCAATGCGCTCGATGCTGCAGCGCGTTATATCGAATCCGAATTCGCTGCTGTCGGCTATGCCGTCAATCGCCAGACCTATCTGGCTCTGGGCGTGGAATGCGCCAACCTCGAGGTGGTTTTGCCGGGACAGCGCTGGCCCGATGAAAGCATTGTCATCGGCGCGCATTACGACACGGTGCCAGGCAGCCCGGGGGCAGATGACAACACGAGCGCGGTCGCCGCGTTGATCGAGCTTGCACGGCTGCTCAAAGGGCATGCGCCCGCGCGCACGCTCAAGCTGGTGGCTTTCGTCAACGAAGAGCCGCCATTCTTTTTCTGGGGCAAGATGGGCAGCAAGGTGTATGCGCAGGCGGCGCGCCGGCGCCGGGAGAACATCCGGATGATGGTTTCGCTGGAGATGCTCGGCTACTACCGCGACGAGCCGGGAAGCCAGGCCTATCCGCCGCTGTTCCGGCATTTTTATCCCGACCGCGGCAACTTCATCGCCTTCGTATCGAACCGCCGTTCGCGGCACGTGATGCGCCGGGCGGAACGTACGTTTCGCAGCCACTCGGCGTTTCCGCTGGAGGCCCTGGCAACCTTCGGCTGGATTCCGGGGGTGGCGTGGAGCGACCATCTTTCCTTCTGGCGCACAGGCTATCGGGCTTTCATGTGCACCGATACGGCGTTTTTTCGCAATCCGCATTACCACAGCGCCGAGGACACGCCGGACAAGCTGGATTACCCGCGCCTGGCGGCGCTGACAGAAGGGCTGGGCAAGATGTTCATGGAACTTGCCGACTGCGACGACCTGTAGGGTGGGGGACGTCTGCGCTGCGCCCGGAACCGCACTCCGGTGGCGGTACTGATCGCCGCGCTGGGAGGGGCTGGCATCGGCATTCGCGTCGCATCCAGGTGGTGCAATGACCGAAGTGGCCGCGTCGCGTGTCCCGTCTTCGTTGTCGGCGGGTGTCAGCTGGCCTCCTCCGCGCACCCCGGTCCTTCATGCTGGGGGGTATTGAGCATTCGGCTCAACGGCCATTCGATGGGCCCGTCCTCCGGCGCGGGGACCAATAGCTGTTTGAGGCTGGCAGTGTGGGGGTGTCCGGGTCAAGCCAGCGGGCTTGAGGGACTGGGCGTTCTTCAGGGTGAAGCGCCCGCACATTTCAGTTCACTTTCGGCAGGTCTTCCCAGCGGGTAGTGTAGGCGGGCGACTTGCGCTCGCGTCGCATCTGCCACGATTGCTTCAGACCTTCCGACGCCAGCCGCAGGGTGCCGCGCCCCCACTGCGCGTTGGCGCGATCGATCACCTGCATCAGCGCGGGGCGGTCGGGCGGCGCAACCTTGAACAGCTGGCCTTGTATGACGCCGGCATCGCGCAGGTCCATCAGCATGACGCCGGCCTTCTGGTAGGCATAGCCGGCTTTGAACAGATGCTTCAGCCCCCACAGCGCGGCGCGGGTGAGGGTGCGGGTGTCGGCGGTGGGGGCGGGCAGGGCAAAGCTGAAGGCCCGCTGGTATTGCGGGTGTTCGGGCTTGAACGGGTTGGTGCGGATGAACACCTGGATCGCGCCGGCTACCGAGTCCTGGCCACGCAGCTTTTCGGCGGCGCGGGCAACGTAGGTGGAGACGGCCTCTTCCAGNTCGGACAGTGTGTAAACGTACGTGCCGAACGAGCGCGAGGAGATGATCTGCTGCTTGGCGGGGGCGAGTTCTTCCAGTTCCAGGCAGGAGACGCCGCGCAGTTCCATCATGGTGCGCTGCAGCACGACGGAGAACATTTCACCCAGGCTGACGGCATCGGCGTCGCGCAGGTCGCGCACGCTGGCAATGCCGTGAACGGCGAGCTTGTCGGTGAGGCGGCGGCCCACGCCCCAGACTTCGCCCACGTCGATGTGCTCGAACAGCGCATCGAGTTCGGCGTGCTGCATGCGGCTGAAATCGCACACCCCCTCGCTGCCGGCCAGGCCCTTCTTGGCGCAGTGGTTGGCCAGCTTGGCGAGCGTCTTGGTAGCGCCGATGCCGACGCACACCGGAATGCCCACCCACTGTTTCACCTGCCGGCGGATGCGCTGGCCGATGGCAGCCAGTCCAGTTTCAGGAAAGCCATCGAAGCCGAGAAAGCATTCGTCGATGCTGTAGATTTCCTGCTGCGGCGAATAGGTCTCCAGCACGCGCATCATGCGGTTCGACATGTCGGCATACAGCGTGTAGTTGCTGGAATAGGCGCGGATGCCGTGCTTCTTGGCGGTGTCGCGTAGCTGGAACCAGGGCGCGCCCATTTTCACGCCCAGCGCCTTTACTTCAGGGCTTCGCGCGACCACGATGCCGTCGTTGTTGGACAGCACGACCACAGGTTTGCCTTCCAGCGCGGGGTTGAACACGCGCTCGCAGGACACGTAGAAGTTGTTGCCGTCAATCAGGGCGAAGCTCATGGTTTTAATCTGGCGATGAGTTTTGCTCATCGCTTGATCCTCTGGATGACGCTGGTGACCACGCCCCAGATGATGAGCTCCTGACCGTCCTGCAGTTCGATCGGCGCGTAGGCCGGGTTCTCGGCGATGAGGCGGATCTTGCCGCGGCGCTTTTCCAGGCGCTTGATGGTGAGTTCGTTGTCGATCACGGCGATGACGATGTCGCCATGGCGGGCTTCGAGCGAGCGGTCCACCACCAGCAAGTTGCCTTCCTGGATGCCGGCGCCGGTCATCGAGTCGCCGCTGGCCTGCAGAAANAAAGTGGCGTCNCGGTGCTCGATCAGGTGTTCGTTGAGGTCGAGCCAGGCTTCGACGAAGTCGTCCGCCGGTGAGGGGAAACCCGCCTTGACCTTGTGGCCGAACAGCGGCCGCTTCAGCGGGGTGGCGTGGGGGGCGGGGACCAGGGCGCCAGCGGGTGCCGCCAGCAGCGACTGTACTGCAGCCACCAGGCTGACCGGCAGGCGGATCACTTTGGTCGATTCGCCCTTGGGACGGCCGGCGCCGGGACGGCTTCCGCCGCGGGAGGATTGGGGTGTTTTGTCCATGGATGAATTCTGTTACATAATTCAAAAAAAGGGAACGCCCAGGGTAACCGCATGAATGGCCGACAGGGCGAATCGTCATTGACCCGATGGCGGACAGTGCTGCGGCGCTGGATGTTCGGCTTCACCTATGGCCGATATATCTTAAGTATTCCAAGCCCTTGACCGATGATTGTTGATGACTCAGAACAGCCGATCTATCCAGTTCTTACCCAGGCAGCTTGTGCTGATCGTGGGGGTGACGGGCCTTCTGGCCGGTGTGGTGGGCATTCATCTCGCGCAGGATGTGCACTGGATCCGGTTCTTCGACAACCTGCACTGGACGGCAGGTACCCTCATGGCAGCGGTGTTTGCCTGGTTTGGCCTGCGCTCGGTGCACGCCGACAGCGCCAGGGGCCTGCGGTGGATCGCTATCGGTCTGACCGCTTACGCGGTCGGCCAAATCATGTGGGATGTGCAAACCTGGTTTGGGTTTGAAAGCTTCCCTTCGCCCTCCGATCTGTTCTATTTATGGCTGGGCCCATGCGTGAGTGCAGGATTGCTGATCGAGGCCTTCCGGCTGGCCGACCGCGTCCAGCGCAAGACACTGCTGCTGGATGCCGCCACGCTTGCCATTGCCGCCATGACGCTGGTCTTGGTGCTGTATCTGCCCCGGCGCGGGGATATGCCGCTGCTTTCCCTGGCGGTGTTGGTGGCGTATCCGGCGAGCCTGTTCACAGCGGCNTGCATCGGTTTGATCGCGATCCCGACCCTGCGCCTGACATTCTCCTGGAGCTACGGGCTCTTTCTGCTGTCTCTGCTTGTCACGGGTATCTGCTGGATGGTATGGAATCTGATGGCGCTGGAGGGGGCCACCATCGACGGCACCTGGTTCAACAGCCTGTTTTCATTTTCGATCACGGGCATTGGCCTGGCCACGCTGTACTGGCATATCGAGCCCTCGCGCAACGCCTTGTGGGAGCGATGGAGCGAAGGCTTCCTGCGTCTGTTGCCGTTGGTGGCCGTCGTGCTTTCCGGTATTGCGGTCATATTGTCGGACACCCGTGATGGCGTGCCCGCGATCGTCAGATATGCCGTCAACTGCGGCGCGCTGGTCGTGGTCATTCTGGCGATGCTCAAGCAAAGCACGCTGTTGCGCGAGCATGATCTGCTGAAAACTGTCACCCGGAATCTGGAAGAGAGCGAGCAGCAAAAACACCTGATCCTCCGTGCCATGCCCGACCTGATATGGCTCAAGGATGCGGACGGGGGCTACCAGATGTGCAACCCCGCGTTTGAACAGTTTTTCGGGGCACCCGAATCGGAGATTCTGGGCAAAACCGATTTCGATTATGTCGATCCCGAACTGGCGCGTTCCTGCCGTCAGAATGACCTGGGGGCCATGTTGGCCGGACACCCGGTCAAGAACGAGGAATGGGTGACCTTCGCTGACGATGGTCGCCAGGCCTTGCTCGAAACCCTCAAGACGCCCCTGCGCGACCGCAATGGAAAGATCCTCGGCGTGCTCGGCATCGCGCGGGACATCACCGAGCGCGAACGTGCAAGCCGTCAGCTGGCGCTGGTGAATTTCGCGCTGAACCATGTGAAGGAAGCCGCCTATCTGGCTGATGAGCAAGGCTATTTCCAGTATGTGAACGACGAGGCCTGCAGGGCGCTGGGGCATCCGCGCGAGGAACTGCTTACGCTACGGGTGATCGACGTCGATTGCGATTGCACGCAGCAGGAACAGTGGCAGGCCACCTGGGGTCAGCTCAAGGCACTGAAAACGATGACCTTCGAGAGCGCCCACAAGGCCCACGATGGAAAGGTTTTCCCGGTGGAAATCAGCGCCAATTATTTTGAATTTTCCGGACAAGCCTATGTGCTTGGCCTGGTACGCGACATCACCGAGCGCAAGCAGGTGGAAGAACAGATCCGCAACCTGGCCTATTTTGACGCGCTCACCAAACTGCCCAACCGGCGGTTGCTGATGGACCGTCTGGGCCATGCCCTGGTCTCCAGCCATCGCAGCCGGGAGTTTGGCGCATTGCTGATCCTGGATCTGGATCACTTCAAAACCCTCAATGACACGCAGGGCCACGATGTCGGCGATCGGCTGCTGGTCGAAGTGGCACGGCGCCTGAGCGACAACGTGCGTCAGGAAGATACCGTGTGCCGCCTGGGCGGGGATGAATTCGTGGTGATGCTGGAAGGCCTGGGCCAGGATGAGCAGCAGGCTGCCAACCAGGCCGAGATGATCGCGGAAAAGGTACGCCACGCCCTCAACCAGCCCTATTCCCTGAGCCGCAACCAAGCGAAATTTCACGGCACCACCAGCATCGGCCTGACCCTGTTCTGTGGCCAGGACGCTTCGGTCGACGTGTTGCTGAAGCAGGCCGACGTGGCCCTCTATCAGGCCAAGGACGCCGGGCGNAACCTGGTTCGATTCTTCAACCCGGACATGCAGGCCACCATCGATTCGCGCATCGTCATGGAAGCGGCCCTGCGCCGGGCCCTGGACAAGGGAGAGTTCCGGCTCTACTACCAGCCCCAGATCGATCAGCACGGCGGCCTGATCGGCGCCGAGGCCTTGCTGCGCTGGTTTCCGCCGGACCAGGCCATGGTTTCCCCGGACGCGTTCATCCCGCTGGCCGAGGACACCGGGCTCATCCTCCCCATCGGTCAATGGGTGCTGGATACGGCCTGCGCCCAGTTGAAAGCCTGGGAGAGCGATCCCCGCACCCAGTCCCTGCAACTGTCGGTCAACGTCAGTGCACGGCAATTCCACCAGCAGGACTTCGTCGAATCGATTCAGCGCAGCCTCGCTTCGAGCGGCATCAATCCGGCCCGGCTCAAGCTCGAACTGACGGAGAGCGTGGTGCTCGACAACGTCGATGCGGTGGTCAGCCGAATGCAACAGCTCAATGTGCTGGGATTGAGATTCTGCCTGGATGACTTCGGTACCGGGTACTCGTCCTTGTCCTACCTCAAGCGCCTGCCGCTGGAGCAGGTGAAGATCGATCAATCCTTCGTCCGTGATGTGCCCGAGGATCAGAACGATGCCGCCATCGTGCGGGCCATCATGGCCATGAGCCGGTCGCTGGGTTTGCAGGTGATTGCCGAAGGGGTGGAAACCCAGGCACAACGAGATTTTCTGCTGCAGAATGATTGCCTGGTCTATCAAGGGTTTCTGTTTTGCGGGCCGATCCCGATCGAGGAGTGGGGCCGCTTGCTGCAATAGAGCCGTCGCCGTTCAGGCTTGAATCGTGGCCGCCGTTGCTCAGCTTTCACCACGCCGGCCTGGTTCGACGTCTGCCGGGACATTTGCCAGGAGACACGGCCAGCCAGGCGCGTCTGCCCGACCTTGAAGAAAACTGTGTGCGCTGGCCGTTAGGCGCAGGAACTGAATAAGCGCGANGTAAACCAGCCATGCCCAAATTCGTAAAAATCCTCCTCGCCTGCCTGATCTGCCTTGCTGTTGTCGGCGGGGTGGCACTCCTGNTTCAAAAGCTGTTCGCATGAGATCGGGGCTGGCTTCCGAAACACTGGCCGACGGCGCGGATTTGCGCGATCTCGCGAGTCACTTTGCCCACGCCGGTCGAATCGAAGCGATTTATCTTCGCCCCCAGCGCCGCGTGGAGGTGGTCGCAGTCGAGTCCGCGCTGGCGATAGCGGCTTGCGGGCTGGAGGGCGACCACTACGCGCAGCCTTCCCACGGCCGCTTGGCGGGTGGCAGCCGGCAGGTCACGCTGATCCAGGCCGAGCACCTACCGGTGGTGGCCGCGTTGAGCGGGCGGGCGCATGTCGATGCGGCCGGGCTGCGGCGCAATCTGGTGGTGTCGCGGCTGAATCTGCTGGCGGCGCATGCCTTGTTCCGCGACCATCCGCTGGTACTGCGCATTGGCGCCGAGGTGGTGCTGGAGGTGACAGGGCATTGCGATCCCTGCTCGCGCATGGAGGCGGTGCTGGGGCCCGGCGGCTACAACGCGATGCGCGGCCATGGCGGTGTCAAGGCACGTATTCGGGTGGGCGGTCTGATCCGGGTAGGCGATGCGGTGTGCTGCGAGTTGCCTGCGTCGCCCGGTTGACGCCAGGAATCGGTACGGCACCTGGGGCGCTTTTTCCATCTTGCCGCGCGTGCCCCTAGGCCCGGCCATCGTCCTTGCGTTGGGCGGAGCTTTCCGTTATCGACGCGTCCGGCGCAAGCGCTGCTGGGGTGCTTTTAAGCAGACGGCTACCGGATGCCCGGAAATTGCCCACGATGACGCATTGCCGGATAAAATCCCCCCATCGCAAATCAGGAACAGTCAGGACGCCCTTTCGGGGCGTGCGCATTCCCGGCCTGAAAATAAGCAAGTCAACCTCAACGAGCCGGCGCATTTTCAACTCATGTTCATTTCCATCTGGCCTCAGTGCTCAATTGTCGGGTTGCACGGACAAGGTTCGACTTCGGGGGGACATCTTCCTGAAAATGGGGAATGCTCCCCAATCTGCCCGATCATCGGGGTGTCGCAGCCATGACCACGCCGTGCCCGTTTTCCGCCCGCCACCATGGCAGTGGCACAGGCACGCCCGCGATCGAGTTGAAGCAACTGACCAAGGTGTTTCCGGGCAGCAGCACACCGGCGTTGGATGCGATCGATCTGACCGTTCCGGCTGGCACCATTTTCGGCATTCTCGGTCCCAACGGCGCAGGCAAGACCACTATCATGTCCACCCTGTGCGGGCTGCTCAAGCCCACATCCGGCTCGGTGTACATCTGCGGCAACAACACTCTGACGGAACGCGCGGCCGTCAAAAAGATACTGGGCATGGTGCCGCAGGAGCCGGCCATCTATCCCACGCTCACCGCCCGCGAAAACCTCGATTATTTCGGTCGCATGCAGGGTCTGTCCGGGGCACATCTGGAGCAACGGATCATGGCCTGTCTGGAACTGGCCGAAATGGTCGACGAATCGGACAAGCGGGTGGAACGTCTTTCTGGCGGCTACAAGCGACGCCTCAATATGGTGATCGGTCTCATCCACGAACCCAGGATCCTCATCCTCGATGAGCCGACCGTGGCGATCGATCCTCATTCGCGTTCGCTGATCCANCATCGCCTGCGCGAGCTCCATGCATCCGGAATTTCGATCCTGATCTCGACCCACCAAATGGACGAGGCCGAACAGTTGTGCCAGGAAATCGCCATCATCGATCATGGCCGGGTGCTGGTGCAGGGCAAGGTGGCAGACCTGCTGTCGATGCAGCGCAACGAAACCAT
>JGI20214J51650_10002642_pt1 | contig 11289 bp, 5 predicted proteins | sample WetSurMetagenome_FD_51650 | JGI IMG/M metagenome (IMG submission 51650)
AAGATTCAGGATTCGGAGAAGGAGAGGAAAGCAATATCCTCGATTCAGAAGCTGGCAAGGGACAGGGCAAAAAAGGTAAGCCTTCATAATAAGAAATTACGCGATTGCCGGATCCACTTTAATACAAACGATCCCAGAAACCTCGATTCCACGATTTTCATAACTGAGGGAGATTCTGCAAGCGGTTCTATCACAAAATCAAGGAATGTTGAAACTCAGGCCGTATTCAGCCTAAGGGGGAAACCGCTTAATTCGTATGGCCTGACAAAGAAAATTGTATATGAAAATGAGGAGTTCAATCTACTCCAGTCAGCTCTGAATGTTGAGGATGGCATTGAGGATCTGAGATACAACAATGTCGTTATCGCAACTGATGCTGATGTTGATGGAATGCATATCAGGCTCCTCCTGCTGACTTTCTTCCTTCAGTTCTTTCCCGATCTGGTCAGAAAGGGGCACGTTTACATTCTTCAGACTCCACTGTTCAGGGTAAGGAACAAAAAGGATACAAGATATTGTTATACACCCGAGGAAAAGGCAAAGGCGATCAAAGCACTCGGACCTACACCTGAAATAACAAGGTTCAAGGGTCTGGGTGAAATCTCTCCCGATGAATTTCAGCATTTTATAGGTAAGGATATCCGGCTTGAACCGGTAAGGATGAAGAAAAACGATGCATTTAACGGCTATCTTGAATTTTATATGGGTAAGAATACACCTGACAGACAGGATTTCATCATTGAGAATCTGAGGGTTGAGGAAGACCTGGTAGAGGAAGTAGTTTAAACGGTTTAAAAAGGAGTGATTACAGGAATGGATGATCAGGATCTTGAATTGGAAAAACCTGAATGGAAAGATGAACCAACCCCTGGTCCGGCTGCTTTGCATTCTGTTACAGCCTTGTCGGGAATGTATCAGGACTGGTTCCTCGATTATGCTTCATATGTAATTCTCGAGCGGGCAGTACCGCATCTTAATGACGGGCTTAAACCGGTTCAGCGGCGCATTCTCCACTCCATGAAGAGGATGGATGACGGCCGCTACAATAAGGTGGCAAACATAATCGGGCATACGATGCAGTTCCATCCCCATGGCGACGCTTCAATAGGTGATGCCCTGGTACAGCTCGGACAGAAGGATCTTCTGATCGATACCCAGGGAAACTGGGGAAACCTTCTTACCGGCGATGGCTCAGCAGCTCCAAGATATATTGAAGCAAGACTCTCAAAATTTGCACTTGAAGTCGTTTTCAACCCAAAAACAACTGAATGGAAGCTTTCATATGACGGCAGGAACAAAGAGCCTGTAACTCTTCCCGTAAAGTTTCCTCTGTTGCTCGCCCAGGGCGGTGAGGGCATTGCCGTTGGTCTGGCTTCAAAAATACTTCCCCATAATTTCAACGAAATTATCGATGCTTCTATTGATTATCTTCAGGGGAAAGATTTTGTTCTTTACCCCGATTTCCCTACCGGAGGTATGATCGATATTTCGAAATATAATGACGGTCAGAGGGGCGGAGTGGTTAAAGTGAGGGCAAAAATAGAAAAACTTGATAAGAAAGCACTCGTAATAACTGAGATACCTTTTGGCAAAACCACTTCTAGTCTTATTGAATCGATTATTAAATCGAGTGAAAAAGGTAAGATCAAGATCCGGAAAATAGATGATAACACCTCCGCAAACGTTGAGATTGTAATTCACCTTATGCCGGGTGTCTCACCCGACAAGACTATCGACGCACTCTATGCTCTTACCGATTGCGAGTATTCAATCTCTCCTAATATCTGCGTTATCACCGGAAGCAAGCCTGTCTTTCTGGGAGCTGGCGATATCCTTCGCTATTCCACTGATAACACTGTTAAGCTGCTTAAAACAGAACTTGAGATCAGGGAAAATGAACTCCGTGAAGAGTGGCATCTTTCATCGCTCGAAAAAATATTCATTGAAGAGAAAATATACAGGGATATCGAGGAATGCGAGACATGGGAGTCGGTCATAAAAGCTATCGATGACGGTCTGAAGCCGTTTAAGAAGAAGTTTATAAGGGAGGTGACCCGCGAAGATATCATTATGCTCACTGAAATCAAGATCAAAAGGATATCAAAATTTGATGCCAGGAAAGCAGATGAGCATATTAAAGGTATCGAAGCAGAGCTCGAGGAAGTAAAGAATCATCTCAATAATATAATTCCTTTTGCAGTCAATTATTTCAGACAGATCAAAAAGAAATTCGGAAAAGGGAAAGAAAGAAAGACCGAGATTAGGAGTTTTGACACAATACTTGCAGCCAAGGTGGTCGCAAACAATGCCAAGTTGTATATCAATTACAAGGAAGGTTTTATAGGCACCGGACTGAAAAAAGACGAATTCGTATGCGATTGTTCCGATATCGATGATATCATAGTCATCCGAAAAGATGGCGGTTACCTGATCAAGAAAGTCGACGATAAGGTTTTTGTGGGGAATGACATAATTTATGCCCAGGTTTTCCTTAAAAATGATGAACGCACAATCTACAATATTGTATATCAGGACGGAAAAGATGGTCCGTTGTATGTGAAACGATGTGCCATTTCAGGATTGACCCGCGATAAGGAGTATAACCTGACAAGAGGAACCCCGGGATCGAAGATAATTTACTTCAGCGCTAATCCTAATGGTGAAGCTGAGGTTATAAAGGTAAATCATAAGCCCAGGGCAAGACTCAAGAAACTGATTTTTGAATTTGATTTCGGACAGCTTGCAATCAAGGGGAAATCCTCAATGGGTAACATTCTTACAAAGAATGCTGTTCAGAAGGTGGCTCTCAAGGAGAAAGGATTGTCAACACTTGGGGGTAGGAAAATCTGGTTCGATGATGCTGTATTCAGGCTGAATGTAGATGGGAGGGGCTTATTCCTGGGAGAGTTCAGCGCTGATGATAAAATCATTGTGATCACTAAAAACGGGTATTTCAGGGTTACCGGTTTTGATCTTTCAAACCATTTTGAGGATAACATACTCATAATTGAAAAGTATCGTGCCGGTAAAGTCTATTCAGTCATTTACTGGGATGCAGAACAGAAGTTTTATTATGTTAAGAGATTTACAATTGAAGAATCAGAAAAACCCCTTTGCTTCATAAATGAAGATCCTGAGTCTAAGCTTATCAGTATCACTGAAGTCGAGTATCCACGATTTGAAATTCAATTCGGCGGAAAGAATAAAGACAGGGAGAATGAAATCATTGAAGTCGCTGAATTCATCAATGTAAAGAGTTACAAAGCAAAAGGGAAACGGCTTACCAGTTTCATGGTCGACAACATCCAGGAAATTGAGCCGGTATTTATAAAGGAATCATCCTCCGAAAAGGAAGATGAAGAGGATGATGAACCTCAACATCAAGATAAGAAGATAGATCCGGCACAGATGAAGCTTGAGCTGTGATGTACCCGACAAACAAAATATTCCTGATAGGATTTATGGGAAGCGGCAAATCGACCGCTGGCAGGAAACTTGCTTTTCAACTCAACTGGTCATTTTTTGACCTGGATGAAAAGATACAAAAAATGGCCGGTATGAATATACCCGATATTTTCTCTGTTAAAGGGGAGCCATATTTCCGTAAACTCGAGTCACAGGCACTTCATGACTTACAACATGAAACAAATGCAGTTATTTCAACTGGGGGAGGCACTCCTTGTTTCGGCGATAATATGGATTTTATGATCTCCTGCGGACTTACAATTTATATCAGAATGACTCCTGTCAGCCTGATAGAACGCCTTGAAGGATCATCTGAAAAACGTCCTTTACTAATTGGAATTGACAGTAACGGCCTTCCNGATTACATAACTTCAAAGCTTGCTGAACGTGAAAAATGGTATTCAAAGTCTGAAATTGTATTTGATGGCGTCAATAACGATATTCTGGATTTATTGTCACTGATTAAGAAACAGATAAGGTAATGATTATTGAGTTTATTTTCTTAAATTAGGATGTTAAATAAATAGTGTCGGGTTTATGGGAAACAGGCTGTATCTTCTCCCCGTTCAGAAAATGAAAACAGAACCGGACTTGAATGAATGGGGAAATCTGAAACACAAATATTCAGGGAAAACACTCTTAAAGACAAATCTTTATTTTTTGGAAACCGGCGATCTGTCAGTACTTGACGGGATTAAGAACAGATGGTTTTTTGAGGAACTGTTAGCTTATACCACTGCCAATAATGATATAAACCTGTTACCGGCCCTGAAGAAGATAGCAGGATCGGTAAAATTTGATGAAAGCCTTCGCCAGCAATCATCAGAAATTGCTGAAAAAATTGAAGAACAGGTCAAAAAGGAAAAAGACAATCTGAAAATTCCTTCAACCCCGTATGAGGGTACAAAGGCTGATAGCGCGCGGAGAATGCTGGCCGGAACCAGATATCCGCAGACCACAGAGATCCTTCGGCTATTGAGAGATAAATCGCATGAGCTGAAACGGCTTGCACTATTCCTCATCGGTAAATTCAAAATGACCGATATGATCCAGGAGGTTTGTGAATGCCTCAGCGTTCAGGGAATTGAAGATGATGCATATTCAGTGCTGCTGGGTTTTGGAGATGCTGCAGCAAAGGAGGTCGACAGATATTATATGAAGGCATCCGGAAACATAAATGCGGGAAAGGTCCTTCTGAGGCTTCTGTCTAAAATTAACACTAAGGAAGACATGGCCTTTCTTATTGACCGGCTCTCTTCAAATTCGAGACTGATAAAGGAAATGTGCCTTGATACACTCATAAAAACCGGTTACAGAGTAAAGGAAAATGAAAGGGAAAAGCTTAAAAAAAATATAATTGAGACGTTTGGTACACTTTCGTGGATAATCATGGCTCAGGTTTCGCTTAAGAACAATAACAGCGAATTTCTTTCAGCTGAAATGGATAAGGAATACTCCAGATGGAAGGATTATCTTCAGAACCTTTTATTCCTTACCTATGGGGAAAAAGCGATTGTTTCCGGAAAGGATAACCCAAACGAAAAAGATGAATACGGTAAAATGATTCCTGAGATAACCGTAATCATTTATGGAAACGACCGGGAAAAAGGTACTGAAAATGTTTCAGATCAGGGATATTACAAGAGGCTGCTTAAAAGACTTCAGGGCTATTTCCCTGTTGAGGTTCCCTCTTTTAAAACAATGCTTGAAGATATTATTAACTGCGATTACAATCTCATAAGTGTGTGGACAAAGGCCTGCGCGCTCAGAATAGTGCCAGAGATCGGGGACGAAGAGTTTGGTGAATCGATTGTCGCTCTGCTCTTCAGCCCTGAAGAGATACTTCGTGAAGAGTCGGCCCGGCTATTGTCGCGATCAGGTTTGGAGCTATACAAGGCTGCCTCGGAAAGAATCCCAGGGGCCTCCAGAAAACATCTTGACAGAATAATTTCAGGTGAAATAAACGAGAAGGAGTTTGTTTTTGAGAAGGTAAGGTTCCTTGCATCATGTTTCAAAGAAATTAAAGAAGATGAATTGCTAATCCTTGCTTATAAATTGTCGTTTGCGAGGAATGATGAAAAGGGAATTTATTCACAACCGTCAAATACGATTGCATGGTCGTTCTCCTCTGAAAAAAGTGAACCTGAAATTTTCGTCAATCACGAAGATATTACTGATCCCGGTAAAATCGTAAGGGACATGAGAATGAACAGTTATTTCTGTTATGTTATGTCTTTGAACACTATCAGGGAGTTTAACTTTCAATATCCTGAAAGCTCTTTCGGGATTTATAAATACATAGATAATTGCAAAGAATAATTCAATTTTTATATGGTTCCGGTAAATTTAAAAGAAGAAAAATTCAGTCCATTTCCGGGATTACGGCCATTTAGTCCTGATGAGAGTGAATATTTTTTCGGACGCGAAAATGAAAGTGAAGTTATTGCAGCAAAGCTTCTGAAAAGCAGATTCATCGCTGTCACCGGAGCATCCGGAAGCGGAAAATCTTCCCTCGTAATCTGCGGATTGATGCCTATTATAAGAGGTCTCTCTGCAAAAGGGGAAGGGATATGGCGGATTCTTTCAATGCGACCCGGGATTGATCCATTTGGCAACCTTGCAGATGCATTTGCCGGTAATATTTTTGGCACCGGACATGAAAAAGAGTTCAGGGGCGAAATCCTGAATCTTCTGAAAGATGGAACTGAAGGTATTGCTGAGGTAATGAGGAGACAATCAGCAATAATAAACGGCAGAGTTCTTTTGTTTATCGATCAGTTTGAGGAACTGTTCCTGGGAAAATCATCAGGGACAGGAACAGGATCACGACCTGATGTATCAAAGTTTATTAACCTTATCACGAATGCAATCACCCATGTTAACCCTGACTTCTACCTTGTTATAGCTCTCAGGTCCGATCTGTTAACAGAATGTGCTTACTACAGAAGCTTCACAAATCTAATTAACAACAGCAACTTCCTTGTATCAAAAATGAACAGGGAGTCCATCAGGGAAGCGATCACAGGACCTGTAAGAAATTCAGGTGCGGAAATTGATCCCGATCTTGTTGAGCTTCTGATCGGCGAAGTAAACGACCGTTCCGATCAGCTTCCTGTCCTGCAGCATGCACTGATGAGGACATGGATGCACTGGAAGGAGCTTGATGAGCCTGAAAGACCTCTTGATTTTTCTGATTACTTTTCAATCGGAACAATGAGAGATGCCATTTCGAGACATGCCGATGAAGTATATGATAANCTGAGTCCTGACACAAAGAAAATATGTGAAAGATTTTTCAAGATAATTACAGGGAAAGGATCTGATAACAAAGGTGTAAGCTATCCTTCAAATTTTAGTGATTTAAGATCAGCAATCAGGTGCAGTGCCGATGAGTTGTCGGAGGTTATCGAGAAATTCCGTAACCCTTCAATATCTGTACTTACTCCGCATTATTCAGTCAGGCTGGACGAAAATTCAGTTATTGATATCTCCCACGTAAGCGTTATCCATCTCTGGGAACGCCTTAAAAAATGGGTTGAGGAGGAATCTTCATCTGTCGAAATGTATCTCTGGTTGTCAGAAGCATCAGCATTGTACCAGCAGGGGAAAAAAGGACTTCTGAAACAACCTGAGCTTCAGCTTGCATTGAACTGGCGTGATGAAAACAAACCTACAATCTGGTGGGCGCGGAAATTTAATCCTGCCTATGAAAGGGCAATGGTTTATCTCCGTACAAGCGAAAAAGAACATAAAGAATCGGAAGAGAGGAAATTAAGGCACAGCAGAAGGAGACTAAGCAGGATAAAAATCATCTCATCAATACTCGGAGGTTTTGCGATAGTAGCTGCTATGATTACAATCGCAGCTTTTGTATCAAAACTTTCGGCAGATAACCGGCGTCGGATAGCAGAAAAACAGAAAGAAGATATTGCAGTACAGAAAAATGCATCGGATCAATATGCCTCTGTGGTTTTGAAAAAGTCTTTTCTTTCCGATTCATCTGCACTGGCGGCTTCACGCAGGGAACAGATGGAGAGAATTCTCAGGTTGAATGCTGAAAATCAGATTCTTCTAACCAGGGAGGAAATTGTTGAAGCCAGAAGACAATCTGAATCTGCAATTCAGGTCAGCCTGCTTGCAAATATGAATGCAGATTCGGCGGTGCGTCTGAAAAATGAAACCCAGAGACTCAGAATGATAACAGTGGCAAAATCAATGGCACTTAGATCCCTTCAGATACCGGAGCAGAATGATCTTCAAGCTCTTCTGGCTTATCAGGGTTATCTTTTCAATAAAAAGAATGGAGGAAACAGAAATGATGCAGATATTTATTCAGGTCTTTATACTCTGGCCAAAGAAAATGGCAGCAATAAAATAAAATCTTACACCGGTATTGAAAGCCCGGTAAGAAGCATTGCATTTGTTCCCGGTAAAAATGAGTTTTATGCATCTGATTCCCGTGGCAGGATTCTAAAATGGGAACTTGGCAGTTGGGAACAGAGTTTCAGGGTTGTCTATTCCGGGAATGAGGTAATTGAGGTTATGGCTGTCAGCCCGGGATCGGACTGGCTTGCATGCGGCGGATCGGACAGCGGGATAAGAATGATCCCTGTCAACGGCAGCGAACAGCAATATGAACTGAAAGGTCATTCCGGGAAAATAAGGTCGCTTGTATTCTCTTTTGACGGCAGGTTCCTGTATTCAGCCGCCGTCGACGGCAAAGTGATTAAATGGGATCTCTCCGCCAGGAGTTCAGTCGAGATTTCAACTGATATGACTAAGATTACTTCAATTGACCTATCCTCAGGCAACAGATATATTGCAGGAATAAGCGATCAGGGGAAAGGTCTTGTATGGAACCAGGAACAGAGTTCTGACAAGTTCAGGATAGAGCCTCTGGGTAAAAAAATCAGGAACTTAAGATTCATGCCCGGTGAAAATAAGATAGCAGTGGGATACGATGATGGTACTATTGAGTTATGGGATGTTGCGGCCAGGGAGAAAATATCCGAATTCCGGGCTCATAATGGTGAAATATACGATATCCGGTTCAATGGGAGGCTTTCGCAGATGGCTACCGCCGGCAATGATGGAAAACTGAAACTGTGGGATACAAATGACCTGGTTGCACCACCGGTCACCTTCACCGATAAAGATGATACTGTGATTGCTTTTGAATTCAGTCCCGATGGAGAAGTGATCCTTTCAGGCACTTCGGGAACCCAGCCTAAACTTACGGCACGTCCTGCCTTCGTCGATTCCTTTGCCGCCGACGGCTGCTCTTATGTTACCAGAAATTTCACACCCGAAGAGTGGCAGGCCTATATCGGAAAGGATATTTCCTACGAAAAAACCTGTACCGGAGCTGATTATAATATTAAGATCAGGGAGATAAGGTAAAAATCATGTACTCACCCCCTAATGTTCCCCCTCTCTACTTCCCTCAACCTGGCTCCTTCGCTAAAATTGCCCACTGGGCAATTTCTTTACGCTCGGCCCTGTAAAGAGGGGGAATTTATTAGTATACAGTAAGTTAAAGCCCCCTCTTTGCAAAGCAGTGAGAGGGTTGGGGGTGAGTATATGAGATTCAGGTTAGCAGTGACTTTGGTTGAGTGCATGAGATACAGAGAGGATATAAGGTAGAGAATAAGTTGATCCATGAACAACTTTAAATCCTCAATGAAAGCTTCACTCAAAATTTAACTAAATTTGACCCGGTAATTTTGTATCCTGAACAAGTACCAGTTTATTATGTTTAAGATTATACAAATCATAATATGAAAAATAGGAAAACACTTCTGATGATACTCGACGGCTGGGGAATCGGTGATGGTTCAGTCGCAGATGTAATAAGCCATGTACCAACACCAAATCTCACTTATTTCAAGAACCATTATCCGAATTCAAGGCTGCATGCATCCGGAGAAGATGTCGGGTTGCCCGATGGTCAGATGGGGAATTCGGAAGTGGGACATCTGAACATAGGGGCAGGACGTGTGATCTACCAGGACCTTGTAAAAATAAATAAGGAATGCAAGACAGGAGATATCAGGAAAAACAACGTCCTGACAGAAGCATTTTCGTATGCCCGCGATAAGGACGCACAGGTACATTTCTTCGGCCTTCTTTCCGACGGTGGGGTTCATTCGCTCGACAGACATCTCTATTCATTATGCGATATGACAATGGCTTATGGGCTGAAGAAGGTCTTTATACATGGATTTGGTGATGGACGGGATACAGATCCCAGGAGCGGAATCGGATATATGAAAAATCTGCTTGAACATCTGAAGACCTCGAATGGTAAAGTAGCCTCTTTTGTCGGAAGATATTATGCTATGGACCGCGATAAGCGGTGGGAAAGGATAAAGGAAGCCTATGACCTGATTGTTGACGGAAAAGGAGCCCCGGCAACTGATATTCTGGATGCCATGCAGAGATCCTACGATGAAGGTGTTACAGATGAATTCATGAAACCTGTCGTGGTTGTGGATTCAAAAGGCGAAGCAATCGGAAAGTTAAAGCCGGGTGATGTGGTTGTGTTCTTCAACTTCAGGAACGACCGGGCAAAGGAGCTTACGATTGTACTTACACAGAAAGACCTGCCTGAATATGGGATGAAAACCATGCCCCTTCACTATTGTACTATGACACCGTATGATGCCACTTTTAAGGGACTTCATATAATTTATCCCAAAGAGAACGCCGACAATACAATAGGAGAGGTACTTGCAAACGCAGGAAAGACACAGCTCAGGATTGCGGAGACCGAGAAATACGCTCATGTTACATTCTTTTTTTCAGGAGGCCGGGAGGAAGTATTTAAAAATGAAGACAGGGTATTGATTCCTTCACCCAAAGTGGCAACATACGATCTTCAGCCGGAAATGAGCGCTTACGGGGTAAGGGATGCCGTTATAAAAGCGATCAACTCTGAGAAGTACGATTTTATATGCCTTAACTTCGCCAATGGTGATATGGTTGGACATACCGGGGTATATGAAGCGATTGAAAAGGCTGTCGCCACTGTTGATGAATGTGCAGGAGCTGTTGCCAATGCTGCAAAAAGCAAGGGATACGATATCCTGATTATGGCCGACCATGGTAATGCCGACAAGGCTTTGAATGAAGACGGTACGCCAAATACAGCCCATTCCCTCAATCCCGTTCCAAGTATTCTGATAAGCGACGATTATAAAACAATCAAAGAAGGAATCCTCGCGGATGTCGCTCCAACCCTGCTTACAATCATGGGCGTTACGATCCCCGAAGAGATGACCGGAAAAGTGTTGGTTTAATGCTTCGTATTGGAGATACAATTTTCAGTTTCGATATTCTTGAAAAGAAATTCAGGTGTGATCTGCCAAATTGCCTTGGCAACTGCTGCCGCTATGGTGATTCAGGAGCTCCCTTGTCTGCTGAGGAGGTCGACACGCTTCAGCAGATATGGCCCGAGGTGAAACCATTTCTTAGACGTGAGGGTATTGAAGTGATTGAGGAAAAGGGGATGAGTGTAAAGGATTTTGAAAATGAAAATGTTACACCTTTGGTCGGGAATGAGGAGTGTGCTTATGCAATTCTTGATGGTGATGTTTTTATGTGCGGGATCGAAAAGGCTTTCAATGAAGGAAAGATTTCATTTCAAAAACCTGTATCATGTCATCTGTTCCCGGCAAGGATAAAGCAGTTTTCCGGGTTCAGGGCAGTAAACTACCAGGAGCTTTCGATCTGCCATGCAGCTGTTGGAAGGGGTAAGGCAGAAGGTATTCATGTTTATGAGTTTCTTAAAGTCCCGTTAATACGGGCCTTGGGTGAAGAGACTTA
>JGI20214J51650_10002643_pt1 | contig 11288 bp, 11 predicted proteins | sample WetSurMetagenome_FD_51650 | JGI IMG/M metagenome (IMG submission 51650)
CGAGTCCGTGCGCGCGTAGATGCCCGCGATGTGACCGAGGGGTGGGAACACCATGGGCCGGTTGCTGGCAAGCGGATTCGCGACCTTGATCCACGGCCAGTAGAGCGCGGCGTACTTCGAGTACTGGTTCAGCTCGTAGCGAACCCAGTCCACGATCTCCTGCGCCGTGTAGTCCTGCGGACCCACGAGGATGATGAAGCGATCGCCGCCCGCCGGCTGGCTCTGCCTGCTGTCGGCGTAGTCGAGCAGGTCCTTCGTGATCTGCACGTCCCCGGCGAAGTCGGGGATGATGACCTGCATCAGCTCCTCGATGCGGTTCAGGGCGTAGAGCCCCTTGTAGTTCGCCACGAGCGTCGGCGACGTGAACTGGGTCCGGCTGTAGTTGGTCGTGTCGTAGGTGCCGTCGGCCCCGGAGGCGAAGGTGTCGGTGTGCGTATCCTCCTCCGACTCCGACCGGTAGACCATGTACACGAGCTGGTCCTTGGCGATCGCGTTCGAGACCGTCACGTCGATGTCGCCCGTGGTGTAGTCGATGGTGTTGACTCCCGCCGGGTCCACGTCCCCGATGAGATTGCCCGCGCCGTCGTCCGTGATGGTCCTCGGGAAACCACCCGAATCGGTGAGGCTCATGCTGACCGTCCGACGCACGATCGGGAAGTCGGGCAGCGTCATGGCGATGTTGCGACTCCCGGTGAGCGCATCACCACCCGCGACGTTGAACCGCCGCGCGAGCCCATTCAGCGTGGAGGGCTCCTCCGCGTTCAGCGCGGGCTCGACCACGGTGATGAGGTCCGACAGGTCGTTGATCACGTCCGGGAAGTACTGCGCCGACGTCGGGTCGGTGAAGGTGATCTCCTCGAACGTCTCCAGGGTGTCGTACAGCCCCGTGGAGGTGTTCAGCATGGTCACATAGACGTTGCAGCGCGAGTAAGTGTCCGTGGCGATGTCGTAGTAGTCCGGGCTCCCCACGATGACCACGCGCATGTCGTTGGCCCACGTCCCGACGGAGATGGGCTGGATCGTCCACGCCTGGATGTTGTAGTTGACGAGCAGAGGGCACCCGTCGCCGATCTCGTAGCCGGCGGAGCATGTCATGGCGTAGGTCGCCGGAACGCCCAGCGGACCGTAGGTGATCGTCCCGTTGCCGGTGAGCACCAGGCCGACGTTCACGAGAACGCCGGAGCCATTGTCCGAGATTGTCCGGACTGCCGTGCCCGGGGTGAAGTCGAGGGTGATCGCCGTGCCGTTGCCACCGACCACCGGAACGTCCGACCCAGCGAAGGTGACGGAGATGCGACCCGTGACGAGGTCGAGCGTCGCCACCGAGCCCTGCCCCGTCGTGCCACTCGCGACCATCGTGGTGCCGACCTGCGTCAGCGTCATGGTCACAGCCGCACCGATGCCGCCGCCGTCCGGGTCCCAGTTCAGCGTCATGGTCTCGTGAGGCATGACGCTCGGGAGCGAGGTGTCCATCGTCGGCAGAGCCGCCGGGTTGATCCGCCCCTCGTAGTGGTGCGCGGCGTGGCCGATGGTGTCCTGCGTGAGACCTGCCGTGTTGTTGCGATTCCGAAGCGGGCTCGCCGCGATCGGCGTCCCGTTCGAGCGCCACCGGAAGGTCACGCCCGCCGTCCCAGGAACGGCGACGATCGGAACCTTCATGACGGTGGGGGTGAGCACAGCCTGCGTTACCGCAGCCGTGACGCCATCGCCGATGTTGGTCTGGAAGTTCCTTCGCGCGCTCCTGGCGGCGCCGACCGCCTTCACAGCATCACCAGGCATCACGCGCACGACGAAAGCTCGACGACCGCCGTTCGCGAAGAACGCCGCGATCGACATCCCGAGCCTGGAGTCCGCGATCAGATCTCCGAAGATCCTCGTGAACTGCTCGAAGGACGTGATGAGCGTCGCCTCGTCGGTGGGCCCGCGCCGAGTGGCCCCGACCGCACCCGCGTTCGAGGTGCTGACCGGCTGCACGACTTGGACAGCCGACGGAACCTCCTGATTGAATACCCCGGGGGAAAGCAGCTCGGCCATGACCTAGACCCTCCTCTGACGGCGATCGTAGCGCCTCGAAGTTCTACAGCACACCCTACAAGCCCGCGTCCTGGATCGACTTGAGCACAGAGGCCTTCGACGCCTCATCGTCGATGTCGAGAGCGTGGTCCTTGGCGAAAGCCACCAGCCTCGACTTCGACCACTTCGCCGACGGAACGTCCTTGGGCTCCTCGATGACCTGTGTCTCGAATGCCTCAGCGACCTGTGTTTCCGGCTCCTCTACCTTCGCAGAGATTGCCTCGACCGGCTCAACAGCAGCAGGTTCCGAAGCGACCTCAACCGCTACGGGAGGCGCGATTCGTCGCCGCAACAGCAGCCCCTTCTGAACCAGCTTCAGAAGACTGGTCGACCCGTCCTGCTCTGACGTCACGCTCAGATAGCCCTTCGGAGGCACCAGAGACGCCTCTCCGGTCCTCAGCGTCACGGTGACTGGACTGCGAGCCTTGTTGTAGTAGACGGACGACACCATCTTCTAACCTCTATCGCACATGCGACCGCCTCGTCAATGGAGCTGTAACTGCCGAGACCTCCAAAGACTGATCCAGGTCCAGCTCAGCCTCAACGCGAACGGTCACGGCGAATCCTAGCACACGTTCCGTTATATCAGGAACCTCATCCAGATGGGAGATCGCATCCATGAAAGATGAGTACCCCCGAATGTCTCCGACGCTGTCCGGAACGAACACCTGCCCGAACGGAGGAAACTTGCGGAGGACATAGTCCAGAATCTGGTTGACCTGATTCCTCGGAGAACCCTTCCCGGAGTCGAAGCCAACAGGGTTTCCCCTGGGCGGAAGAGGTCCCTTGCCCCTGTGCCGGGCCAGGATGGACAACGTGTAGGTGATGTCGAACGGCACACCCATCTCCAGCCGTTCATACCTCGTGTAACCCTCGCGCGTCTCCTCGGTCGTCGTGCCCTCCCCGAAGGTGACGGACACCGGATCCGCGCCCTCAGCCGGGGCGTTGTACGCCACCATCCCGGGGTGCCAACGCTGCATAGCAGGATCGATCGCATCCCGCCGCACAACGATGACGGGGATCTTGAACCGCTCCCAGATGTCCTCTGGGTGTGAAAACGTGATGGGGATGCCAGGAAGACCTGGTGGGGGCTCCACAGGCAGCACGCCGGTCTCGATGAAGTAGTTTGACAGGGGCCCCTTCCCGAGGTCCACTTCGTGAGCCACCGCCCCCAGCGTGTCAACGATCCCCTGATCAAAGTTCCGTAGGCCGACCTGCCCGGTGGGAGAGCGCATGTTCGTGCGGTCTTGCTCCTCCCCGACCGGAACCTGCGGGTCGAACGTCACGACGACACGCCCTCCGGATCCGCCACAGATAGAACCGACTTCACCATGAAGGTAGCGAAATCGAACTCCGCCGCAGCGATCATCCAAGACCCAACACGAGCCGCCGAAGCCCTCGTTCCAGGAAACACCGGAAGAACACACTGCTCTGCGAGGTACGTCGCGGCAGTGAAGATCGCATCCATGGCCATCGCAGGCTCGACACCGAGCTGAGCCACACCATCCAACACGTGGTCCAGGTACTGATCGAACAGTTCCTCGACCCTGCGTGCCTTGCGGGCCGCAGCCCTACCTCTCCGACACGATGCAGCGCTCACTTCGGAATCCTCACGCCCAGCTTCTTCTGGAACGCCACGAACTTTCGCGCTTCCGACAGGCGGATGCGCCTCGGAACTCTCTTGGGCCAGGTCTTCCATGCGCTGAATCCGACCGAGACCATGGCCTTCACAAACTCCCGTCTCCGTGCGATGATACCAGCTCCGCGTCGACTCGCCAACTTCGAGATGGTCGGCCTCCAGTGGGGCTTGGCCGCAACACCCCCGAGACCGAACTCCAGCTTCATCGACTCCAGGGCAACGTCCGGTAACGCGCGCACCTGCCTGTTCAACTGGAGCTGTTGCGCTGGAGGACTGACTCTCAGCCCCTGACGCTCCAGCTTCCGCTTCCAGATGCGACGATCTCGGATACGAGCAGCCTCCACGCGCTTGGTCGCACGAGAACCGGAGGTCCTGGAGACGATCACAGCGACCTTGGGATCAGGACGAAACGGAAGTGTGCTGGCTGTCCAGGGACCGTGCTCGATGAGTACCTGAACCTCCACAGGCACAGCACGCATCTGGTGCGGCTTGACCTGTACATATAGCAGCGTGTTCCCAGCATCCAGTTCCCCAAGAGTTTTACTCCGGGCAGCCGCCTCCACCGCGTAAACAGGCTCCGACCTCGGCGTCCCGATCACCCTGCTGATTCGCAGCGATTCATGAAGGAGGTCGTAATCCGACGGGATGCGATCAAGCAACGAGTGGTGCGCCCAGGCCGCGACCCTGTACACGAACTGCTTCCGAAGCGCCTCGCTGCGCGCCTGCCACTCCTCGACCAACCGGGACAACTTTTTCAGACCGACGGCTTGAACTGTCGCCTTCACCGCTGGTCTCGTTCCGCGAACTCGGCCTCGGCCTCGACGATAGCCTGCCCAAGCGTCTTCTTCGGAGTCGCGAAGAACTTGTCAGGGGAGGCTCGAAGCTGCGGCGAGAGCACCTCTTGAACGGAAACCCCGTTCAACCCGACCGCCTGAACCGAGCCCACCATCGTGATGTGCTTCGAGCACATCCCGAACACGACAGCGCTCCGAGGAGCCTTGACCCCGTGCGTGGCCTGGTCCCCACACACGAAGCACCAACGTGAGAAGTCCGAGATGGGCCCGTCGTACCCAGGAAATGCGAGTCCGGCGAGGGGTGACCCGCAGGGAGATTGTACCGTACACCTCGGCTCCGGAAGCCCCCGCTCTCGCCCCTCCCAGAACCGTTTGCAGGTGGCGCACACGATCGACGTCCCCTTGGAGACCGCCAACCCGACCCGTACCGCGTCCATCAGCCCTCCAGACGGCGCTCCGGAGTGAACTCGGTGCGCCTGAGCACCTGAATCGAGAAGCCGACGAAGTAGCCGGTGTCCCCGACGTGGCCATCGTCGCTCGCCTTGATCACGTCGAAGTAGTATCCAGACCCAGGAACGTGCTCATCGTTCACGGCGAATCCTGCGAAGAAGCGGTCGTCCCAGTACTGGATGACATCTCCCTCGGTCGGAGCGGGACAGTTGTTGTCCTCCAGCTCCTTCCGGGCGATCCATATCCGACCTTCCCAGCGCACGAAGGCGCCCTCCTCACGCATCCCGGGCTGCCCCTCCATGTACTCGACGAAACCGGTGAGCTTGAAGGGTCCGCGCCACGCCCGATTGATCGGCTCGTCGTAGAGTGCGTCGCGCCTCGATGCTTCGAGGTCCTGATGCCAGTACTTCAACTCCGTCCCGTGAGCAGACACATGCTCTTGAGCGAAGTGATCGAACACCGCCCCCTCACTCGCGTCGATCTTGAACGGGGGGCAGGACACCGAACAGCTCGCGGGCAACTCCGCGAACTTCGTGCTCCCAGGACCCTTGTCACCACAGTTCTCTGCCATGATGGTCTACCCGGTGATCATCCCCATGGGCCCTGCGCTGTCCATGATCTCCTCGTTCAGCTTCTCAAGCTCGGTGTCAGCCGAGTCGAGAAGCCGATCCCAGTTCATGGTCAGCGTTCCTTGAGCGCTCGGGTAGTCGGCGTACTTCCCACGGATCCACGCCAAGTCCTTCATGGCCATGGCGAGCGCGTAGCGCTTCACCAGTTCGTGGTCACGCTCCGTCAGGTCCTCGATCCGCGTGAAGTTGATCTTCGCCCACACGATCATGTTCCGACTGCTCGCGGGAGCAGGCGCGATGAACAGCTTCTGGTTGATCTGGTACCACTCGAAGTCCGCGCTCAGGATGCGCTTCGCGGTCTCGATGTACTGGAGCGCCTGCACGTAACTGGAGTAGAGCCCGCCAGACCCGCCCGACGCGAACACGTCGTAAGGGATCTTCTCCTCCAGCAGTGTGAACGGCGAGAAGATGAGCGAGAGGTCCATCTTCTGAACCGTGGGCACGACGTCGAGCACGCGATCAATCTCACAGTCCAAGTCGTACTCGACCTGGCTGGAGAACATCTGCATGGTGAAGAGCTTCTGGACACCCTTCTTGGCGGAGAACCAACGCACCGCCTGTTCGATGGCATCCGTGATGTGCCCTTCACAGACCTCGATCTTCCAGACCGGTGCGCCGAGCCGCCGCATGATCCACGGGGCCAGCTCTTCCCTGGTCATGAGCCTGTTGTTGGAAGGACGGCAGTCCGCCATGGCGACCTCTGACTCAGGATAGCATCAGGCGCCCGGAACCTCTACCATCCTCAGCATCCCCGGTGAGAAGCTTGCGGCCCTCTTTGTCGTAGACCTCGTTCAGACCGCACTTGGGGCACTTGACCCGCTTCTGGCCCTCCCCGAGATCTTCGAGTAGTACCTCCGGGTGCTCGCACTTCGGGCACTTCATGACTTCTGCGCCTTCTTGATCGCTACCAGCAGCTCTGCCTTGGTCATCCCGGCGGTCTTGACCCCCAGAGTGATCGCATAGTCAGCCAGGTCCTTGCGCGACCAGGCCGCACTGGGACCACTCTTCGCGGCCGGCACCTCCGCTACCGCGACCACCTCCGAAACCGGGAGAGGCGTAGGCTTCGACGCGGGAGGCTCGACCGGCTTGGGCGCAGGCTTCGGCGCGGGTTTCGGTGCCGGCGACTCAGAGGGAGTCTCTTCGAGAACCTCCTCCAACATGGAGGGACAGAACCTGGCGTACTCGTCCCCCACCAGCACCTCGGACCGCCGCAGCCGTCCGCGACCCGGAATAAATACCTGCCCGAGATCCTGACGCATCCTGAACCTACGCATCGCTCTTCTCCTCCTTCGGAAAACTCGGCTTGATCACCCCTAGCGTTCCGACCGTTGTCTCTCCACCCGTCACAGGTTCCATCCGGACTCGTGTCTGCCCCACGAACGGAACGTCGTCCTCCTCCGCCTCGGAGAAAAGCGCGCGACGAGCAGCCTCATCCTGGATGTCCTCCCCACGGATCTTTCGCAGCGCGGACTCCCGGGCCCGCTGAAGAGCCTCCGGAGACTGATCGGTTGGAACGATCTGCCGAACGAGCTTCGGAACAGAGCGCTCCGAAGGCTCAACGGACTCGGAAGGAGCTTCTGGAGGCCTGACCTCGACCGAAGGCTCACCTTCCCAGATCGCGAAGACCTTCCCAAAGGCCGCCTCGAACGCCTGCTGTGCTTCGCGCAGAACCACCAGGCGCTCTCCGACCTCTCGAAGAGCATCCTGTGTCGGACCAATGCGTGGATCACGCTCCCATACACCAGACGGTGTCTTGGACTCCTCGACTTCCGAACTGGCCTTCTTCGCGCGACCCAGGGCTCCCAGCGCTCGAAGTTCATTCAAAACGTCATCCGTCTCCATGGCCCTCATCCTGCGACCAATGGTCGCACCATCAAGCTCTACGCCGACAATCCTACATCAGCAGGGGAATGGAAACAACCCGGGGAGGTCGAACGGAAGCGATAGCCCGGCGCGGTCGCGCCAGTGGTCTACAGATTCTGGATCGTCAACTGCCCGTAGAAATCGGGCCTGAGCAGCTTCTTCGCGTAGCGGGTCCGGAGGCCCTTGCGGAAGCTGAAGTCGCTCGGGTCCAGGAAGGTCGGCGTGACCTGGAGGGGCACGTAGGGCGCCCACACGAAGCCGGACTCCAGGAAGCTCCCGCCCTTGAGGCCGATCAGCATCTTGTTGCTGGTGAAGAAGGGATCCTCGTAGACGATCCACTTGTTCATCAGCGTGCCGGCCTTGTAGATCGTGAACTGGCCGTGCTGCGTGCGGGGCCGCATCTGGTCGTGCGCCGACGCGGGGTTCATGTCCCCAGACCAGATCGGCTTGTAGAAGCCGTGCGTGGTGAGCTGGGCGAGCAGGGCCGACACCTCGGGGGAGGTGACGATCCAGTTCGCCGGGGCACGCAGGGTCTTCTTGTGGATGAGGTTGCTCACCGTCGCGATCTGGGTGAGCATCGACCGCAGGTGGTCCAGCTCGGAGATGCCGCCGGGCGGGATGCGATCGAAGGCGCCGGTCGTGCCGGTCGAGTTCAGGAACAGGTCCTGGATGATCTCGCGGTCGATCTCCAGAGCGATCTCCTGCGCGATGATCGACACGATCTCGGTCTCGGCGTCGAGCCCGTGGAAGGCCCGCAGGTCCTCGGCGGCCTCGGACGACCAGAGCGCCTTGAGCCTGCGAGGCATCGCCTCGACGGGGCTCTTCTTGACGTCGAGCTTGATCTCGGGGACCTTGGTGTTCAGCTCGCCGTCGAAGTAGTAGTAGGCCTTGATCGGGTGGCCGTTGACGGGCGCCACCGTGAAGAGCGCGCCGACGATCGAGCCGTTCGAGTAGTTGATCGTGCCGCCGCCGCCGCCCGTGAAGGCGCCAGCGCCGTTGTCGGTCAGGGTCTGCGCCGCCACGCCGGTCGCCGGGATGATGTCCTTGAGGAGCACGCTGAAGCCGCGCGTCGCGTCGAGCGGACGCACGGGCGTCCACGCGAGATTGGCGTCGAGGGGGGTGCCCACGCCGCCGTAGGCCGCGCCGTCACCGGTCGCGAGCTGCTCGCCGTTCACGAACTCGCTGGAGTAGTCGCGATCGAAGTCGCGCGGGAACACCGCGCCCTCGGTCGTGCCGCCCTTGGTCGAACCGTAGACGTAGTCGAGGAAGAAGACCGCGCCGATCGGGGCCGTCATCGGCTGCACCGAGACGATCTCGTTGGCGATCAGGTTCGGGAACACGCGCCGCAGCACGGGGAAGATGAACTTCGTGAACGAACCGACGTTCACGGACCGTGTCTCCTCCGTCAGGGACTGGAGCCACACGGACTCGTTCTCCATGAGCATCGCCGTGCATCCGAGGATGTAGCGATCCTGCTCGCTTCGGTCCGGCAAGCCCTCCAGGAAGTCGCCCCACTTCCGGATGAGAGCCCCGACGTAGCTCTGGTCGGCGATCGTGCGACGACCCTCTTCCTGCAACATCTGTCGAGCTTCCATTTTCCTGCGCTCCTCCTGCTATGGACCAGACGTGGCGGGTCGTCGCCCGCCTCCGATCTCAAGACCTTTCGATACCAGAGAGCTTTTTGTACTCGTTCAAGCTCATGCCAAGACTATTGATACCGCGATCTGAACGCGACGTCAACGCCTCGTCTTCGACCAAGTGCTCACGCCCGCTCCCCAGCTTCAGGCGCACCCGCTCTCGAACAGCCTCCAGATCATCGGCGTCCAGCTTCGGATCCCGATAGGTCTCGATCACGCGATCGATCTGCTTCTCGGAATCGAATCCGGTGCTCTCCAGCATCCGCATGATCCTCGCACCCTTCGGGTGAGATTGCAACCGCTGCGTCGCGTACACCCTGAGCGCGAGTGCCTCGTTCTCCTGCTGAGAACGATCGAGCTGCTCCGCCAACCGCTGGTTCTTCTCACGCAGCGCGACGGTCTTGGCTTCGTGCTTCTCTGCCTCCAAGCGATCAGCACGATTCCGCTTGAGCAACTCCTTCAAGGCCCCCTCCACGTGCTCCGAGAGCGCGTCCGCACTCTCGAAACCAGTGACGTCCGGAACGAGGTCGCGGACAGCATCCGCAACATCATCCGGGTGGCCAGACAGGAGCCGCTCCATGTGGTATCGATAGCCGGCCTCTCGCGCCGCTGCGGTCAGGTTCTCGATCAGAGTCTCCTGACTCTCAATCCGAACCTCCGCCTCCGAGAGCTGCTGACGAAGAGCCTCGATCTCGTGGTCCTTCTCGGACAGCAGAGTACGAACATCCTCCGCGAGCGAGAAGGGCTGGATGGCTTCTTGAACCTTGCGAAGCGCCTCGATGGCTCCGGAGAGCGCTGGATCGCTCTTCAGCTCCTCGCGAACCTGAGCCTCGACTTCGGCGCGCATAGACGCGATGTTGGAGAGGAGCTGCTCGGAAAGCTCTTTCCGCAGCTCTTCGATCCTCGCATCCTCGGTGATCGACACTGAAGGCTCGGACTCGACCGGAGCCTTCGTCTCATCCAAGGCCTTCATCCCATCCTCGACGCTCACATCCGACATCCTCTGCTCCACGGGGACCGAGGTCCCCTCCTCGGACGACGCTCGAACATCGACGCCCTCGAAGAAAACCTCGGGGTAGGCAGTGCTGTCTGCGGGCTCGGCCACGAAATCGAAGGTCACGAGCTTGTAGTCGTCCTGGACTTCCTCGATCCCCTCGCCGTCAGGATGCGTGCTGCCGTATCCGCGAGAGCTGATGCCCACGGGAACACCGGCTGCGAGGATGGCCTTGAGGTCCCGACCCTTCGAGGTATCCAGGATCTCCGCCTCACCCATCACGCGGTCGTCTTCGAGATGGATCTCGGTGATGACGTGCGACGCGCGCTGGAGGGACGTGCGACCATCCGAGGGATGATCTAGCTCTCCGAGCACCTTTCGGCCTTGCAGGCTCTCCTGAAGCCGATCGATGTTCTTCTCCCAGACCTTCTTCGGGTATCGACGACCGTTCGCAGTGGGCTTGGTGGAGTGCCCGAACTCACCCCGGGCGTAGACCTTCCCAGAACGAGTGCCAGTACCCTCCACAAGCGTGAGGACGCTGTGATGGATCTGCTCGTCAATGAGTTGGTTCTTCGTAACCGGGGTTGTCGCAGTCAGCGCTTCCATCTTTACCCCTACGATCGCCGCCACCGGAAGTTCGATCGAAGCGGCGTCCTGTCGAGCACCGAACCTCCAACCGCCTCTGGCTTATCCAGAACTGAGGACTTGCCTCCGACGGTCCGAGTTTTTCGCAATACCGGGCTCTTCTCCACTCCGATCTCTTCGCGTCTTCCAGAGGAGTAAGCCGTGCGACGGCGGCGCCAGGACTTATCACGGTCCGGAGACGCTCGCCTCCGCCGCTCCGCTATTTTCCCCGCTTGCCCTTGCCCTCGGCGGGGCCTGCGGACTCCTCTTCGGCGTCCTCGTCCTCGTCGTCCTCGTCCTCGTCGTCGGTCTCCTCGGTCTTGCGGCCCTTGCCCTCGGCGGGACCGGCCGACTCCTCCTCGGCGTCCTCGTCGTCCTCCTCGTCGTCGTCCTCGGCCTCCGCCTCGCCCAGCGCGACGTAGGACTCCAGACCGGCCAGGATGGACTCGATGTACTCCTTGAAGGTCGACCTCAGCTTGTCACCGTCGAGGGTGTCGGGCTCGGACTTCAGGACATCCACGATGCCAGCGGAGGTCTTGGCCATGTCCTCGAAGACCTCGGGCGTGCCGGGGTCTTCGAGGACAT
>JGI20214J51650_10002644_pt1 | contig 11286 bp, 8 predicted proteins | sample WetSurMetagenome_FD_51650 | JGI IMG/M metagenome (IMG submission 51650)
GCCACCGACCGGCAGGACGACAGGAAGAAACGCCAACACCACGCCGGGCGACGACCGGGATCGACCGCGTGGAGCTTGCCCTCATCCAGATGATGATCGAAAATCCTTCCAGGATCCGCGACGTCGTCCAGGGCAACATTCTGGCCTTCTTCATGAGTGACGTGCTGAAGAGCCTGGGGGAAGCCATCGCTGCGGGCCATCGCGAGGGGGAGACCCCCAGCCTGGCCGGCATGGTCGAACGGATTGAAAACCGGGCGGTCCGGGAGAAGCTGCTCGAGCTGACGGTTTCGGCAGGTCAGCCGGACAGCGCCGTCAGGGATCGGCTCTTCGACGACACCGTCCGGAGGGTCAAGGAACGATGGTACAAAGAAAGACAGCGCGACCTGAGAGTCAGGCTGTTGAGAGCGCAGGAGGCGGGAGACCAGGAACTGTTCAACCGGCTTCTAGATGAAAAGGAACGATTACGCCATGAGCAAAAAGAATGTAAAGGATAACCGGCGCCGCGGAGAAACCTTCCTCTCCAAGGATATCCAGTCCGACGAGGTGAAAAAACTCATCTCGCTCGGGGAGGANAAGGGGTTCTTGACCTACGACGACGTCAACGAGATGCTCCCTTCGGACATCGTCTCGTCGGACCAGATCGACGAGATCATCATGCTCTTCGGGGAGAAGAACATCGACATCATCGATACGGACAAGGGTGAGAAGATCATCCTGAAGAAAACCGTCGAAGAAGTCGCCGAAGCCAAGGAAGAAGGGGAAGAAGAGCTGCTCGCGATCCTTCCCAGCGGGGCAAGGACCGGCGACCCGGTCAAGATGTACCTGCGCGAGATGGGCCTCGTGTCGCTCTTGAACCGCGACGAGGAAGTGGAGATCGCCAAAAAGATCGAGGAAGGCGAGCGGGAGGTCACCGATGCCGTCTTCAGCGTGCTCACTGCGGTGAAGGACCTTGTCGGGATGGGCAAGGAGCTGAAAACGGGCGATCTGCGTGTGAAGAGCATCGTGGACAACATCGAGGACGAGGACGGCTTTGTCGAGGAGGATATTCACAGCGAACGGGTCATCAAGCTCATCGACCGGATCACCGAGATCGACCGGCGCAACGACACCCTCCGCAGAAAGCTGCGCGAAAAAGGCACCGGCGAAGATGAGCGCAAGGACCTGGAGGCAAAGCTTGCGAAGAACAACAAGAACATCGCCAAGACCTGCAGGGAGATCAACCTGAGCAAGAAACGCGTCCAGCGAATGGTTTCGAAGCTCAAGGACTTCACTGCCGAGACCGATATCGCCGATGCGGAAATCCGTTTTATCCGCCTGAAGACCAAGCTGCCCCTGAAGTCCCTCGAGGCCGTCTTCGCACAGATGCGCCGGAGCAAGCAGGAGGAGCGCAAGGTAACGAAGGAGCTTCGCATCTCGGCCGCCAGGCTCCGGGAATATGAAGAGCGCCTCAAGGAGGCCAGAAAGGTTCTGAAGCACGTCCAGACCGAAACAGGGCTCCCCGTCGCCGACCTGAGACAGATCGTCGAGACGATCGAGGCGGGCGAGAAGAAGGCCAGCGTTGCCAAGCGCAAGCTCGTGGAGGCTAACCTCCGGCTCGTCGTGAGTATCGCCAAGAAGTACACCAACCGCGGATTGCAGTTCCTGGACCTCATCCAGGAGGGCAACATCGGCCTCATGAAGGCTGTCGACAAGTTCGAGTACCAGCGGGGCTACAAGTTCTCCACCTATGCGACCTGGTGGATCCGCCAGGCCATTACCCGCGCCATCGCCGACCAGGCGCGGACGATCCGGATCCCCGTGCACATGATCGAAACGATCAACAAGCTGATCCGGACCTCCCGTTACCTTGTCCAGGAACTCGGGCGGGAGCCCTCGCCCGAGGAGATCGCCGACAAGATGGAGTTCCCTCTCGAGAAGGTGCGCAAGGTGCTCAAGATCGCGAAAGAGCCCATCTCCCTCGAAACGCCGATCGGTGAGGAGGAGGACAGCCACCTCGGCGATTTCATCGAGGACAAGAAGATCATGTCACCCTCCGAGGCAGCCATCAGCATGGACCTGGCCGAGCAGACCCGCAAGATCCTCTCCACCCTCACCCCCAGGGAAGAAAAGGTCCTGCGCATGCGGTTCGGAATCGGCGAGCGCCTGGATCTGATGATCGAGGAGACGGTCACGGAGAGCGTCGACGTCACCGTGGAGAAGGCAAGGCAAATGGAGGAAAACGTCCTCAAGAACCTGAGAAACCCCTCGCGACGGAGAGAATTGAAATCGGCTGCGAAATAAAATCTTGACAACCGGGCCGGATACCGTTAAATAGACGATTTCAATAAGAATTCTATCCAGAGGGCCCATAGCTCAATTGGCAGAGCCACCGGCTCATAACCGGTAGGTCCCTGGTTCGATCCCAGGTGGGCCCACCATTTCAGCGGGGGCCCGGGCTGTCCGCCCCGCTCTGCAAGAAGGGTTTAGCCGTGAACACGCCAGCGAATCATCAAGGAGCCGGTACACGACGGGCATCAAAACCCGGCACAGGGAACAACCTCGAAAATGCACCAAACCGGTGCATTTTTTTTATTCTGGCGAGCTGTTAAAAAATGACCATCTGCGGCGTTTCCCTCGTCCCTCGCCGCTCAACGTACGATTAGTACGCCTCGCTCCTCGGGACTTCGGGGGCCTTGCATCTGGCCATTTTTGAACAGCTTCGCAACATGACTTAGTGGAGGACAGAGATTGAAAGAGCAGATAGCCCTTCTCATCGACCTTCAGAAGATCGACCAGGACATCAGGACCCTGAACAACAAAAAACAGACCCTGCCCGAGAAAGCAGGGGAACTCGATCAGGACTTCCAGGCCCGGAAAGATCGTATGGAAGACGATCGAAAAGGTCTCGAAGGTCTGAACACGCTTCACAAAGAGAAGGAATCGGAGTTGAAGCAGGGACAGGAAAAGCTCCGTAAAGCCAAGGCGCGCCTGCTGGAGGTCAAGACCAACAAGGAATACCAGGCGATGCTCGCGGAGATCGAAACGCTTGAGAAGGGAAATGGCAGGATCGAGGAGGAAATCCTGGCCCTCTATGACAAGATCGATGAGAAAAAGCGCTCTCTCAAGATCCACGAGAAGGATTTCGAGCAATACCGGGGCGGCTACGAAGCGGAGCGGAAAAAGATCGACGAGGAGCTTGCCTCCATCGATGGGGAGCTGGTCGATCAAAAGAAGAAATTCGACGCTCTCGTCCCGGGCCTGAAGCCCGACCTGAGGCGCCGGTACGAGATGATCAAGGGCCGCCGCAATGGGGTCGCCGTCGTATCCGCCCGGAGCGCCGTCTGCAGCGGCTGCAACATGAATCTGCCGCCCCAGCTCTACAACGAACTACAGCGCTCAGAGGAGCTCATCTACTGCCCGAACTGCAACCGGATCATCTACTGGGATGAAGACGTCAATGTCGGATAAATGCCTGTCTCTTTTTACCGACGGGGCATGCCGGGGAAACCCCGGAAACGGAGGGGCCGGGGCCGTTCTTGTCGGTGACAGCGGTGAGGTCGTCTCAACGGCGAAGAGGTTCCTCGGCCACTGCACCAACAATATCGCCGAATACCAGGCCCTCCTCCTCGGCCTCGAGGAGGCCCTGCGGCGAGGGGCCACGGCAATTTCCATCTACCTTGACTCGGAGCTTCTAGTCCGGCAGATCCAGGGCGTCTACCGCGTCAAGAACCCCACCCTGAAGCCCCTGATGGCCGATATCCAGGACTTGCTGGGCCGGTTCGAGACATGGCAGGTCGCGCACGTCCCGCGACGAGAAAACGCCATGGCCGACAAACTCGCCAACGAGGCCATCGATGAAGCCCTCACAAAGCAGTAAGTGGTTGATTCGTTAATTAGGTAATTTGGAATCCGGAATCCCTCCTTCTTGCACTTCTTCCACTTCTTTCACTTCACTCACTACGTAAATACCTGTTGCAAAGATCAGTGTGTCATTGGAGAATGAACCGTGTCGGAGCAGGCGGGATGATCGCTGGCCCGTCTACGGGCTGGAGGAAAGTCCGAGCTCCACAGGGCAGGATGGTCGCTAACGGCGACCGGGGGTGACCCCAGGGAAAGTGCCACAGAAAACATACCGCCCCGGGCTTGTCTCGGGGTAAGGGTGAAAAGGCGAGGTAAGAGCTCACCAGTTCCCCGGGTGACCGGGGAAGCTAGGCAAACCCCATCCGGAGCAAGACCATGTAGGGGAGCGTTCGAGGGCGGCCCGCCCGAGCTTCCGGGTAGGTCGCTTGAGGCGGCAGGCAACTGCTGTCCCAGATTAATGATCATCGACCCCCGGAGGGTGACCTAAGGGGGGAACAGGACTCGGCTTACAGCCTGCTCCGACACCTAAAAAATGGAAGTGAAGAAGTTGAGAAGTTAAGAAGGTAAGAAGCTGGGAAACAAGACGGGAAAAAAATCATTCGTCATGCCCACCGAAGCCGTCCTGTGCCGCTATTTTCTCAGGCACATCTTCGTCATCCTATTCATTTTCATATGCCTGTTTTCTTCAGTCCCCGCGTCGGGATCGGATGACACGGCGTGGCGGATGCGCGAAGCCGAGAATCACTTCGCCCGCGGACAATACCTGGAGGCCCTGGATGACTACCAAAGTGTCATCGAACTGTCTAAAGCCGGCGAACATCAGCCCAGGGCCCTCATGATGTCGGCAACCATCTACGGCACCTTCCTCAAAGATCACGAGACGGCGCTCAAGCTGTACAGCCGAGCCCGGGAGAAGTACCCGGGATCCGTCTACGAGGCCGATGCCATCTTCCAGACAGCCATGATTCAGTATGAACGGGCCCGATACAACGATTCCTCGCGCCTGTTCAATCTTTACCTCGAAAAATTCCCCTCCGGCAGCAGCAGGGATGTGGCGTCCTTCCTGCGTGATGCGAGCGATAACCCGCCTGCCGAACGGGAGCGCAAGACGCGCGAGCTTGCCGCCCGGCAGACGAGGGGTGCGTTCATCCGGGTACTCGTCCTGGAACGTGCGTCTGAGGCCCGCGTGTCGGCCACCTCACCCCTGGAGATCAGGAACCCGAGCGGGGGGGCATTGTTCCAGACGATCGGCATCCCGCAGGAAGCCCGCGTTCGGTTTGAGGGCGGCCTCCTGTCCGTCGACGGGAAAAGGTGGCCTGTTACCGAACTCATGATGACGCCGGCGAAGGGGGGCACGGTCCGGGTCAATGGCACCGTGTACCGTGGAAACCTGAAGCTGGTCGTGACGGATCAGGGCCGCATCAACGCCGTCAACCTCGTCGATATCGAGGAATACCTCTACGGTGTGGTTCCGCGGGAAATGCCCCCCAACTGGCCGGAGGAGGCCCTCAAGGCCCAGGCCGTCGTCTCGCGGACGTTTGCCCGTTACCAGATGGACGCAAACGCTGCCCGGGAATACGACATCAGCGCCTCAACTGCATCCCAGGTTTACGGGGGGTTCGCCGCAGAGACGGGAAAGACCCGGCGTGCCGTCGATGCCACGCATGGACGGATCCTCACATTCAAAGGAAGGCCCGCCCTGACCTACTTCCACGCCAACAGCGGCGGGATGACGGAGGATGCCCGCAATGTCTGGCGTGTGGCCATCCCATACCTGCAGTCCCTTTCCGATGACTACAGCACGCGGGCACCCGGCACAACATGGACAACCTTTCTAAGCTTCGATCAGATTCGGGATGCGATGTGCCGAAACGGACTCACGGTCGGTCAGATCAGCGAAATCGAGACAGCTGCCCTCAGTCCTTCGGGGCGCGCCGTCAGGATGAAAATCACCCATAGCTCAGGGACGACGGTCGTCGGCGGAAACGAGTTCCGCACGATGACCGACCCCGCCCAGATCAAGAGCACTCTCTTCAAGACCGAACGGAGCAGTCAGGGTATCCGCTTCGAAGGCCGGGGTTCCGGCCACGGGGTGGGGTTGAGCCAGTGGGGAGCCCGCATCATGGCAGAAGGAGGATCCCCCTTCCGGGAGATCCTCCTTCATTACTACCGCGGACTCGAATTGAATTAAATAGGGTTTTCTCTTTGCCTTTAGCCTTTAGCCTTTAGCCTTTATNATCACTTCCCCATGCTTTTCTCGTACTCAATGATGTCCAGCGTCGTCTTGATGACGGTGTCCGATATCAGCGAAATGGCGTCGATGCCGCACTCGACGAGGAACCGGGCGAACTCGGGGTAGTCGCTGGGCGCCTGCCCGCAGATACCGATCTTTTTCTTCATTTTTCTGGCTTTGGAAATCGCATCCCGGATCAGGTCCTGTACGGCCTGGTTGCGCTCGTCGAAGATGTGGGCCACCTGGGCCGAGTCGCGATCCAGCCCCAGAGTGAGCTGGCACAGGTCGTTGGACCCGATGGAGAAGCCGTCGAAGATCTTCCCGTACTCCTCGATCAGGATCACGTTGCTCGGGATCTCGACCATCATGTAGATCTCGAGGCCGTTCTCACCCTGGACAAGACCGTTGGTGCGCATGACCTCGAGCACCCGCTTGCCCTCCTCGACAGTCCTGCAGAAGGGGATCATGGGAACGACGTTCGTGAGCCCCATCTCGTTTCGGACCTTCTTGATGGCCTTGCACTCCAGGGCAAAACCGTCGCGGTACTTGTCGTCGTAGTACCGCGAAGCCCCTCGCCAGCCGATCATGGGATTTTCCTCGTGAGGCTCAAAGTACTTCCCGCCGATCAGGTTCGCATACTCGTTGCTCTTGAAATCGCTCATGCGCGTGACGGACTGCTTGGGGTAGAAGGCCGCGGCGATCTTTGCGATGCCCTGGGCGAGCATGTCGACGAAGTATTCCGACCGGACCTCGTAGTTCTGGGTCAATTCCTCGATCTCCTTGCGGGTCTTCTTGTCCTTGACCTTCTCGAACTGCAACAGCGCCATCGGGTGGACCCGGACGTTCTGGGCGATGATGAATTCCAGTCGGGCAAGCCCGACACCATCGTTGGGGATGAAGGCCAGGTCGAAGGCTGTTTCCGGAGTGGCCACGTTCATCTGCATCCACGTTTTGGGGCGCTGCAGGTTCTGCAGGTTGACCCTCTTGATGTCATACTTGAGGATTCCCTCGTAGACGTTCCCGACTTCGCCCTCGGCGCAGGATACGGTGGCTTCCTTCGCGTTTTTCAGAGCTTCTGTTCCCTTGCCCGTCCCGACGATGCACGGCACGCCGAGCTCGCGGCTGACGATGGCGGCATGACAGGTCCGTCCACCCTTGTTGGTGACAATGGCCGCGGCAATCTTCATGATGGGCTCCCAGTCGGGGTCCGTCATGTCCGTGACCAGGACCTCGCCCTTCTTGAAGCTCTTGATGTCGCTGACGCTCGCGATGACGTGCACGGGGCCGGCACCGATCTTGGAGCCCACCGCGGTACCCGTGACGAGAGGAGCCTTCTTCTCGAGAAGGACATAGTTTTCCAGAATGTTTACATCCTTCTGAGACTGGACCGTTTCGGGACGGGCCTGGAGGATGAAGAGCTCCCCCGTTTTGCCGTCCCTGCCCCACTCGATGTCCATGGGCTTGAAGTAGCCCGCCTCGGCGGAATAGTGGTCTTCGATGATGCAGGCCCATTTGGCCAGGGTGATGATCTCGTCGTCGGTNATGCAGAAGGCGCGTCGCTGGGCCTTGGGCACGGGCTTGGTCTCCGTCGACTCGAGCCCCTTCTTCTTGGAGTAGATCATCTTGATCTCTTTGGTCCCCAGCTTCTTCTGGACGATGGGCCTGAACCCCGTCTTCAGGGTGGGCTTGAAGACATAGAATTCGTCGGGGTTCACCGTCCCCTGTACGACCGTCTCTCCGAGACCGTAGGAGGCCGTGATCAGGACGGCGTCCTTGAAGCCCGATTCCGTGTCGATGGAGAAGATGACGCCCGAGGCGCCGATGTCGGAGCGGACCATTTTCTGGACGCCGATGGACAGGAAGACCGTTTCGTAGTTGAACCCCTTGTCGAAGCGGTACGAGATGGCCCGGTCCGTGAAGAGAGAGGCAAAGCAGCGCTTGCAGGCATCGATGAGGGCTTCCTCGCCCCGGATGTTCAGGAACGTCTCCTGCTGGCCTGCAAAGCTTGCATCGGGCAGGTCCTCGGCNGTGGCGGAACTGCGGACGGCGACGTCCGTGTTCGGTCCGTACTCGTCGCAGAGCTTTTTGTAGGCCTTNACGATCTCATCCCTCAGGTCCTTGGGTACAGGGGCGTTGTAGATCAGGTCGCGGACCTTCTTTCCCCGCGTGCTGAGGTTGTGCATATCGTGCGTGTCGAGGTCCTGGAGGACATCCTTGATCTTGTCCCAGATCCCTGCTGATTCGATGAGGTGGCGGTAGGCCGCTGCCGTGATGGCATACCCGTCAGGGATGTTGACCCCTTTCTTTTGCAGGTTCTGCCTCATCTCTCCCAGTGAGGCATTCTTTCCCCCGACCTCGGGTATGTCCTTGAGTTGAAGATCATCAAACCACATAATCATTTTTTCATTCATCATGTTCTTCCTCCCCGAAGAAGTTTCTATCTGTAACTGACCGCTTTCCGGCGGCAAATTCCTATCAGCTTTGATACTGCAAGTCAACGGGAAACGTCCCGCGATCACCCCATGGCATCCGTGAGTTTCCGTCCCCCGAATACGTGCATGTGCAGATGAAAAATGATCTGGCCTCCGTCAGGGTTGACGTTGACGGCGACCCGGTATCCCTTCTCGGCGATCCCCTTCTCCCGGGCAATCTTCTGTGCGGCCCGGTACATCTCCTCGAGGATGTCGTTCTGGTCCGCCTTCACGTCGTTGAAAGTCGCGATATGCTCCTTCGGGATGATGAGAACATGGACGGGCGCCACGGGGTGGATGTCGTTGAAGGCGATGATCTTGTCCGTTTCGAGAACCTTGCTGCAGGGGATCTCTCCCCGGACGATCTTGCAGAAAATGCAGTCGCTCATCTTCCANCTCCCCTGTCTTCATTAAGCCATGCNGTCACTTCATCTCNGCTGGCAACTCNGTCACGATCCAAGCATACCTTGCGAATGAAGTTANGAAGCGATGAAGTTAAGAAGATCGGAAAAGAATGGCCTCCCGATAGGGCCCTNCTCAACGGCCTTCTTTCGTCCTCCTGACCGCCTCTTCCAGATCGAGGGCGCCCGTGTAGAGAGCCTTGCCCGCGATCACACCGAGGATGCCGGAGGCCGCCACGGCAAGGAGTCTCTCGATATCCCCGATCCCNGCGACACCGCCCGAGGCAATGACGGGAATCCCGACGGAACGGGCAAGGCGCTCGGTGGCGGGCACGTTCACGCCCGTTTCCATGCCGTCGCGGCTGATGTCCGTGTAGACGATGGCGGCAAGCCCGATTCCCTCATACCGCCTGGCCACCTCGAGGGCGTCTGCCCCTGTCGCTTCCGTCCAGCCCTCGACGGCGACCTTTCCATCCTTCGCGTCAATGCCCAGGATGATCCGGCCCGGAAAACGGCGGCAAGCCTCAACGACGAAATCGCGATTCTTNAGGGCCGCCGTGCCGAGAATCACCCATTGCACCCCCAGCCCGATGTAGTAGTCCACGGTGCCGATATCCCGGATGCCGCCACCCAGTTCGATGGGGACACCGACGGAGGACAGGATCAGCCGGATAACGGCATCATTGACGGGACGGCCCTCGCGGGAGCCATCGAGATCGACGATGTGGATACGCTCGGCGCCTTTGCCGGCCCATCGCAGGGCCACTTCCACGGGATCCGCACCGTAGACGGTTTCCCGCTGAAAATCTCCCTGAAGGAGCCTGACGCACCTGCCGCCTCGGATGTCAATGGCTGGAATGATAATCAAGGACAGTCGCTCCGGAACCGGTGGCCCGGTTGATCCTGCAAAAAAGCCGGTTTCCGGCAACTCCCCGGGTGGGGCGCCAGGCCGGCATTCCTTCTCGGTCAGCCGGGGCTTATTGAAACCCGGGGAAGGTTCTCAGTATCTCATTGATGCCGTCTTCGGCCAGTTCCTCCGCCGTCACCCACCTGAGCCCCCTGCTGAAAAACGTGGAGGCCTGCAGGACATTCTCGGAGAACGATTGCTGGGTCTTGTCGAAGATCCTCCCCCAGACCACGTCACCGTCGCTCGACTGGATCATGTAGATCCCGAAGGTGACCGATGCCGGGCGCTCAGCGGAAAAGGCATACCCTACCCGCTCCCGGATACAGGACACATAGCCGATAACGACAGCGTCGACCTCGAGGGCCTTGCCTGTCATCTGGAGTTGTTGTGTCACCGACGCATTCGGGTTGTCGCTTTTTACTTTCCGGTAAACGGGATCGCTCTGGTATGGAGGGATGATCGAAGCCTTGACCGATTTCTCCAGTTTCTGGAGAAAAAGCTCCTGCACGAGAACTTCGGCATTCTGGGGCAGGACGCATGTGCTATAAACAGTGCCGCCAATGGGGCAGCGGGCTACGCGGCTGCCATCATCGGATGTCAGTTTCTCGAAGGGCACGACGGCAATCNTCTTCGGGACGACGGGTTCCTTTCCCGTCTCTGCTGTTCGCACAGAGGTGCTCGAGGCGCAACCGAAAAATACGATTAAAATAATGCAAAGAGTGGAGATGAACGCAGAAGAGATTCTCGAAAAGGGCTTCACAGTATCCCCCGCCAGGAGAGTATCAGGCTGGTGAATGGGCAAAATAATGAACAAAAAAAGAAGACGAGAGGGATTCTGTTCAGTGCATTGGTTTTCGTCTTCCCGGGCGGATCTAGAAAAGAATCTATATTTTCAAAGGGTTCCCTTCGTCGAAAGGACCCCTCGTACACGCACATTCAACGAAACGGCCTCGCGCAGGGCCCGTGAAAAGGCCTTGAAAATTGCCTCTACGATGTGATGATTGTTTTTACCATACATGACGTTCACGTGCAAGGTCATTCCACTGTGATCGGCAAAAGCCTTGAAGAACTCCCGGATGAGGGCGAGGTCGAAGGTCTTGATCTTCCTGGCGCCGAAATTCACATCGTACACGAGATAGGACCGTCCCGACAGGTCGAGGTGAACCGCCGCAAGGCTCTCATCCATGGGGACCGTGGCGGACCCGTAGCGGTTGATCCCTTCCTTTGCCGAGAGCGCCTCCTTGAATGCCCCCCCCAGGCAGATGCCGATGTCCTCGACCAGGTGGTGATCGTCGACATCCGTATCCCCGCTTCCCTTCACCGTCAGGTCGAACAGGCCATGCCGGGCCATCAGGGTAAGCATGTGATCGAGGAACGGGATCGTTGTGGCAATCTTTCCCTTGCCCGTCCCGTCGAGATCCAGAAGGATGTGGA
>JGI20214J51650_10002645_pt1 | contig 11286 bp, 11 predicted proteins | sample WetSurMetagenome_FD_51650 | JGI IMG/M metagenome (IMG submission 51650)
GTCAGGTCGAGCGCCACTGCCGAAGACCTGCCGGACGCGAGCTTTGCCGGCCAGCAGGAGACCTATCTCAATATCAAAGGTGAAGCAGCACTCATCGAATCGGTGCAGAAGTGCTGGGCGTCCCTGTACGGGGCGCGGGCCATTTATTACCGGGCAAAACAGGGATTCGACGACAGCACGGTCAATATCGCCGTCGTGGTCCAGCAGCTCGTCCATTCGGAGAAGGCCGGGGTCATGTTCACCTCCCACCCGATCACGGGAGAACCGTTAACCATCATCGAAGGTTCCTGGGGCCTTGGCGAGGCGGTTGTCTCGGGTTCGGTCTCCCCGGACAAGTATGTTTTCGACCAGCGGTCCGAGAAAGTAGTGGATACCCTTATCTCGAACAAAAAGATTGAGATCATTGCCGACGGGGACCACGGTACGAAGCTGGTGGACGTATCCCCGGCCCGGCAGGACGCACAGGTCCTTGCCGACGCGGAAGTCGCAAAGCTTGCCATGTACGGCAAGATCGCCGAGAACCATTACGGCATACCGCAGGATGTTGAATGGGGTATCGTTGCCGGGACATTTTATATCCTCCAGTCCCGGCCGATCACGACAATCGGGGCAAAGAAAGAGGCAAAGGGCATGACAGGACAGGCACAGAACGCAAAAATACTGGTAAAAGGGCAGGGAGCAGCACCCGGTATCGCGTCCGGCAGGGTCGTCATCATCCGCGATGTGAAGGACACCGGATCAGTAAAGGAGGGCGACATCCTCGTCACCCGGATGACGAACCCGGACATGGTTCCGGCCATGCGCAAGGTTGCAGCCATCGTAACCGACGAGGGCGGGATGACCTGCCACGCGGCGATCGTGAGCCGGGAACTGGGCACCCCGGCCGTGGTCGGCACGAAGACGGCGACAAACGTACTGAAGAACGGGCAGATCGTCACCGTTGACGGTGAGAAGGGGCACGTCTACGAGGGTGCAGTCGCAGCACCGGCTCCCGAAGTAAGAGGTACCGCATCGCAGCAGGTCGCCCTTGCCCATGCACCGATCATTACCGCGACGAGCGTCAAGGTGAACGTCTCCATTCCCGAGGCAGCAGCCCGGGCAGCAGCGACCGGTGCAGACGGTGTAGGGCTCCTCCGGATCGAGCACCTGATCCTCGGGCTCAACAAGACACCCGGCTGGTTCATTGCAAACAACAGGGAGGAAGAGTTCGTCAGGGAACTCCACGACGGTATCAAGATCGTGCTCGACGCGTTCCCCGGAAAGACCGTCTGGGTTCGGACACTCGATGCCCCGACCGACGAGTTCCGGAACATGTTGGGGGGAGAGAGCGAACCGCACGAGCACAACCCGATGCTCGGCTGGAGAGGAATCCGCCGGGACCTCCAGAGCCCGGACCAGTTCCGCCTTCAGGTCGAGTCCTTCAAGCAGCTCTGGAAAGAAGGATACGATAACCTCGGCATCATGTTCCCGATGGTCTCCCACCCCGACCAGTTCATTTTAGGAAAAGAGATGATGCGGGGCTGGGGCGTGGATGTCGAAAAGGTTACCCTCGGTATCATGATCGAGATTCCCTCGAGCGCGATCATGATCGAGGACTTTATCAAAGCCGGTATCAGATTTGCCTCGTTCGGCACGAACGATCTCATTCAGTACACCCTTGCCATCGACCGCAACAACGAGAATGTTGCGGACATGTACAATCCCCAGCACCCTGCTGTGCTCTCCTTAATCCACAACGCAATCCAGACCTGCAGGGCCTACGATGTCGAATGCTCGATCTGCGGCCAGGCGGGTTCCGACCCGAAGATGGCCATATGGCTGGTAGAGCACGGCATCACCAGTATCTCGGCCAACATCGATGCCATAGCAAAAATCCGTGAAGCAGTTGCCCGCACGGAGAAGCGGATCATCCTCGAAGCTGCGAGAACCCGCGATGCTGAATAAGGGTTGTTCTGAAGAAGAACTCTTTACTTTTCTTTCCCGTAAGCGGCGGGAGGATCTCGATTACGATCATATTTTAAGCTCCATGTGCACCACCCCCCACTCCGTTGCGGTGAGGGCGCACTGCATGTTCATGGAGACCAACCTCGGGGATCCCGGGCTGTTTCCCGGCACCTTTTCCCTCGAACAGCTCCTCATCAGCCGGTTCGCAACCCTCTTCCATTGCCCGGATGCAGGAGGGTATGCCACGAGCGGGGGGACGGAGTCCAATATCCAGGCACTCCGGCTTGCCAGGGTGCAACGGAGTGAGTGTGCATCACCGAATATTATCGTGCCCGACTCCGCCCACTTCTCGTTCCGGAAGGCCTGCGACATCCTTGACGTAGAGATGCGCCGGGTTCCTCTCAAAAAGGACTACCGGATGGATGCAGACCGTGCGGCAGAACAGGTCGATAAGAACACCATTGCACTTGTCGGCGTTGCCGGCACGACCGAGTATGGGATGGTGGATCCCATCAGGAGTCTTGCGAAGATTGCCCGCCAGCACGACCTCTTCTTCCACGTGGACGCGGCCTTTGGCGGGATGGTTATCCCGTTCCTAGATGACCCGGTACCATTCGATTTTGCCGTCCCGGGGGTCACTTCCATTGCCGTCGACCCGCATAAGATGGGCATGAGCACCATCCCGTGCGGCTGTCTCCTCACCCGGGAGACGGATATGCTTAACACCCTCAATATCGATACCCCCTATCTCACCGTAAAACAGGAGTATACGCTTACAGGCACCCGCCCGGGTGCACCGGTGGCAGGTGCTCTCGCCGTCATGGACTACCTTGGAATGGAGGGGATGAAGGCGGTCGTTGCCGGGTGCATGAAGAACACCCGGAGGCTGATCGCCGGTATGGAGACTATCGGTATCCCGCGTGCAGCCACACCCGATGTGAACGTCGCGACCTTTGTTTGTGACAAGGCCCGGGTGCCCGGGCCATGGAGGGTCTCGTGGACCGTTAAAAAACACCTCCGGATCATATGCATGCCCCATGTGCACGCCGACCGCATCGAGGCGTTCTTAAAAGATATTGGTGAATCCCATGCTTGATATCCTGGTAAAATCCCTGGAAACCTGCCCGATGGTGAAACGGGGGGAGTACAACTACTTCATCCATCCCATCACGGACGGGGTACCGATCGTTGAACCCGCCCTCCTCCGCGAAGTGGCCGCTGCCATGGTCAGGGTGCTTGACTTAAACAACGTGGACAAGATCGTTGTCGTCGAGGCGATGGGAATCCATATTGGCGCCGTGCTCTCGACCATGACCGACATCCCCATGACGGTGATGCGGAAACGCGTGTACAACCTCCCGCACGAGGTTCCCGTCCACCAGACAACCGGTTACTCGAAAGGGGAACTGTACCTGAACGGTGTGTACAAAGGCGATCGCGTAGTCATCATCGATGACGTGGTGAGCACGGGTGGGACCATGAAAGCGCTCCTCAGGGCACTGGAGATCGCAGGTGCCGAGGTCGTGGATGTCTGCATCGCGATCCAGCGGGGCAACCCCGATATCGGCCGGCCGTACAAGTCCCTCGTGCAGATCGAGGTGGACGACAGGGTGCATGTTGTCAAGCGATATCTCTGATCTTGTCCGGCAGCTGCGGGAGCGGGGGGCAGGGAAGGTTGCCCTCCAATTCCCTGCCGGCCTGAAACGCCGGGCGGCGGAATACGCAGGTGCGCTCCGGGAAGAAGGGTTTGACGTCATTATCAGCGGCGATCCCTGTTACGGTGCCTGCGATCTCGCGCTCGGCACCCTTGATTATGCCGANGTGCTCGTCCATATCGGCCATGCACCGGTCGATGCGCAGGAAAAGATCATCTTCCTGCCGTACGAGGTGGACTTCGATGTGGCAGTGCTGGAACGAGCCATCCCGCTCCTCGGGGGGGCCCCCACCGGTCTTGTCACCACCGTCCAGCACGTCCACCTGATACCTTCGATGGAAGCCTTCCTGAAGGAGAGGGGCATCGATATCCGGGTGGCGGATGGCCGGGGACGGACCCCTCACCGGGGACAGGTGCTTGGCTGTTGTTTTACCACGGCAAAGGATACCGGAGCAGACCAGGTCCTCTTTGTCGGCACCGGGCTCTTCCACCCGACAGGTATCGCCCTCTCGACCGGCGCCCGGGTAGTGGCACTCGATCCGCTGGCGGGAACCGCACAGGAAGTAAGCGGGGAGACCCTCCTGCGGAAACGCTTCGCGGTCATCGAGAAGGCCCGCGAGGCAACAAGCATCGGCATCATGGTCAGCACCAAGAGCGGGCAGTGCCGGATGGAGCTGGCCCGGCGCCTTGCAGCACTCTCATCCCGTGCCGTGATCGTGACCATGAACGAAGTGAGCCCGGATGAACTGCTGAACCTCGGGTTCGGCTGCTTTGTGAATACCGCCTGCCCACGGCTCGCCTACGACGACCAGGCCCGGTTCCCCGTCCCCGTCCTCTCCCCGCAGGAGTTCGAGATCCTCTGCGGGGCCCGGAACTGGGACGAGTACGCAATCGACGAGATCCCATGAAACTCAAACAACTCGAGATGACCCTCCAGCGTCTTGCCGGGTTCTCCCGCCCGCAGGCAGCGCTCGAGCAGTACCAGACACCGGCCCCGCTCGCTGCCCGGCTCCTCTACCATGCCCTGATGAAAGGGGATATCGGGGGAAANCGGGTCTGCGATCTCGGGTGCGGGACCGGGGTGCTCGCCATCGGTGCGGCACTCCTCGGAGCTGACTCTGTTGTCGCTGTGGATATCGACGAGAAGGCACTGGCCGTTGCCCGGAAGAATGCGGCACTTCTTGATACGGAAGTCGGGTTTCTTGTTGCGGACGTTCGGGAAAGCGGGTGCCGGGAGAGGATCAGTGCCTGCGACACCGTGGTCATGAACCCGCCGTTCGGGGCCCAGAAAGCCCATGCCGACCGCCCGTTCATCGATTGCGCCCTTGGTATTGCCGGTATCACCTACAGCATCTTTAATGCCGGGTCTATCCCATTTGTCTCAGCCTACACCGCAAAGAAGGCGGAGATCACCGAGAAGATCGGAGGTGCATTCCCGATAAAACGCACCTTTGCCTTCCATACAAAAGACGTGCAGGAGATCGAGGTCGAGATACTACGGCTGAAACGGATTGCGTGAACGAGCCCCGCAGCGCCAGAAACACCCTCCACGGGCTTGCTGCTGCCCATATGATCACCGACATCTACATGCCGGTCCTCCCTGCTATCCTGCCACTCCTCATTGCCCGGAACGGCTACACCTACCTTGCCGCAGGACTCCTCGTGACCGCGTATAACATCACCTCGTCGTTTACCCAGCCGGTCATCGGCTGGCTCTCGGACACCCGGGGGGTCACGATCAGTATCAGCGTCAGCCTCCTTATCAGTGCTGTCTTCGTTGCCCTGATGGGCATTGCAAAGGACTACTGGCTCATCATGGCCTTTGCCGTTATTGCCGCTCTCGGCCATGCCTGNTTCCACCCGACAGCCCTNAGTCTCGTGAGCCGGCTCTGCACCCATGAGAACCGGGGAAAGATCACATCTTTCTTCGTGGTTGGGGGTAATATGGGGTATGCCATCGGCCCGGTGCTGGCGGGCGCCCTTGTCTGGTGGCTGGGCCTCCCCGGGCTCCTCCTCCTCATCCTTCCCGCCATCGCGATGTTCTTTGTCCTGAAGGTCCTCCTCCCGGGGGGAATTGCAGCTGCAACGGATGCTCATGCTGTCCCGGCGGAAGAACCCGCCGATGTGCCATCGAAATGGCCGTTCGTGGTTTTAATGGCAGCCTCCGTGCTCCGGGCATGGGCGGTCTTTGCCGCCCTCACCTTCCTCCCGACGTATCTCGTCTCGCAGGGATATGACCTTATGACCGCGAGCCTGATTATGACCCTGATGCTTCTTTGCGGGGTGGCCGGGCAGGTGGCCGGAGGCCGGATCTCCGACCGGTTTGGGAGAAAGGAGTTCATGGTCTTTGGTCTCGCAGGTGCAATCCCGTTCTTCTGCCTGTTTCTTTTCCTGTCGGGTCTCCCGGCAATCGTCGCCCTGCTCTGCTTCGGGTTCTGTATATGGGCCACGTTCGCTGTCGCTATTGCAATAGGACACGAGCTCCTGCCGCAGAACGTGGGGCTCGCCTCGGGGATGATGCTCGGCCTTGCCATCGGCTTCGGGGGCCTCGGTGTTGCCGTGAGCGGCCTGATCGCGGACCATTATTCGCTCAGTGCTGCCCTTGGAACCATCCCCGTCCTGATTGCCATTGCAGTCATCCTGATGGCCGTCCTGCCCTACCCGTGGAAATTCCTGCGGCGGCACCTGAACGGCTGAAACCAGGTCTCCCTCAATATCCTTATAAGGGCAGATTCACAAAAGAGAACTCTGAGGTATATTAATGGATAAGACAGGACTAGTTACCCTCATCATCGGGATCGTTTTATGTGCCCTTGGTGGTTACGCAATCTGGATATTCCAGCCGGAAGTCATTGCTGCGGTCAAAGGGTTGATCGGCATTGTCGTCCTCCTGTTCGGCATTATGCTCGTAATCTTTGGCGCCCTGATTTTCAGCGATTAAAAATCCTCTTTTTTATTATATCTTCACAACAAGGCACTGCGATCCGGCCGTCTCCAGCACCGGCTCGGTTTTCCCATCGAAGAAATCATCGAACGCTTTCTTGACGCCGGGTGCTGTCATGTAATCGTGGGAGAGGATGATGCCCCCGGGGCTCATGCGGGAGTAGAAGAACTCGAGGCACTGTTTCGTGCTCTCGTAACAGTCCACATCGAGGTTGACCATGGAGAAGGTCTTGTCCTGCACCGGTCCTGACGTTTCCGGGAAGATCCCCTTGTAGAAACTGACGTTCGTATCGGTCTTCAGGTACTCACGGACCTTATCGTAGGAAGCGGCAAACTTGCCCTCGTAGAACGGCCAGACCATGTCGATCTCGTCGACCTGTGGCAGGCCCTCGAAGGTATCGAAGAGGTGGAGATGCTTGTCCCCCTTGACTGAACAGATGATCTTGGCCGATCCGCCCTTGTACACCCCGACCTCGGCAATATCCCCCGGCACTTTCTGCGTCCGTTTGACTGCCATGTAGATGTGGTATGCCTCGATATCCTCGATCAGGAGCTCGGTCTCCGAGCGGATCTTCTTTAAGTCCTTTGCGAACGCCTTGCGTTCGTCGCTCCCGTAATGGGAGAGCCTGCCCCGGGTTGCGAGATCGTTGCCATAAATAGGATCAAAGAAAAAGAACCTGCGGCATTTGTGAACGTATTTGCTCGGGACCACCGAGTCGAAGATCCAGATCAGGTTCTTCTTCGGAAACAGACTCATGCCTTAAATAATACGCAGTCCTGAAATTTATAGTGTTTCACGCCGGTTCTGAACCATGGTTCCGGAAGAGACCGGCACAGTAAGGGAGCCCCAAACCCGGCCGGCATCAGAACAGGCGCCTGCCGGTTGCCAGGTACCCGGTTACAACCGCCGCAGCGAGGAGGAGCAGGGATGTCCAGGCCGAAACGAGGATGGACAGGCCGGCTACGTAAGCTATCAGCACCGATGCCAGCCCGAGGGCCTTTCCCTTTTTATAAGCCCCCCAGACCGATATGAGGAGGAGAATGGTGGGCAGGATAATGAAGATCTGCTGCACCGTGGGATCGGACAGGACCTCCCCCGTCATCGTGCCGAGAAGGTTGAGGACAACTGCCTCGGGATCAATGCCGATCGCAGTCCAGAGCCCCGAGAGGAAACCGAGCCCAATGGTGAACTGCCAGATATAGGTCCTGCTGCGTTTTGCCATGGTGCCCGTCCGCCCCGCCGGGCATATGCCCTGATGACAACGCGGGATCTCCGGATAAGATCGGGGGGGACAATGAAAAAGAGGTTGCGGTTATTGACCCGCACGATGGCGGGGGCCGGGGATTATTTCCCGCCCAGGAACCTGTTGAAGAAACTCCCGATTGATTCGAGGATCCCCGGCTGCCGTGCAGCCACCTGCGATTGGGACCCGCCGCAACCGCAGCTCACCTTCTCCTGCCCGCTGTCATCCCTGGTCACGATCCGTGTACAGGCCTGCTGGTTTGCGCAGGTTCCGGAGCATTCGTTGTTCGCAGTCAGTACGCAGGTATCCACGCACCCGCACGACTTGCAGACGACCTTGCCTGCATTATCCGTGGTGCGTTCGGTCATGCTGCAGGCTTTGCCGTCAGCACAGGTCCCCGTGCAGGAACCGCTGGGCGCATCGCAGGAACAGGACGGGGTGCCATCCCCGCTGCCCTTGCAGTGGCACTCGGCATAGGTCACCTTGCCGGTGGTCGGGTCGCGATAAATTGTATTGAGCTGGCAGTTCTCGCCGGTTACAGTGCAGGTCCCGATACAGGTCTCCTTGTCATAATTATAGCTACAGGAACTCTGCTGCGGGCACCCGCAGACCGGTGTTGTCGCGCCGGTCTTTTCATCCACGTTCCTGCCGACGACAACGCAGGACTGCTGGTTTGCACAGGTGCCGGTGCACGCGTTCTTCTGCGCGTCGTAGGCGCAGGGTGTCGTGGTCTGTCCCGTACAGCCACAGACAGCATAGGTCACCTTGCCGGTAGCATCCTTCTCAGATGCCAAAAGGCCGCAGGTATATCCCTGGTCGCAGGTGCCGGAACAGATATTCTTCTGGTAATCGTACACGCAGGTCGTCGAGGGGATCTGCTCGAAGCAGTACAGGGGCTGCTGGGTCTTCTCATCGTAACCACAGGAGGTCCTTGTCCCGCGACAGGCGGTCAACCCTTTCTCCCTGGCAACCGCGTCGGTCGTACAGGCACAGCCCTGCGGACAGACTGCGGGGGCTGGCGTTCCCACGACTGTTACCGTAGGTTTGAGGCAGTATTTCGGGATGCCGTTTGCCGTGGTGGCAGACGGGTCGTACCCGCATATATCAGAAGAGCAGCGGGTATAGTTGTTGGGGCCGAACCTGGCCTTTGCTTCTGTTTCCTGGATGCAGTAACATCCCTCCGGGCAAACCTGCGGGGTAGTAGTCGTGGTGATCGTCACCTTGTAGCAGTAGAGCGGTATGCGTTGTGCTGCGCTCGTTGCGGTCGCGTCCACGCTCCTGTAGCCGCAGGGTGTCTGGCTGGTATCGCACCGCTGGGTGAGACCCTTGAGCCTGGCATCCTCCTCAGATATGCAGGCACAGCCGTCAGGGCAGACCGGGCTTGTATCCTGCTGCTTCATGCAGTACTTCGGCACCTGGACGACCGCAGCAAGGGTCGCCGTGCTCTGCTCGTACCCGCAGATATCTGCGGAGCACCGGGACCAGGTACCGCCTTTTGCCTTTGCCGTGGCTTCGCTGATGCAGCTGCACCCCTCCGGGCAGGTCGGTGTTGTTGACGCCTGTTTCACGCAGTATTTCGCCACCTGGTTCGCTGCGAGGGCATTGGTAAGGCTGCCCTGTTCGTACCCGCACACATCAGAAGTACACCGGGTATAATCCCCGTACCGTTCCTTTGCAGAGGCATCGCTTAAGCAGACGCAACCTGCGGGGCAGGCTGATACCGGCGGTGTCGTAGTGGTTGTGGTGACGCTCTGATGGAAGCAGTAGGCATTGATTTGTGCCGAGCCGGTCACCACCGTGTAACACGGCGAGTCTGAACAGCGGGAGTACACGCCGAACTTCTCCTTTGCATCCGATTCCATCAAGCAGCTGCAGCCCTGGGGGCAGATCGCCGGGTACTGCGTCTCCGTTTTTTTCACGCAGTACTGCGGTGCCTGGATCAGGGCCACCGCCGTTGTGCTCTGCTTGTACCCGCATACAGCATCCGAGTACTTCGCATAGGTTCCGAGCTGGGCCGTTGCATCCGCATCGGTCAGGCAGTCGTATCCGACCGGACAGGCTGCATAGGCCGGGGCCGTTGTTGTTGCAATCTGGAGGGTTGCCCTGCTGACCACGAGATTCGAACTCAGGGTCGCAGCACTGGCCGCCGTAACGCACAGTGCCAGGAAGATAAGGAGGAAAAACACTGTCGATCGACAGTATCCACTCGGTTGTTTTTTATCCATGATACACCACCCCCGGGAAGTTTCCCGTTACATGCCATTCAGCGAGAGGTATAATAAATGTATTTATTTCCGGTTGTACAGGATAGCCTTTTTATTATTCGTAGGTTCCACCCGGGACCGGGGGCGGTTCATCCACGTCCAGTTCATCCAGAAACGGCATCAGCCCGGTGACCACCGGTATACCGTTGCCACCGGGTCCAGCGGGAGTAATCCCGGATGAGACGATCTCGACCATCAGGGGGAACTCCTGCAGGGTCTGCTCGAACGAGGGGTCATTCTCCCGCGTGAACGTAAGGAAATCCGGCACGCTGATATACGGCCGTTCAAAGACCGGGAATCTGCCAAACTCCTTAATAACGCTCTCAAGAGGACGGTTGCGGGCCAGGTCTTCCTCGAAAAACAGGTAGATCGTGATGCCGTAGTTGCGGGAGATTTCGTCGAGCCGGCGGATATCCACCTGCGTGTCCTTCTCGACGCCGAGCACCTGTAGTTTTTCTGTTGCTGTCGATCCGGGAACCGCCGCCCATGCGTTCCTCTTTTTCATACAAAAGGATGGGAAGCGGTCTCGTGTAAACCTATGGATTGTGCTGATGGGCATCAGAAAGTCGAAGGACATCTTCAGCCATCCATCACCTCGTCGGGATTTTCCAAATCCCTTTTCTCCCGAATCAGGAGAAGCATCCGTCAGGATTTTTAGAATCGGAAAGGGTCTCCAGACCCGAATCACGGGAAGAGTGCATCAGCACTCTTCGTAGATCTTTACTGTAACCGGCATGACATCCGGCCGCTTGTCCGTCATGAAGTTGGTGTAGGACAGCACATGGACCATATACTCGAGATATCCTTTCGCGATATTCGAGAGCGACTCGTTCCTGCATCCGAGGATCAGGATGTGGAACCATTGGATGAAGAGGCAGATGCCTGCAATGATACTGTAGACCCACAGGACAATGCCGATCAGGATCCAGTACAGGATACGGACGAGGAGCTCGATCCGGCTGGCATCGTGTTCGTAGACAAAGAGCTGTTGTTGTGCAGATGTTTCTTCCGGTATACCAATCACCAGTCTTCCGGTAGTGTTTTCTGGCGATAAAATGTATCGCTCCGGTGATCCCGGCCCGTACATTCCTGCAGGTGCGGACTCGCGATCCAGTGCACTAATTTTTAATAATACTAGGACAGATGTTATAGAGCATCAGACTTACGAGGGCTCGTGGTCTAGTTGGCTATGACGTCGCCTTGACATGGCGGAGGTCCTGAGTTCGAATCTCAGCGG
>JGI20214J51650_10002646_pt1 | contig 11286 bp, 8 predicted proteins | sample WetSurMetagenome_FD_51650 | JGI IMG/M metagenome (IMG submission 51650)
TTGGAGAAGCTCTTTAGCGTCAGATTCAAAATCGCAATAAATCTTGCCTAATTGAGCAGACACATTAGGCAAGTCAACTTTCAATGTGTCAAGTAACACTTGAGTTTCTGATTCCATCTTCGAAACCATGGCCATGTGGTATAGTAGTGAGCCAGCCATACCTGGGTCAGCGTGTTTGCCACCCATGAATCCGTTGAAAATTTGGTTAAACATTTTTTTTGCCAAATCAAAATTCTGATTTGAAATTGCAGTTAAGGCTTCAACAAGTTTTTGTTTTCGCTCACGCAGAAGCTGTGCCCATTTATGGCATTGTTTGACATCAAAGTTTGTTACTGTGTCCACACCCTTGAGGTTTAAAGATTCGCGGTCGATGGTAAAAAAGGTTAACGGTATGTGAATTGCTTAACAGTGATGCATCTTTAATGCAGAAGTTAATTCGATAAACTAATAAGGCTCCAATTGGAACATAGCCAAGTTAAACGGTGATTGGTTTGAGTTACGATTGGGTTTACGCTTTAGTCGGTTTTTTGATTATGCTTGGCATACTTGGCGGAATCGGAATTAATAAGCCCAGAGGCATGAGCGTCAAAATGTGGTGTGTAGGCTACCTGGCAGTTGCATTAGGCTTTGATGCATTGGTTGTTCTCGGTTTAGTTGGCCAATTCTCTTGGTTGACCAACCTACTTGTTGGTCTTTCTGCAGGTGCCGCAACAGGCTTAGCTATCCATGTGATGCATCATATCAACGAAGAGGGTGAAAACCCAACCATCATGGGGTAACAGCCAGAAAAGAAACATTTGGTAATTGCAGTAATCCCAAAAAAAGTCCCTGTTTTTAATAGAATTGTTGTTCCATTCATTACTGTCAATTAACATGGACAATATTTTTGTTCTGTTTTACGATTTTTGCACCTTTTTTTGTACGACTTTCCAAAATCTAATTAAATTTATTTAAGTAAACGCGGGAATGTATTCATCCTATAAATTGACAACGTTTATATGCTAATTAGCAAAACAAATCTTTCCAAGGATGAGATATTTATGGGTAAGTCCCTTACACGGAAGATTTTGGAAAACCATTTGGTAGTGGGAGAATATGTACCGGGCAAAGAGATAGGTATAAAGATTGATCAAACCCTAACTCAGGACGCAACAGGAACAATGGCCTACTTGCAGTTCGAAGCAATGGGTCTAAAACAAGTGAAGACTGAACTTTCCGTTAGCTACGTTGACCACAACACAATCCAAGTGGGTTTCGAGAACGCTGACGACCATAAGTATCTTCAAAGTGTAGCGGCCAAGTATGGTATCATTTACTCAAAAGCAGGAAATGGAATCTGCCATCAAGTCCATCTGGAGCGGTTTGGCAAGCCTGGCAAGACGCTTCTAGGTTCGGACAGTCACACAACCACTGGAGGGGGTATTGGTATGATAGCCATTGGAGCTGGCGGATTGGACGTCGCTGTAGCTATGGGCGGAGGCGAATTTTACATAACATGCCCAAAAGTCTATAAAATAAACCTAAAAGGTGCCCTACAACCCTGGGTCAGCGCCAAAGACGTGGTCTTGAAGATGTTGGAGATATTTACTGTAAAGGGTAATGTAGGTGTCATAATGGAGTATGCGGGATCAGGAGTGAATAATCTCACTGTTCCAGAGCGAGCTACAATTACAAATATGGGGGCAGAGATGGGTGTCACAACTTCGATATTCCCCTCTGATGAGGAAACCAAAAAATTCCTTAAAGCACAGGGCCGAGAGGCAGATTGGGTTGAGCTAAAGGCGGACGACGATGCGGAGTACGATAAAGTTGTTGAACTAGACCTCAGTTTACTGGAACCTCTAGCAGCTGCACCGCACAGCCCCGGCAATATAGTCAAAGTCAGCGATTTGAAAGACTTAAAAGTGGACCAAGTTATGCTGGGTTCGTGTACCAACTCATCCTATAAAGAAATAGCTACTGCAGCCAAAATCATGAAGGGTAAAAAGGTTCATCCTGACGTTTCATTTGGTGTTGCACCAGGCTCAAGACAAGTTCTTCAGATGGCAACAAAAGATGGTTTCATCGGTGATTTGCTTGATAGCGGTGCTAGACTGCTTGAAGCAACATGTGGCTTCTGCATCGGTAACAGCCAAAGCCCGAAATCAACAGGCGTTTCTCTTAGGACAAGCAACAGAAATTTTGAAGGACGAAGCGGCACCGCGGATGCACAGGTTTACCTTGTAAGCCCCGAAGTTGCAGCGGTGTCAGCAATCGCTGGCAAGATGACTGACCCCCGAGTGGCCGGCACACTATACCCCCAAGTCGATATGCCAAACAAGTTCCTTGTGGAAGATTCAATGTTCATTTTCCCTAAAGACGCTGACAAAAACGTTGAGATCATAAGGGGACCCAACATCGGCGCGCCCCCAGTTAACGATAAAATGCCCGAAGAAATCAAAGGCGTTGTCGGCATCAAAGTGGGAGATAAAATAACAACCGACCACATCATGCCCGCTGGATCCAGACTTAAATACCGGTCAAACGTGCCCGAATATTCCAAGTATGTGTTTGAACCACTTGACAAAGACTTCCCAAAAAGAGCAATGGACGCCAAAAAGAAAGGATTGGCTACAGTTATTGTTGCAGGAGAATCCTATGGTCAGGGAAGTTCTAGAGAGCACGCTGCGCTATGCCCAATGTATCTGGGAGTTAAGGCAATTATAGCAAAGTCTGTTGAACGAATCCACGCAGCTAATTTAGTTAACTTCGGCATTATCTCACTGTCTTNCAAGAACATGACTGACTACGATAAAATAGAGCAAGGCGACGAGATTGAAATACCTGACCTTAAAAAGAAGCTTCAGAACGACGAGCCAATCATCTTGGTAAACAAGACAAAGAACCTCAAAATAGAGCTTGGATACAACCTTTCTCAAAGGCAAAAAGATATTCTCTATGAGGGCGGTCTACTNCCATACACGGTAAAAGGAAACTANGAGGAGTTTGATTGAACAAAATTAAAGTAAAGAACACAATTGTCGAGATAGACGGAGACGAAATGACCCGCGTAATGTGGCAGATGGTTAAAGAAAAACTCCTTTTGCCCTATTTAGACATGAATGTTGCATACTACGACCTCCAACTAAAGAAAAGGGACGAGACTGACGACAAAATAACCCTTGAGGCAGCAGAAGCCATCAAGAAATATGGTGTGGGTGTGAAATGCGCGACCATCACTCCAAACAAGGACCGAGTAAAAGAATACAACTTGAAGCAAGAATGGGCAAGCCCCAACGGTACCATCAGAGCAGCGTTAGACGGAACGGTTTTCAGAGCACCTATCTTAGTCAAGAACATTCCGCCCGCAGTCCTTTCTTGGAAGAAACCCATCCACATCGGAAGACACGCCTACGGTGATGTCTACAAGAATTGCGAGTACAGAGTCCCAGAAGCTGGAAAAGCCGAGATAGTCTTCACAAACAGTACAGGCAATGAACTTTGGCGAGGAACAATCCAAGACTTTAAAGGTCCAGGCATCATCCAGGGCATACACAATACTGATAAATCCATATCCAGCTTCGCCAAAGCCTGCTTCACCTATGCTTACGATCAGAAACTCCATTTGTGGTTTGGCGCAAAGGACACGATTTCCAAAACCTATGATGCTCAGTTCCGCAAGATATTCGAAGACGAATACCAGAAAAACTGGAAATCAAAATTTGATTCGGCTGGACTCAATTATTTCTTCACTCTCATTGACGATGCTGTTGCCAGAATAATGAAGACTGAGGGTGGCATGCTTTGGGCATGCAAGAACTACGATGGCGACGTTATGAGTGACATGCTGGGTTCAGCTTATGGCAGTCTAGCGATGATGACATCCGTCCTTGTCAGTCCACAAGGCTTCTACGAATTCGAAGCCTCCCATGGCACAGTTCAGAAACACTATTACAAATACATGAAGGGTGAAAAGACCTCAAGCAACTCTATCGCTCTCATATTTGCGTGGACTGGCTGCCTTAAAAAGAGGGGAGAGTTAGACCAGACACCAGAAGTCGTGGAATTTGCCAAAAATCTTGAAGAAGCGGCTCTCGAAACTGTCGAGGATGGCATCATGACTGGTGATTTGATGGCGGTTGCTACACCGGACCCAAAGAACAAGACCGTATCTACCGAGGAATTCATTGCAGAAGTGGCAGAAAAACTCAAAAAACGTTTGGTTAGAGGATAAAAAAATGGCGCATAAAGCAATTAGGGAAGCAGACGGCAAACGTATGCTTGCTCGTCTATTCAAAGAATACTCTGACGGAAAATACACTGTCTCAGATAAAATTGTCACTGTTGGACCAAACACCGACATGACAAATCTGCCACTTCAACACAAGTGGCTAACCACAGAAAAATTGGTCGTTAAACCCGATCAACTAATTAAGCGCAGGGGAAAGAACAAACTTATCCTTGTCGGCGCAAACTTTGACCAAGCAAAAGAATGGATAAAAGGGAAGTCAACCGAACCAATAATAATCCATGGAAAGTTCGACGAGAANGGAAAACCCGCAGACAAAGGAACAATTGGACAACTAACACACTTCATCATTGAACCAATGGTACCGCACATGGACTCAGACGAATACTACCTTGCAATCATGTCTACCAAAGACGGCGACACCATCTTATTCTATCATGAAGGTGGGATNAACGTTGGTGATGTGGATGCCAAAGCGACACGTTTAGACGTACCGGTTGGTACATTCCCAACGTCGAAGGAAATTGAGAAAAAGCTGCTTGGAAAAGTTACTTCTGACCGCAAGAATCGCCTCGCAGGTTTCATTGAAGCTTTATTCAAATTTTACGCAGACCTTAATTTCACCTACCTAGAGATTAACCCGGTTGTAGTAACTAAAGATTTGACAATCCCCCTGGACCTTGCAGCCAAACTGGATAGTACCGCCGANTTCGAGAGCGGTAGCAAGTGGGGTCACATAGAGTTTCCCGCGCCCTTTGGTCGGGCACTTACTAAAGAAGAAGCTTATGTTGAGGAATTGGATTCTCAGACAGGTGCTTCTCTTAAACTCACCATACTTAACCCTGAAGGAAGGGTTTGGACAATGGTTGCAGGTGGCGGNGCATCAGTCATATATGCAGACACTATCACAGATCTTGGCTTCATGCACGAANTGGCAAATTATGGTGAATACTCTGGAGATCCAAGCGAGGAATTTACTTATCTTTATGCCAAAACAATTCTTGACGTTATGACTCGTAAGGCGCATCCGAAGGGCAAATTCCTGCTCATCGGCGGCGGTATAGCGAATTTCACTGATGTAGCTAATACTTTCAAAGGTATAATCAAGGCACTAAATGAGTTCCAAAATAAGCTTCAGGAGAACAAAGTCAAAATATTCGTTCGCAGAGGCGGGCCAAACTACAAAGAAGGACTGAGTCAGATGCGGGCACTGGGAGAAAAGTTAGGCGTGCCTATTGAAGTGTATGGACCAGAAACTCACATGACCACGATTGTTTCTATGGCTTTGAAAGGAGGAAAATAAAATGGCGAAGAAACAGCCAGCCAAAACGACTTCCCAAATTGAACTGTTTAATTGCAANACCCAGTCCTTCATTTACAATAACCAAGTCAACGCAACGCAAAGGATGCTTGACTTCGACTANGCCGCGGGTCGCAAGACACCATCAGTCGCAGCAATAATCAACCCTACAGGCGCAGACAGCTTCTCAAAATTCTTCTTTGGAAAACGTGAAATTCTGATTCCCATGTACAAAACCATCGAGAAGGCGGCACAGATGCATCCTAACGTTGATGTTATGATTAATTTCGCATCCTTCAGGTCAGCCGCACCATCCTCTGAGGAAGCACTATCCATACCCCAACTACGAACCATTGTAATAATCGCAGAGGGCGTGCCTGAGAGGCGGATNAAATTAGTCACCGCCAAAGCCAAAGAACTTGGAAAAGTCATAATCGGTCCAGCAACTGTAGGAGGAATAAAAGCTGGCTGCTTCAAAATCGGCAACGCTGGCGGCACAATCGAAAACATCATAGACTCAAAACTTCACAGGCCAGGCTCCGTGGGATTTGTATCCAAATCCGGCGGCTTAAGCAACGAGGCATACAATATAATCGCTCGAAACACGGATGGCTTGTATGAGGGCATAGCTATCGGTGGAGACACGTACCCCGGCTCCACACTCCTTGACCACCTTCAAAGGTTCGAAAAAATTCCTGAGGTAAAGATGCTTGTGTGTTTGGGGGAAGTAGGAGGAAGTGCCGAATACGAGATTGCCGAGGCGATTAAGAACAAGAAAATTACTAAGCCGCTAGTGATTTGGGTAACTGGAACCTGCTCCAAAGCGTTCAAGACAGAAGTTCAATTTGGGCACGCTGGTGCCAAAGCTGGCTGCGAGGTAGAAACCGCTGANGCAAAGAATGAGGCTCTTAGGGCGGCTGGTGCCATAGTTCCCAATTCATACGATGACTATGACCAAAAGATAAGGGAAACATATGAAGCCTTGGTAAATAAGGGGATCATCAAACCGAAGCCAGAACCCCCAGTGCCGAAAATCCCGATAGATTTCGCCAAAGCGCTTAAAGAAGGACTGATCAGGAAACCTTCTAACTTCATCTGCACAATATCAGACGACAGAGGGGAAGAACTGCTTTATGGCAAGATGCCTATTTCCGAAGTCTTCAAGCAAGATATAGGAATCGGCGGAGTACTTAGTATTCTTTGGTTCAAGCGCCAGTTTCCAAAATACGCGACAAAGTTCATTGAGATGGCTATAATGGTGACTGCTGACCACGGTCCTGCAGTGTCAGGTGCTCATAACGCTATAGTTGCGGCTAGGGCAGGAAAAGATCTAATTTCCTCAGTCGCAAGTGGTATGTTGACTATCGGTCCTAGGTTCGGAGGCGCTATAGATGGTGCAGCACAAATGTTCTCTGACGGCTACGACAGAGGATTAACCCCTGCCCAGTTCGTTGAGGAGATGAAGCAAAAGGGCGAGAACATTCAGGGAATAGGGCACTTAATAAAAAGCGTAAATAACCCTGACAAGCGGGTGACCATTATGAAAGAGTACGCTAAAAAACACTTCAAAACTACACCACTCTTAAACTACGCCCTTGAAGTGGAGAAGCTCACAACTGCCAAGAAAGACAACCTTATCCTGAACGTGGACGGCTGCATTGGAATATGCTTTGTTGACATGTTGCGAAACGAGATGCCAAAGACTGAAGCTGATGAATACGTAAAGATGGGTGCCTTAAACGGGTTGTTTGTAGTAGGTAGAACCATCGGTATGACGGGGCATTTCCTAGATCAGAAGCGTCTCAAGCAGGGTCTCTATAGACATCCATGGGACGACATTACCTACATGACGGAATAGGTATCTCTCTAAAAACTTTCCAGCGGTTTTTTGTTTACCGCTAATTTTTTTTCTAATGAAGCATTGCGACTTAGTTGTTCAATTTTGGGCTTATGTACCCAATCGTCTGAGCCATTCTAAATGGTCATGACCGGAAAGCCACTCGATGTGAGGTTTTTCTGAANTTTTGAAAGGCACAATCTGCACAAAATGACGACCATTAGAGGTCTTAAATAAAATAGCTTTAAAATCACCAAAGTCACTAATGCCTTCAGCAATCTTTTCCATTCTGTTATCCGCTCGTTAACCAAATATTCTTCGAACAGCATATAAAATTAACTTAAACCCGCGCTTGCTGATCCAAAAGTATGTTGTTGGCGCCGGGGAAGGGATTCGAACCCCTGCGAGCACGAAGCCCACTAGCTATCTTGCCTTTTTTAGGCTTAGCCCTCTTTTGTTAGATCTCGAGGCTAGCGCGATAACCACTCCGCCACCCCGGCTCCAGCCTAAACATTTGCAGTTGTGGCTAAAAGAGTTTTCACTGGAGACAAGATGATTTAGTTTGGTTTTATTGAATGCGCTTAGAAAAAACAGCTAATCTCCAAAACCTGATTCGTTAGCCAAAATTTGCCTCTTCAACATAGCACATTCACAAATAGCCTAAAAATAGCATTTCTATAGAGCCTAAAATCCAAGAATTCTGCCGGGCGATAATAGTTGCAGGAGCGAGATTCACGACCATATCGGAGAAGATGATGATGATAATGATGATGAGACAGCATTTTGCACAAAGTGTTATCTTTCAGAAATAAACACAAATTACTCATGGAAGTTTAATCCCAATTCTGAAATTCAAAAAAAAAATCAAAAATGATTAAAGCAAGCAACTATTCAAATAAAAAACAATTTTTTAGGAGCAGATATCTTTATCCAATTCAAACGACAGGTACCTATTGAAATAATCTTACAACTCAAGCAACCAAGAGTTGTTAAATTTCTTTTTCAGAGGTTGCGCGCACTTTTGCGTTTTTAATGGCAACGTTTATAACTTAACCTACTATTTTGTAAAGGCGCGAAGCGGAAGTACTATGGGACATCGAAAAACTCATGCTCCAAAACATGGTTCATTAGCCTATTTGCCAAGGCATCGTGCGAAGAAACCAACAGCACGCATAAGATACTGGCCAGAAATTAAGTCAGAATCTCCTAAACTACTTGGTTATTCAGCAGCCTACAAGGCAGGCATGACTTATGTATTCACTATCGAGGATCGTAAACGTTCTCCTCATTTTGGAAAAGAAGTTGCTCGAGCAGCAACCATACTAGAAACGCCACCTATACTTGTATGTGGAATTAGAACTTATACTAAAACACCCTACGGGCTCCAAAACATATCGGAAGCTTGGATGAAAGACCCACCAGCCATACTAGACCGAAAACTAGTTTTGCCAGACAACTTCAACACTGAAGCAATGCTTGAGAAACTTTCACAAAACCTCGAACAAACAAACATAGTTCGAGTCATCGCTGCCACACAACCATCACAAACTAGCCTTTCAAAGAAGAAACCTGAAACAAGCGAAATCCAAATCGGCGGTGGAACAATCGCCCAACAATTCGAATATGCTAAACAACTCTTAGGAAAAACTGTAACACCTGAAGAAGTCTTCAAAGATGGACAATACATCGACGTCGGCGGAATTACCGTCGGTAAAGGTTTCCAAGGTCCAGTTAAACGTTGGGGAGTAACTTGCCTGCAACATAAAGGCAGAAAAACCAAACGAGGCATCGCAACACTAGGTCCATGGAATCCTCACCACTTAATGTACTCAATTCCAAGAGCAGGACAAATGGGTTATCACCAACGCATCGAATTCAACAAACGCATACTAAAAATCGGCAAAAACGGCAAAGAAGTCACAGTAAAAGGCGGCTTCATCCGCTACGGCGAAGTAAACGGACCTTACATACTAATGGAAGGCAGTATACCTGGAACAGAAAAACGCCAAATCCGACTAAGAGTTCCTGCAAGACCACCCACAGAAACACCTGAAGCAGCACCACAAGTAACATATATCTCACTGGAGTCCCCACAAGGAAAATAAGGAGAAATAAGCCATGGCACAAAAAACAGCAGAAATCTTTGACTTGCAAGGCAAAGCAACAGGCAAAATTGCACTTCCAAGTGTTTTCTCTACACCCCTAAGACCAGACGTGATTAAACGCGCTGTCTTAGCTATTCAATCTAACAGAAGACAAAAGCAGGGCAGAGACCCAATGGCTGGAAAGAAAACCACCGCAGAATCACGCGGAACCGGCAGCGCAACCGCAAGAGTTCCACGCATGAAAAGCGGCGCAGGTCGAGCAGCTTTTGCTCCGAGCACTGTTAAAGGTAGGCAACCCCATCCTCCAAGAGCTGAAAAAAGGATATTGCGTGCGATTCCAAAGAAGGAAGCCAAATTAGCTTTAACTTCCGCTATCGCAGCAACTGCACAGAAAGAAACCGTAACTTCTAGAGGACACAAAATCGGTAGTGTTCCACAATTTCCATTAGTTGTTGAAGATATTTTTGAAGGGTTAACGAAGGCAAAAGAAGTCGAAGAAGCATTAACAAGCCTCGGCGTAGCTGAAGACTTAACCCGCGTACGTGATAGCCGCAGCATCAGGGCAGGCAAAGGCAAGCGTAGAGGCAGAAAAATGAAGCAAGCCGTTGGACCACTCATTGTAGTTGTCAACGGAAAAAGTCTAGTTAACGCAGCCAGCAATCTTCCAGGCGTAGAAGTCACAACCGTAACTAACCTTAACACTGAAATGCTTGCACCAGGAACTCACCCCGGAAGATTAACTGTTTGGACTAATGGCGCCATCGAAAAATTAAACGCACTTTATGGAGAATAAATGTAATGGACATTAATGACATAATCTCTTTTCCTTTAATGACAGAATCCGCAAGCGTAATGGTTGAGCGAGACAACAAACTAATCTTCATAGTTAACCTCAAAGCAGGCAAAACCGACGTTAAGCGCGCTGTTGAGACTCTCTACGAAGTTAAAGTTAGCAAAATAAACATGCTCATTACTCCTCAAGGCGTAAAAAAAGCTTTTGTGAAGCTAAAACCAGAATTCAAAGCTTCAGATGTTGCAATTAAACTTGGAATACTCTAAACATAAAGAAGGCATGACTTATGGGAAAACGAATTCGTGTTCAAAGAAGGGGGCGCGGTGGAAGAAACTTCCGCGCCAACACTCACAAACGTGTTGCTCCAGCAAAATATCCAGCTATAGCACCCAAACAATCTTTTGAAGCTTCAATAATGGGCACCATAACAGAACTTGTACATGATCCAGGTCGCGGAGCACCACTGTCACTAGTCAAATTCGAGAACGGATTATCCATTTACACAGTTGTTCCTGAAGGAGTTTTCACAGGACAACAAATCTGCTACGGCGGAAAAGCTCCAGCTGAAATAGGCAACATTATTCCACTAGGAAAAGTTCCAGAAGGAACAATCGTTTGCGATCTTGAACTTCGTCCGGGCGACGGAGGAAAAATGGCAAAGTCATCAGGCGCATACGCAACAGTTGTCGGCCACACTCCACAAGGCACCCTGATTCGGTTGCCTTCAGGACGCACACGCTACGTTGACGATTACTGTTTATCAACTGTCGGTGTAATCTCTGCTTCAGGACGAATAGAAAAACCATTCCTGAAAGCAGGCGCAAAATTCCACTTAATGAAAGCAAAAGGCCACACATACCCAAGAACTAGTGGTCGCAAAATGGTTCCAGCAGTTCATCCATTCGGAAGCAGCAAACGTAGCTCTCGCAGATGCACAACAACTTCACACGGCGCTCCACCAGGACAGAAAGTCGGATTGATCGCTGCCAGAGGTCCAGGACAAAAGAAGAAACGGGCGATACG
>JGI20214J51650_10002647_pt1 | contig 11283 bp, 9 predicted proteins | sample WetSurMetagenome_FD_51650 | JGI IMG/M metagenome (IMG submission 51650)
GCCTGGGCATAAACACCCCCTTCAAATGCAGCAACTGCAATCAGTTCGGCGGCAGTGACCGAGCCCTGTCCACCCCTGCCATGAATACGCAGCTCTCTCAAAGAAAATCCCACATAATCTTACATGATTAATCAATATAAATCTACAGATCTACATCGATACCGAGTATTGATCGGCTACCGGAAAAGACATCTTTTGCGATCTTCGCAAGTCCACGGGACGCGCACCATTCGTCATACACGGTCACTTCCCGGTTCAGTAAACGGCCCACTTCAGGACCGATTACCGGGGCAAGGCTTCCGGCAAGCGCGACATTCGCGCATGGGTTTAGGAGGAGAAGTGCTGCACATTCCATTGCGGAAAACATGGCTATTGTCCTTTCACGTTCCTGGGCAGGCATCGTGAATGCTGCACCTGCACGAAGGAACGACTCATTTGCACCGGCTTCCCCGTTGTCAATCCTTCGTATTGCATCGACATCGAGGGCCCCGTGCTGCATCCCNGGGGCGAAGATGCAGGCATCAAACGCCCCGGTCATCCTTCCATCCGTAATGAGCAGGGTCACCGTGTTTGAGCTCACGTCAGATACAACGANATCGGGGCCAAGGTCACCAGCAGCATAATAGGCTATTCCAATTTTTTCAGGGCTCGCCTGGTGCGAGTACGCCTTGAACCGGGTATCTGTTGGTGAGCCCCGGTGGAGACCGGGGATGGCAACTGCCGGAAGACCACTGTTTTTTATCTCATCAAAAACGCGGGTCCCCCCACCGATATGTTCACCCGCACCACCCTGGCTTACAACACCCCTGTTTTTCAGGTTTGACACNGGGGTGATACGGGAAAAATTGTCGCCCATCGAATAACAGAGCGCAATTCCTTCGATCTCTTCCAGGGGGCAGAGGCGTTCAAGATCGGTATACACAAAATTAACCGCATCCTTTCTTGAGACCTTGAACTCGCAGCCTTCACCTGCAAACCTCATTGCGGTCGTTCCATGGTCGATCCCGATATACATAGCAGTAATCCTATAGGCATTAGGCTCCCTATTATGTTATGATGTTGTGTGTCGTTACGGGTGGGGCCGGCTTCATCGGTTCGCACCTCGTGGACGCGCTGGTTGCCCGGGGTGACCGCGTGGTTATTATCGATTCGCTGGTAAACGGTGAGCGAAGAAATATCGGGGGGCATATTGATGCAGGCCGGGTAAAACTTGTCCNNGCAGACCTCCTGCATGACGGGTGGCAGGACTCGATGACCGGTGTGAAACGGGTGTACCATCTTGCCGCAGACCCTGATGTACGCCAGGGATCGCTGACACCCGACAGCCAGATACACAATAATATCGTTGCCACCTACCGTGTGCTTGAAGCGATGCGTGCCCACGGGGTGGAGGAGATCGTGTTCACCTCAACCTCGACAGTATATGGCGATGCCACCGTTATTCCAACGCCGGAATCCTATAACCCGCTTGAACCGGTCTCAGTCTACGGGGCCAGCAAGCTCGCCAGCGAGTCCCTGATCTCTGCATACTGCCATGGATTCGGCATGAAAGGGTGGGTATACCGGTTTGCGAATATCATCGGGGAGCGCAGTAACCACGGTGTAATAACAGATTTTATCAAAAAGCTGGAACAAAATGCCGGTGAACTCGAGATCCTGGGGGATGGCCGGCAGACCAAGTCCTACCTCGAAGTGAAGGCATGTGTCAGGGCGATGCTCTTCGCTGCGGAAAATTCTGATGGTGTGCTTAATATTTTCAACATCGGCTCCGAGGACTGGGTTGACGTTACGACCATTGCTGACATTATCGTTCGTGAGATGGGGCTGTCCCATGTGAAGTACCGGTTCACCGGCGGCGAAAGGGGCTGGGTTGGCGATGTCCCCCGTATGCAGCTCGCGGTAACGAAGCTNAAGGCGCTCGGGTGGAAGCCGGACACNGGCTCTCTTGAAAGTGTAGAGGTTGCCGTACGGGCAATGCTGAAAAAACAGGGAACATAAAGCGGGAGATTTTGCGACATGAAGTATTTACTCGTCCTCGGGGATGGCATGGCCGATGAACCTTTGGCCGAACTTGGCGGGATGACCCCGCTTGAATATGCGAAGACCCCAAATATGGACAGTATCGCACGGGAAGGGGCCTGTGGCATGCTCCGTACCATACCCGGAGGTTTTGAACCTGGCAGCGATATNGCNAACCTTTCTGTNCTTGGNTACGACCCACGGTTATACTATACCGGCCGGGGCCCGCTCGAAGCAATGAGCATGGGGATCCCGCTCAGGGACGATGANGTTGCATACCGGTGCAATATTTCAACTGTTGTGAACGGGAAAATGGCCGATTTTTCGGCAGGCCATATCTCAACAAGGGAAAGCCGCGATCTCCTCGAGGCACTTGCAGAAAAGGTTCCGTATGTATTCCTNAAAGAGGGGATCAGCTACAGGAACCTCCTTGTGATCAACCAGGGTAAAGGGTCACAGACCACACCCCCTCACGATATTGTCGGGCAGGATATCAGCCCTTATCTACCGGCTGGTGGTGACGGGGACATCCTCAGGCGCTGCATCGATGAGAGTGTAAAGGTTTTCCAGGGCCACCCGGTAAACAAGGCCCGCGTTTCTGCGGGGAAAACCCCGGCGACACAGATCTGGCCATGGAGCGGTGGAAAACGGCCGGCACTGCCATTATTCAAAGATAAATACGGAAAAACAGGTGGAATGATCTCAGCAGTAGACCTGCTNAACGGGATTGCCCGGTGTGCCGGGATGGAGGTGGTCAGGGTCCCAGGGGCTACCGGGTACCTTGACACGGATTACCATGCAAAGGCAAGGTATGCAATTGACGCGCTCAGGCACCTTGATTTCCTCTATCTTCACGTGGAGGCCCCTGACGAAGCAGGNCACCTTGGGAGTATCGGGGAGAAAGTAACAGCAATCGAACGGGTCGATGAAATGCTCGGAATAATTATGGAGGAGTTTTCCGGGGTCATTGCCATCCTGCCCGATCACCCGACCCCGATCAGGGCGAAGACCCATACCTGCGACCCGGTACCGTTTGCAGTCAGGGGCCTGAAAAAGGACGATACGAAACGATATTCCGAGCGGGAAGCACAATCAGGTGTTTATGGCACAATAGATGCCATTGACCTTCTTTCCCTGCTCTTTTCGTAATTTTTTGTAGAATACGGCATCAGGCCCCTGCATCATCACAAATCAGTGGGGGTAACTTTCATCATCTGCCGAGAAATGTTTAAATATTAATAGATTGTTGTGATATAAATATATTTAGTATAATTTTCCTTGCACGACGCTTTTTCACGGTAAAACATTTCCATGATCCTCCTCTCCCAGCCCTCGCCCCGTTAATTGTCGATTTTTTTCTTCTTCGAAAAAACTGGCTGGACCACCGGCTCCTTGTGACCATTGTTGAGCCTGATGGATATTACAGCCTCAAATAGGTAAAATCAGGTATTTTTAGTTACATTAATCTGACCATGACTCTATAAAATAAAATTAGAGATGGACTGGATATGTGGTGTTTACGTCTGCATAGAAAATTTTTGATTCTCTTAATCCTGTGCACGGGTCTCGGACTTTTCATCAACCCATGCCTGGCAGGCGAACGGTACATATCAGGTGGGCCTGAGCTCTTTGTATCCCTTGATTCAAGCGATGAACTGGTCCCGGGGAATACCATGGAACTGCCACTTGTTGTCGGGAACAAGGGGAAAGACACTATGGAATTATACAACTATTACACTATCCAGCCAGAGTACCTCCCGACAACTGCAAAATTTGCGAGTGTGATGCTCCTCCCGGGTAATTCCCCCGTGAAGGTACGATCAAATCCCCAGATTATCGGGGATGTTCCTTCAGGTGCCGTCGTCCCGGCAGAGTTTGTTGTTGAGATCCCGCAGGACGCAAAGGCCGGTCTGTACACCATGCAGGCCAGGATCAAGTACCAGTATGTCCCGGAAGCAGAACAGGTTGGCACCTACGATATTGAGTATTATTTCAAGGACGCTGAAGTGGCACTTCCTGTTCCTGTCGTAGTCAGGAAGATGGTCATTTTGTCAGTGCTGGACGCTGAAAGCAACCACCTTCCTGCAGGTGGTGACGGTTACATCACCTTCACTATCAGGAACACAGGCCAGGACACGGGTAACCAGACATCAGTCTACATCACACCAGAGGGAGCAAGCCCGGTAGTCCCCTACAGCAATGGAGTATATATCGGAGAACTCCCTCCTGGCGGGGTTGCACAGCCAAAGTTTAAGGTCGCTGTCTCGGGTAATGCAGACCCTTCACAGTCTTACCCGGTCTCCATGTATGCGGTTTACCGTGACTTTGAGGGAAATATGGTGACATCACCTCCGGTGAGTACCGGGGTAACATTCGGAGAGAAAGTAACAATTGAACGTGTCAGTGCACCTTCGGTGATCAACCCGGGAAAGACCGGTATAGTCAGTGTTACCTATAAAAATACCGGGAACTCAACAATCTATAACGCCCAGGCCAGTATCAGTGTTATTGACCCTTTTTCAAGCGATGATGACACCGCTTATCTTGGTGACCTGAAACCCGGAGATTCTGCCACGGGACTATTCAGCGTGAAAAGCGATGCCGGGGCCACCATCAAGACCTACTCCGCGGACTCTGAAGTGCAATACACCGATGCAGGTAACACCGTTTATATATCTGACAACATACCGGTGCTGATCGATGTCCAGCCGGATTCCGGTACCGTGACCATCGCAATTGTCGTCGTCCTGGCCCTTATCGTCATCGGGGCGTACCTCTGGCACCGGAAGAAACGGACTGCGGACATGAAGTGATGGTTTCCATGACTTTTTCCAGCCCGGTAAAAAGGGTTCATCCCAATGGTGCACCTAGGGTCGTGCTCTCCGGCTTTTTTCTCGCACTTCTGCTCTGTTGTACCCCATGCCTTGCGGCCGGCTATATCTATCTTGATACCGGCGAGCAACCAGCACTTGTTGCCCATGCTGACGGGGAGACCCGGTACTACCCAGGTGATACGTTTGAGATGACCATTATTCTGAACAACAAGGGCAGGGACACCGCAATGGAATTAGCACCACTCCTGAAACCCGGGGCCTATGATCCCAGTACTGCCCTCGGGGTGATAGTCACACCCCGAACGGCAGAAGCCCCTGTTACCCTGAAAAGTCTGCCGGTAATGGCAGGCGACATCGGTTCATGGGACCAGGTGCCGGTGACAATCCAGGGGACCGTTCACCAGGATGCATCACCGGGGATCTACGTAATCCTCTTCGACGTGACCTACAACTACGTGTATGCAATACCCATGACGGGGGCGGATTTCACCACGTTTTCCCCGCTCTACCACGCTAAAGCGCAGACCCTTCCGGTCCCGTTCCGTATCCTGGGCGAAGTCAGCCCGGCAATAATCAGCCAGAGATCTGAGAATATGGTACCCGGGACCCAGGGATACCTCACTACGGAGATTAAAAACATCGGTTACGCGACCGGAAACGAGGTCATGTTCAGCATTGTACCCGCCGACAACATCACGTTCCAGGTCGTGGATGAGAGCGCGTACCTCGGGAGGTTCGGCCCCGGGGATATTGAACCTGTCAGGGCGAGGATCGCAATAAAAGAACATACCAGTGCCGGCTCGTACCCTGCCACCCTGGAAGGCCAGTACCGTGATGGTAACGGGGTGGTCCGGGCTACCCCNCCGGTCCCCCTTGGTATCACCGTTTCAAAGGGGGCGGTGATAGAAACAGTAACAAAAAATATGACCATCGGACCTGGCGAAACAGAGACGATAACGGTAACATACGTAAACAGCGGGGACACCCCGGCGATAGATGCAGTGGCCCGTATCATCGGGAACCAGGTCCTCGATCCGGTGACTGATACGGCATCCCTCGGATTTTTTGCTCCCGGTGAGACCAAAAGCGCACAGTTCACCATAACCGCAAAAACGTCAGCAATCGCAGGAAAACAATATGTCATCGATACCGATGTGAAATACCGGGACAGTCTCGACACCCTGATGCTGTCAGACCAGATGAGTTTTGGCGCTGATATCCAGTCACCTACTGGAATAAAGGCAATAACCCAGAACCCGGTTATACTTGTTGTTGTTGCAGGGGTACTCGCAATTATCGTTTACGCCTCATGGAAATTGTGGCGAAAGAGAGAATAGGACCAGGCCTAACCAGAAGGGGAGGATTTATCCGAAAGGCCACCAATAAGGGCCAGGATAGCGGGCATGACTACGATGGCGCCAAGCAGGGAGAACATGACAACGATCACCGTGGCAAGCCCAAAGCCGGCGATAATAGGGAATGATGACAGCATGAGCGCCGAGAAACCAGCCGCAGTCACGAGGCCTGATACTGTTACGGCCGTACCGATCTTCCGTACTGCCTGCATAATAGACCCGATCCGGTCCCCTGACCTCTGGTATTCCTCCATGTACCGTTCCATGATGAGGATGGTATATTCAGACCCCACCCCGATGGTCATGGAACCAAGGACAGCGGTCAGGATACTGTAACTCTGACCAAGTGCGACCATGGCCAGCGGGTTCCAGCCGATTACACAGATAATTGGTACAAGTGGTGTGAGTGCCACTACTTTCCGGTAAACGAGCAGCAGGAAGACAAATATCAGGACAAACCCAAGGAAGGTCATCTTGTCCTTGTTTTCGATTATCTGCTGGGTCAGGATTGTATAGAGGGTAAAATCCCCGGTCGGGGTTACCTCTGCGCCAGGAGGGGGTTCGAGCCATGCAATCTCCTGCACGATGTTATCCGAGAAAGCAACCTGTTCATTGATCCCCATCGATATTGTGTTGATCGTGATCACAGACGTCGTATCATCGAGCTGGTACAGGTCCAGCTGTCCGGGGGGGATTGTTGCGAGGACAGCGTCAAGATCAGCCTGATTAACTGGCAGCACCCCGTTGTTGTACGACCTGACGAGTGCTGACATGCTGTCAATGCTGGATACCTGGTTATAGTTCGCGATCAGGTCGGTACATAGCCGGTCTGTCCACCAGATACCATCCACGGTCTTTGCGTCAATTCCACGGAGGTACAACGGGAGCGGGGTAAGGGAACCGGCAACAGACTGGACCTCATCGGCAACCACCTGCGCAGGAAGGTCAGGCGGGGCCATGGTATTTTCAGAGGCATCGACCGGGATCCCCCTGTCCACGACAAGTCCGGCTGATGCAATAATAATCGCAACCAGGACAATAGGGGCAGCGAATTTTATCACACGGGATGCAATCCACGTGAGTCCTACATCATACACACTCATAATGCGGTCCGCGATGCCGTTCCCGGGCGGTTTTGGTTCATACTTCAGTAACAATGCAAACGCCCCGAAACCAAACAGGGAGGTCAGGTAACAGCAGACAATCCCCAGGATGGAGACCAGGGCAAACGTCTGGATCATCGGGATAGGGGTGATGAACATCGCGAAGAACCCGAGGGATGTTGCGCCGAGCGCAACGAGAACGGAGGGACCGGTCTTCGTGATGGTCTCGTTAAGGGCGGTTGCCCTGTCATTGCGCCGGCATTCATCATCAAATCGCGAGTGGAACTGGACGGCATAATCGATACCAAGCCCGAGCAGGATCGGGAACGCCACAAGTGCCCCGTCGTTTGCCGGGATCCCGAGGAGGCCCATGATCCCGAACGTGTAAAAAAGGCCGAAAATCAAAAGGACGACCGGAAGGATCCAGAACCGTATCTTCGACCAGAGGAGATACTTGACGATAAGCATGAGCGCTATAGACCCGATAATCAGGACGCTGAAATTAGTAACCATCGCGTCCTCCAGCTGGATATTGAGCGGGGTGTTACCAGTTATTTCAACCGCTACCCCCGGAGGAAGGGTAGCCTCCCTGATCGTGGTCTCGACAAATGGTTCAATTTCCTGTGAGGCGTCCGTAGAGACACCCTGGTCAATGAGGACGTAGGCCAGTGCCGTCTGCCGGCCGGGGACAAACTCCTGTCTTGTTTCCGGCGGCAGGCGGTCAATGATCTCCTGCACCTGTGCACTGGTGCCCGGTATATTCCCCCCATTGTTATCCGCAACGATATCTGCAATGGAGATCGTGGAGCTGACACGGTTGATCCGCCCGATCTGTTTTTCAAGGATAAGGAGGTCGTTTAAGAGTTCAGGGTCTGACGGGCTCGACCCCTTGATAAGAAGGATGTAGGTGTCCTGCCCGTAGCGGTTGTTGTATAAGTCGTAGATGATACCTGCCGGAGACTGCTTGTCCATGTACTCGTCAGACATTGTCTGGGACGGAATTGCGGCCATGAAAAAGATGGCAATGACTGCAAGAACGGTCATCACTGCCAGAATCGCTTTCGGGTAGCGGTTCACAACACCCCCGATACCGCCAAACAAGCCCTCAACCTTCATCCAGGAGGCTCCCAATATTACTCTAGTTTTGGGAGAGGGTAATTATTTGTTCTCATTTGTTCAGGTACAAATCCGCACAGAGAATACGAATGTTATACCATAGTCAGCCAGGAGTGCGATCTGTTCTGTTGGTGCATTACCTGTTACCCGGGGGAATATGGGCTGGCTATTTTAAGCAATACAGCTGTATCTCAATTATCATCGCAAGTTTCGTTAAAAAAGGATTAACCGTCCATTCTGGATAACAATGCCATTGCATTTTCGTGTTAATGATGGAGAAGATCATCAATTCAGGGTTCATCCGGTTTTCATTCTCTCCAGTTTTTCCAGTAGTATGGACCTGTTACGGCAGGCATCCTGGTTGGCGGGGTCCTCTTTTAAGGCTTTTTCAAATTTCAATAATGCTTCGGTATCCCGTCCGAGGTGAATGAGACAGGTCCCCATCTCGTTGAATGCCTTTGCAAAGCGTGGAGCGGCGGTAACAACCTGTTTCAGGCGATGTAATGCGACTTCGTAGTTCCCCTGCCTTGATAACTCTACCGCCTGACGGTAGGCAAACTGTGCTTCAAGCGGAATTTTCCCCCCATTGAACTGCATCCCAAACCCCCTTGCTTACCACGGAAGGCTATACCAGAAGTCCGGTGGTAAATTCCCATTTCTTTCGTTGGTACATTAATATTTGCGCAGCGGGTGCGCCGTGCAATGGATATAGAGAGGGTGAGGACTCAATACCCTGCATCTGTCTATTTCAATACGATCAGGCAGGATGCCGCCCTGTATTCCGTTTGTTCAGATACCAATTGTGCATCATTGAGTACGGGAAGAAGACCAGAAATTCCCAAAAAAAGCAGTTTACTGATAGTAAGAACCTGAACTGCTTTCAGAAATCAACCGGAGTCTTCCCGTGCATCCTCTTTAATCGCTTTTGATACCACGAAAAAAGCGAGTAATAAGATAAAAAACACGATGGTTACCTGGATAATGGGGGGGACAAATTGTGCAATTAAGGGAGGGACGATAAAAACCGCTACGACAATGATGATAATGCTAAGAACGATCAGTCCGATCCGTACAAGAGCGTCGCGGGTCTCCATGCATTATGATTGAACACTCAAGAGGGATATATACCTTTTCCAGGGGAACAGATGAAAATTCCGGGTTCTCATGCTATTCAGCATACCTGACGTTGATCGGTAATGATGCGGGCTTCGGGCGTGGTACATTACCGGAAATTTCCCGGCTATCTTTCACCAGTCACCCGGTAATAGTTTGGTCAGGATCACTCCCGGACAGATTCAGTTGCAAGTTTGAGATAATGATTGCTCCTTTGAAACAAGGTATTACCCTGCTCCAGGTACGTTGAGGCGTTGGTATAATCCTGCGAACGGGCATACATTGCACTCTTTGAAAAATAGTCACCGGCGGTTTCCAGGTCGAGAAGTCCCAGGAGATAATTCGTTTTCCAGGCCTGGTATTTTGGCGATACAGTAAGGTCCCTCATCCGAAAATAATAATTTCCTGCAAGAGAACTCAGCCTTTCAGAATCTGCACCCAGTGACACAATATCATTCCCGGACGCATCGTCAGATATTTTTGAAATTACCGGGCTTAACGCCTTTCCCGCTTCAGCTCCCGTCGATAATAATTCTGCATCCTGGTAAGATGATGAAACAGTTGATATCGTATTCGCGCTTGTCGCCGCCCCCGGGGCAGGTGATTGATGCTCGGTAGACGGAGTCTGTGAAATACACCCTNCAAAAATAGCAGCAATCGCAAGTAACATCAGAACCACACCCGTAAAAGTAAAGAAGCGGGGTTTCATAGTATTGCGTGACAGGGATNAGACGATAAATCCACCTGTCCAAACACCGGACCGGAGGCATCCATCAGATTGTTATTATTTCACAGGTACCTAAGGATTGTCCTGAATACCAGCTTCCACCCTGAAAAAAAATGGATTATTACCCGGATTATTGTACGATAAATGTGACCGAATAGGTAAGGTCATTAGCTGATGGTGGCATCCAGCCTTGCCTGTAAACGCCTGAGAATTCCTGTGTCCCGGTCTCATCCAGTTTCAGCAGCCACGTCACCGTACCACCTGCACCAGTCATACCCGGGTTTGAAGATATGAACGATTTATCAAGCACTTCGATCCCCGAAGTGGGATTAATGTACCATATGAACCCCGTTGACCCGTTTTCAGGTAAACTGACCTGGACTATCTCATTTTGAGATAGTGAATAGCTCTTCCCGTCATCGCTTGCATTATACCTGTATGCCGGTTTGGGTATTTTTTCCAGCATCGCATAGAGGAACTTCTTCTCACCAGGTTTAATCGTCACGTTTGCCGTATAGGCAAGGTATCCTGTCTTTTTAATCGTTATCACGTGAATGCCGGAAGGGACAGATGTTAATAAGGCAGGACTTGTACCAACAGTCGTTCCATCAAGGGATATTGTCCCACCCTGTGGATTGGAATTTACCTGGACTGTGCCGGAATCGGGCTTCAGGGTTACTTTTACGAACGAGGTCTGACCACCAGTAACGGTCACCGGTGATTCCCAGTTGAGATAGCCGCTTTTTTCAACCCGGACCTGGTGCAGACCTGAAAGGATACCAGGGATGATTACATTCGTTGATCCACTGCTTACATTGTCGATGTATACCGTCCCGCCTGAGGGGGTGGACTGTACTGATATCGTCCCGTACAAAGGTTTCAACGTCGCATATACAGAACTTTTAAGGCCGGTTTTTACCGTGACATTCCCCGCCCAGTCCGCAAAACCCGTTTTGGATACCAGGATTGTATGGGTACCCGGGGATATGCCGGTAACCGTTACCGGGGTCAATCCA
>JGI20214J51650_10002648_pt1 | contig 11282 bp, 10 predicted proteins | sample WetSurMetagenome_FD_51650 | JGI IMG/M metagenome (IMG submission 51650)
GGCGGGTGGATGATGGAGGGGCAGAAGGTTTAGATCTGACACAAGAGAGGATATGGGCTTATGAGACCACGTTGGGTATTGGGATTGGTGCTCTTGTTAATAGGCCTTACGACCTTTGGATGTGCAGGAATGAACACTTACCAGTCGAGTGGAGACAGTGCGTCAACCATGATGGGTTGCAATGGAGACGTGTCAAGTCATTATGGTACTGGCTGTCACCCAAACCACTAGACCGTGTTTGGACACATCCACAGAATAGATCGACCATTTTTCGGGGACGTCATTCCCGCATGCTTTCAGCGGGAATCCAGAAATAGGGTCTCGATGTCTGTCTTCGCGCATGTGGGTCAACTTAGCGAATGATTCCATCCCTTTACCAAAAGGGGGGATCAGGAGGGACTTTGATCAACTCGCTGCACATCCATTGTCAAACCTGAACGTATCTTAGTAGGTCCCGAACTTTCAGAGTGCCAGCCGTTTCTTAGCGATATGCTTTCGACATCATCACGTTTTTGCTCGCCGATTTTTGTGGAAGGCAGTTATCCGTACCCGAACCACCGGTCGAGTACCCAACAGAATCCCTCATTTCTCAGGACTGTAGAAGCAGCATCCCGACCCTCATGAGGGAAAAATCAAAGCGCCGGCAGATGGGCTGGTTGTCCTCGATGATTATGACGACGGCTGGCCCGGATATGAAGAGCCTGTCTTCGCCACCCACTAAAACGCCGTCGCTGAAGAGATCTCCCACCGGCTACCACAGGAGCAGTCTGCCCTTTAACCAGGGCAAATACCCTTCTTCAAGCGCTCTGCATTCAAGCCTGCCCCGGACTCCGATCCGGGAACAACTCGCCAGAAGACCAATTTGCAGGGAACGACCCATGATTGCGACCACCACGGTGCAGCACCGTGGTGGTTCTTGTCTCCAGATACCAAGAACTCGGCGCAAAAATGTCCTTGACAGAATCGACGACACCTGCTAGCGAAAAACCTTGAAACAGGGATTTCCTATCACTCTCTTTTCGACTAAAAATCCAGTGGGCCTTGCGCCCGTAGGAGTTCGATTCTCTCCTCCGGCATTGGATAAGCCAAGGGTTTAAGCAATGGAGCTTAGACCTTTTCTTATTTTCTATCCCTTCCAGGCGCCTGAAAGCCGGCGCAAATGACCTTGACGGACCCGACAGCGCGACGTTATATAAACAGTGCTGGAAACCAGTTCCTCATCACCCCTTTTCAATGCGCTGGAATTGTTGTGGGCATGGCCTTTGCGTAACACGCCTGTTTCAGAACGGGTCCTTTCAACTTTGCGTTGCGCTGGGCCTTGAGGTCGAGTCGTCTCAACAAGGATCGGACCATCTCATCACCAGGAGGATTCCCATGGCCAAGAGAATATCTTTCGCCGTTTTTTTTGCCTGCATCCTGTTTGCAGCCCAAATGTCCGGGGCAGCGGAGAGAAACAAGATCATCTTCCTCAGCGACCTGCACTTGAACGTGAATGGCAGCTACTCATGGCTGGTGGACCATGCGGATGACCTGGCCAAGTTCCTCACCGATCTGGAGAATCGAGACGATGTGGCCGAGGTGGTCATTCTGGGAGACTTCGTCGACCAGTGGGTCACACCGATGAAGGACATGCCCAACAACTTCATCGATGTGCTGACGGCCACGAACAACGCGGTGATTGTGGCCGCCCTGCAAGGGCTCTGCGCCAATCCCGACGTCAAGGTCACCTATGTGACGGGCAACCACGATCTGCTCTCCTTTAAAGCACAGAACAAGGCAATCCTGAGGGCCGCTTTTCCAGGTCTCCGGATTGTCTCCGAATCACCGGGAATGGGAGCGTACACTAAGAACCGGGTCATCTGGGCGGAGCACGGTCATCGCTACACAATGTTCAACGCACCCGACAGCTGGAGTCATCCGGGCAGCCACCTGCCTTTGGGGTATTTCATCTCCAGGCTGGCGGCTACCAAATCCGTTGAGTCCGGACAGGTGGTCACCACTCCGGACCTGCTCGACCAGTTCGTCAAGACGCCGACCGAGACAGCCGAGGGTTCACAGCCAAAGATCACGCACCCAGGGGGAGCGTTCAGCGACGCTTTCATCATCGGCATGTTCAATGCCATCGCTCTGTGGTGTGAGGTTCGGCCGTGGGACAGGTTCACCATGAACGACACGGATGCCTTTCTTACGGACCCTCGGGTGCTGAAAGTTTCCTTGATGTACGACCAGATATACAGCCGATGGCCTTTCCGTCAGAATCGAGTTTCCCGCATTCAAGCGGTTTTGGATGATGTCGGCGACCTCGGCGGCGCGGCGAACCTCATATTTAAAATGCCTCCCTACCTGCGGGACAAGTATCCCTTCACTCCGAGAATCATCGTGTTCGGTCACACCCACCAGGCCATTCTCCAATATCATGCAGGCGAGGTGGACACGATCTACGTGAATTCCGGCACCTGGATTGACAACAAGCCCATGACCTGGGTGGAGATCGAAATAGCCGGCAGTGACGACGGCGGCCAGCTCTATGTGGTGTCCCTCTGGTTCAATGGGGAAACGAAACCGAGGCATACGGCGACGCTGAACGTTTCGAGCGATTGATTCCGAACAAAACTTGGGGAGGAACAACTCCCGCGGAATGTTCACCGGTGAAGCAGTCAGGATTTTGGCCTCGCCTCAGTGTCTTCGGTTTCCGATTCGGCATCGAGGAACTCCTGTATGGCAGACTCCCTCTCCTTGCTCAACGAGTTCACCAGGACTTTGCCGCCGAAGCTGAGGCAGGCCTCGCTCACCCGCTCGGGGTCCGCTTTCCACACGAGGGTGAAAAGCACGGAAGATCCCGGATGAAACTTTTCCGACACCTCTTTCAAGTTATCAAGTATTGAATCCTCATCGGAATGACCCTCCCCCTCCGGTCCTGTCTATATGGCGGCAAGATTGCCCGCCTTTCTGGCCGTGCCGACACCGTTGAAATAATTTGTCCATGTTCGGCTGCAGATCGGGCTGGCTGCAGTTTTTGGCGCCATCCATGTCACTGGGAGTGACAAATACTATCCGCATATTCTCCTTCACTCAATCTCGGGAAAATCTTGTGCATTACCATTAGAAGATTGGGCATTGAAGCCGCCAGATGGTTTCTGGAGCAGTTCACGACGTTGACCGTCGAAAGGATTCCGACCTCCTGGGAGATCATCGAATCGGCCTCACAATTGAAAGCTGAACACGCGGTTTCCTACGCCGATTGCTTCGCCAGGGAAAAATCAAAGCGCCGGCAGATGGGCCGGTTGTCCTCGATGATTATGACGACGACTGGCCCGGATATGAAAGGCCCGCCTTCGTCTACCACTAAACTCCGTCGCTGGAGAGGTCTCCCAGAGGCTACCACAGGAGCAGTTCGCACCTTAACCAGGGCAAATACCCTTCTTCAAGTGCTCTGCATTCAAGCCTGCCCCGGACTCCGATCCGGGAACAACTCGCAGAAGACCAATTTGCAGGGAACGACCCATGATTGCGACCACCACGGTGCAGCACCGTGGTGGTTCTTGTCTTCGTGCCTCATGAAATCGGCACAGAAGTGTCCTTGACAGAACCGACAACGCCTGCTATCGAAAAAGCGTCGAAAAGCAATTTCTTATCACCTTCTTATCACCACACCCTGTCGTTCAGACGATGTATTGTCACTTCAAGAAGGGGGGATGCTCATGGCAAAGTCGATTGGCAAAGGATCCAACTGGCGAAGGTATCTTTGCGTCATCACCACGGTCCTGATGTGTTTTGTGGCCGCAGAACTCATGTCGGGAGGCCAGGCTGCTTTCGCCCAGACGGGAGAGGGCTCTCACTACGCATTACAGCTCGCCGATTTCTGGGTGTTGGAGCGTTTTGCTTATGACCAAGACAAACCAATCCTGTGGCGGAGCAAGTTGGACACAAAACTGCTGGCCAAGGCCGATCCGGACGAGTGTTTTGCCGGTATCGGCAAACCTTACTCGAAAATGGTTGACGGAAAATGCCCGACAGGCAGTCAGCCCAAGAACAGCCAGGCATATGTGTGGGGAATGACCCACACGGGCAAGGACATCTGGTTTGGCACCATGGCGAACACGCTCTGCTACGCCATGGATTCTTTCAACCTATACAGCACCCCGATGCAGAACAAGTACTGGGTCTGTGAGTTCGACGAAGCCGCTTCAGGGACAGGGGATTGGCGCGCCCCCAGGATCTATCGCTACGTGCCTGAAACCAAACAGCTGCAGGAAAAAACCTTGACCGGGGCGGCACTCGCTTTGCTTAACGAAACTGTGGGTCTGCGTTCGGCGGGGTCTTTCAAGGGAGTAGTATTCCTTGGAGGACCATCCAGGGACGGCCTGTATGTGAACCTGTTCGCATTCGACGGCAAGACCGGCGGTTTCCTGGGGAGCAAACAATTTAGCGAATATACGAACATCCGTGAATGGCTGGTGGCCTCCGACTCGTCGATCCCCGGGGGGGTAGGCAAGTCGCTCTACGTGGGCATGGGCAAGATCTACACTGCTCCCTTGCCGGACGGCGTCGGCGGGGTCATGTTGAAATGGACGGGCAGCAAGAAGGACCCGTTCAAATTTGACGTTGTGGGGAACCTGCCGACCGAAGCGGCCAACCTCACCCGGCATCAGGGGCGCCTGTGTGTATCGACCTGGCCGTCGCGCAACGTGAATCCGCAATATGCCGCTGATATTCGACCTTTCGGGGTCTTTTGCAGCCCTCTTATCCCGGCGGGAGGCTTAACGCCGGCGGATGCCTCGCATTGGACGAAAATCTGGGGATACGAGCAGTATGATCCCGAACCGGTACTTGCGATGGTCACGGGGGGCGGAGCGATTCGATCCTTCAATGGGAACCTTTTTTGGGGCACGATGAATCTACCTTTTCTCGGCACGCTCGCGGCACTGAAAACTTATCCGCTGGCGGCGCTGGACACCGACGGCAATGAGCTCGATGTTGCTGAGATCCTGGCCACAGTGCTCGGTACTCACCGGTCGGTTTCCTTGTTTAGAGCCAGGAACGTCGGGGTAGCAGACAAGCAGACGGTGGATCTGGTCTATGGCGAGACCTTCCTGCCCAAGTTCGATGCCGCGGCCAAGAGCTTTACCATCGCCAACGATGATGCCCACAGGAACAGAATGGGCAAAGTGCCCCTGCAGGGGGCGTCAGGCATGGGCAATTTCTTCAATACCTATATCTGGAGCTCACTGATCTACAACAAAGCCCTTTATCTTGGGACTTTTGACTGGACTCAGTTGGCCCGGGTAGGCCTGCAGGGCCTGCCGGACATGCTTGAATCGACTGCTCCCTCGGAGGTCGATTTGACCAAATTGCTGCAGACCGACATGGAAGGATTAGCCGCCGTCCTGCCGCAATTGCTTCCGAAAGCCAATCTGCTCCTGAGTCATCCGATTTGGCTCACGCTGTTGAACCAACTGCCGGCGGAGGGAGCAGACCTGCTTCGCATTGAGGACACTGCCACCTGCAGGGCCGCGGCCGAGTCGAGGCACGGCCTGGGCAACAACGTCAACTACGGTGTGCGTACCCTGCGTACCGACGGCAAGACCCTCTTTGTTGGCATGGCGAACGCCATGAGCCTGAGTCCCAGGGGGGGATGGGAACTGATAGGCCTGCAGCCCAAATAGCCCGAAGGGCCGCTCTCACCCAATTTACCATAGGCATCCGGCCCCGGTTTTCGCCGGGGCGACGTCGAAAGGAATGGCATCGAGGGTAAAACGCCATCATCCTCTACGATGGGGGCGTTTGCCTTGGTGTGCCCGGGAGTGAGAATGACGGAGATGGCTTTGACCCCGTTTCATGACTGGCTGGTGGATTTGCGCCGTCACTTTCATCAATTCCCGGAACTGGCCTACCGGGAGGAGAAGACGGCGGCCAGGATCGTGGAAGTACTCAAGGAGCTCGGAGTTCCCTTTCGGGACGGGATCGGAAAGACGGGAGTGGTTGCCGCTCTCAGCGCCCGTAAGCCGGGCCCCACGGTGGCGATGAGGGCCGACATGGACGCCCTGCCGATCGAAGAACAGAACGGGGTGTCCTACAGGTCGAAACACCCGGGAATGATGCACGCCTGCGGCCACGACGGGCACCAAATGGTCCCTTCGTCTGTCTTTGCGGCTCTTCGAGTCACTTTGTGGAGAAAAAGTAGTCGGAACGAGCGCGGATTGCATTCAGACGATGGCTCAGAAATCGTCCAAAACAAACATCACAAAAACCCGTGAGTCATCGGGCGGGCATGAAGCCCGCCCCTACAAGCGCTCAAGTTTAGCTCGTAGGGGCGGGGTTTACCCGCGCCCGAATAGACAATGGTCAGTTATGGAGAGTTGCTTACTGTCTGGAACGCAATCCGTCGAGGAGGGCTTCGGTTTCGACCGAGGGTTCCAGGGCGAGTCTGTCTTCCAGCACGGAGCGGCAGCGCCGATAAACGGCCAGGAACTTGGCCCGCCGGCCGAGTTTCTTGTGATAGAGCATGAGGTGCTGATAGAATTCTTCGGCAAGATCGTCCACATCGAGGCCCTTTGCATAGCATTTGACGGCGTTGTCCCATTCTCCGCGCGCTTCACAAAGGCTGCCCAGACTCTCGATGCCACGGATGGAGAGCCCGGCAAGGTCTTTTCAAGACCGTTGGGAACGGTAACTCCAAGATGCAGCCTGACTGGTACTGCTTCTGATTACACCCTCTTCTTTTCTCAGACTTGGCTTTCACCTTTTATTCACCTATTCTGCCTTCTGTGCGCTGACAGAACCATCCGCCAACCGCCGAACCGGGGCACGGCAACCTGCACGCCGGTGTGCGGCGTCGGCTCGTGTGAAAGCCCGGCCGACGGATGCGGCCGACACCGGTCATGCACCGGAGGGGTGGTCAAGGAGTCGAGCCGGGTCATGGATTTCCAATGTCTGCCCAAGCACCGGTCTACAATCCGCGAGAGCCCACCGATTCCCCCTTGTGGAAGGTCCTGCACAACCACTATGAGGCGTTCAAAGCCGGATATGACGAGGATTGCGAGAAACAGTACGGGTTCTTTCAGCCGGTGGTGGATGAAGTCGTCCAGGAATACCTGAGATGCGGAGACTTGCACGAGGGATTCGCCAGGGTGCGCTGCACCAACCCCGATTGCCGGCATGAGTACCTCCTTGCGTTTTCCTGCAAGGGAAGGTTGTTCTGCCCCAGCTTCCATTCCAAGAAAACCATTCAGTTCGGGGAAGACGTTCCCAACAACATCCTCTATCCCGTTCCGCATCGACAGTTCATTTTCCATGCTACGCATCTATTTCAAGTGTGATCGAAAGCTCCTGACAAAGCTTTGGCACTATGCTGACGAGAATTGGCAGCCCGTCAGTATAGGAAGGATCTTGATGACGGTATTACGGGGGTGAGCATGGTGATCCACGCCTTCATATCACAAATGCTGGATACCTTGCCAGTATCCATATCTTGTATAAATTGACGATACCCTTTCTTTGTCTGCACTACACGGAACGCGAAGGCGGTGGACTCCTTCTCCTTACTCCCTTGATTACTGCTTACTTTACAGCCTTCCACGGGGCAAAGCGGGGCAGCAGCAAGATCCCGGGCAAGGCCCCGAGTACGCTCACGGCAAAAAACATGGGCCAACCCATGGAAGCCACCATGAATCCGGTGGGAACCCCCGCAATAACCCGAGTGACTGCCATGAAACTGGTCAGCAGAGCGTATTGCGTCGCGGTGAAGCGTTTGTCGCACAGACGCATCATAAAAGCGACGAAGGCGGCAGTCCCCATGCCACCACAAATATTTTCCAGGCCAATAGCCGCCACCATGACGGCATAATTCTTCCCGATCAGGGCCAACGCGGTAAACGCCAGATGGGGAAAGGCCTGTAAGAAGGCAAAAATCCAAAGCGAGCGGTTGATTCCGATTTTCGCAATGATACTGCCCCCCGCCAGGGTCCCCAAGATCGTGCTCAGTAACCCAAAGGCCTTGTTCACGGTGCCGACATCGGTGCGGCTAAACCCCATGTCGAGCAGAAACGGGGTGGTCATCGCCCCGGCGATGGCATCGCTCAGCTTGTAGACCATAATGAAGATGAGCATCTCTACGGCCCCGGAGCGACGGAAGTAGCTAATCAGTGGTTCCCACACCGCATCTTTCAGGGTCTTGGGAGGAATGACCCGTTCGGAAGGCTCCGGGGCCAGGAAAGTGAAAAGAACACTGGCCAGCATCAAAGCCCCCATGAGGAGATAGACCATACGCCACGGCAGATAATCGGAGAGAATCAGGGCAAAAGCCCCGGAAACCAGGATGGCCACACGGTATCCCACGACCGTTGTCGCTGCGCCTGCTCCCAGTTCCTGTTCACGCAGGACATCGGCCCGATACGCATCGACCACGATATCCTGGCTTGCACTGAAGAACGCGACGGCCAAAGCCAAGGACGCCACCATCCAGGGCATGATGCTGGGCGAAGTGAGCCCCAAGGCCAAAATTGAAGCAGAAAGAAGGAATTGGGTAATAATGATCCAGCCTCGGCGGCGTCCCATCCACGGGGGAGTGAAACGGTCCATGATCGGCGCCCAAAGGACCTTCAAAGTGTAGGGCAATCCCACCAGGGTGAAGATACCAATGACGCGAAGGTCCACCTGTTCGGTGGTCATCCAGGCCTGCAAAGTGGTGCCGATGAGCGCGAGGGGGAGGCCGGAGGAAAAGCCGAGCCCGAGCAAACTGAGCACTCGTCGGTTCCCGTAAACCTTCAGCCAATCCCGCATCTTGACTCTCCGATCAATTCACCAGGTTCATGCTGCCGAACCCCCCGTGGCCCTAGTGGTCACAATGAAAGTTACCCATCCCCCCTGCCCCGCTTTCGTAAAGGGGGGATTTCAAATCAAAGGGCTTGCCAGGAGGTGCAATCTAGCCGATCATGCCGAGCGTTACAAATGAAAAGCCAACCATCCTAACCGTTGTCCCCCGCCTCCCCCGCGGACCTCCCCAATTGGTGAATTTGTGGTATACATTCCAACCTCGACCGAATGTATCGTCGGGAGACGGGGGGAGATAATGGATACGTTCATTTCGTCTTTGCCGGATTTCAGACGCGAGTGGCATGAGGGCCTTCACGATCTCGATCGTGTGGTGCAACGCTATCCCTTTCGCGTCACCCGATACTTTGCCGGCCTTATTCAATCTCCGGGAGATGCCATCTGGAGGCAGGTGGTTCCGGATATTATGGAACTGGAGGATGTGACAGGATGGAAAGACCCCCTGGCTGAAGAAGACCTTTCGCCGGTTCCCAACCTGGTGCATCGTTACCCCAACCGGGTGCTCTGGCTGGTCTCGCAGGAGTGCGCCCTGCACTGCCGCTTCTGTACCCGGAAGCGAAGATGGAACAAACCTCTGCCCTTAACTCGGGAGTATTTTCATGGGGCTCTGGACTACATCGCCTCACACCCTGAGGTGCGGGATGTCATACTCTCCGGGGGTGACCCGCTCTTGCTGCCGACCCCCAAGCTGGAATCGATCCTGACAAGCCTTAGGAAAATTCCCCACGTCGCCGTCATTCGCATCGGCACTCGCGCTCCCTGTGCCCTTCCCCAGAAGATTACCCCCGAACTGGTCGCTGTGCTGGCCCGGCACCACCCGCTCTTCATAAACATCCACTTCAATCATCCTCTTGAAATTACACTTGAATCGAGTCGGGCATGCACCATGCTGGCAGATGCGGGCATTCCCCTCGGCAGCCAGACGGTCCTGCTTCGGGGCGTAAACGATCGGGCAGAGGTCCTCGCGGGACTGTTTCAAGGACTCTTGGCGTTAAGGGTGCGCCCGTATTACCTCATGCAGATGGACCTGACCCGGGGGGCCGCTCATTTCCGGACCCCGGTGAGCAGCGGCCTGAATATTCTCAAGAACCTCCGCAACCGGATTTCGGGATTGGCAATGCCCCATTTTGTCATCGATCTACCGCGCGGGCGTGGAAAAGTCCCGTTGGTTCCAGGTTCTGTGAGAGCTATTGCGAATGGTGAACTGGTGCTGCAAGATTATCTTGGGAGTGATTGCAGCTACCCGCTTCTTCCGGGGGAGGAGGAGGAATTGGCCCAACTGCTGAAGCGGTGACCATCAGGGGCAAGTGATCAGTGGTTGGCGCCGTGCTGCACTCGTTCCATGTGCCTTAGCGTGTCCCGAAAGGACATGGATGACCGGGGTCACCNGACGTTAACCACATAGGACGCCGTCTTGACGGGGGCGACATCCTTTTCCCAGGGTCGGACATACTTGAGGTTGATCACCGTCTGACCTGGTCCCATCGCCCGGAAGGTCCAGATCTCCTGACCGCCCGCACCCAGTGCCCTGGTCTCGGGACTCTTGTATGCGTTGGTGACGAGTTTGACCACCGTCTCGTCCGGAGGTGCCGTCAATTCCCAATGGTAGCCGGTGGTTGCATTTGACGCCAGCGTGATCGTGAATTCCTGACCAACCGCCACCTCAAACCGGTCGCTCAAACTCTCTTTGCCGGGATTCTCCTGATAGCTCACCAGCTTCCCCAATTCCTTTCCGGTGCTCTCATGGTGCGGCCCCACAATCTGCACACCGGTTCCCGACGCCAGTATTCCTCCAGGCGCTCCAGACGCGGCCACCACACTGACCGCTGTCGCCGCCAAGCCGGCAAACACCACGACCAAAACCAACCGGGTCTGCTTGTTCATATCACCCTCCCGCGCTCTCGGAATCACTTGCGTTGTTGGCATCAAGTCTTGCTTTGCCACCTCGCCAATCTTTTTCTCCCCACCCATGCTCCCCGGAGCTCATCATATGGCCTGCCACCTGCCCTGACAAGCCTGACTGTCGGTTCCTCGGCATCCCCCAATCACTCTTCAATGGAGTGTCCACCGCTTTATCCTCCCATCGCCCTGAGGTGCCCGCGCTCAAACGGAGGGCGGGTTTTCCAACCCGCCAGGATATTCAGCGCAAGCCCCGTGCCATCCGTACCGCCTCCGGGCGGCGACGCAGCCACCAATTCATCAGAGGGCTGGGCAAGGCGCCCAAACCGAGGCTCGTCCAGGCCAAACCCCAAGCCAGCCTCTCCGATGACCACGGGGCTCCGTGCACCACGTCCATCACCAAGCCGAAGATCCAAGGACTGATGGCGCCGGCACTGAACCCCATCACCGAGCGTACGGCATAGGCAGCACCGATGTACCGGGGCTCAACAAGTTCGGTGAGGGCCGTCGAGTAGATGGATGAATCGGCAATGGAGACGAGATTATAGCAC